>Ga0265798_10001412_pt1 | contig 37456 bp, 25 predicted proteins | sample P3T30metagenome_FD_192430 | JGI IMG/M metagenome (GOLD analysis project Ga0265798, IMG submission 192430) | Plant litter microbial communities from East Loma Ridge, Irvine, California - P3 T30 | ecosystem: Environmental > Terrestrial > Plant litter > Unclassified | place: USA: California...
GCTGCCTATAATTAGGCGAGGCAACCTCTCCTTCTCTCTTCGATGATTACTGTATTGTTCTCATGTGATGGGAATTGCGGTGGCTGCCTGCTTGCTTGCTTGCTTTGCTGTGTAATGAACGTGGTGCTGGAATCAGCCGAAAAGGACACCGTGCATTTGTTGTCATCAGCTAGGTATTATCCAACACCAAATGCTGGGCTACGTATCACAGCATGTTTCGATCGATTCTGCCCGTGATCTTGAGCGGTGAGATTGATTTCACGCACCCATGATATTGAGAGAGGAGCGTTCCTTCCGCCAGCGCAGCGAGCGCAAACCAAACCAGCCACTCACAAGCTCAAGCGGAACCGTGAAGCCCAACAAATGAGGCGTCCAGCACAGGACATGTTGCAGTATCAGTACGCCATACAGGTACATACAACGACCGCTACAAGTCCCCAAATCAACCCCCCGCCTCCAACTCCGCAATCCGCCTCTCCACCTCCGGCACCCCCCTCAACAGCACATCCAACTCATCCTTCTCGTCCTCCAGCTTCAACCTCTTCTCCGCATCCAGCTTCGCAAAAACGTGCCCGCCCTGGCCGTCGAACTGCAGGATCCAGCCGTGGTAGCGCCACAAGCTCTTGCGGTGCGAGACTGTCATGAGAGTGATCCCCAGCCGCTTCGCCTCGTCGTACATGATCTTTTCTACTTCCCCCGTGACGGACGAGGTGCACTCGTCCAGGATGGCGTATTTGGGCGCGTGGTAGAAGAGGCGAGCCGCTGCGATGCGCTGTTGATTTCCGGTGGATAAAACGTCAGTCCATTCTGCTTCGGTGTTTAGGCCTGTGGCTGCTGCTTTGCTGCCTTCTGGCACGGGGTTGTTGTTGGTAGACGGTGTTTGGATTCCAAGGAGGGTGTCGATGCCGAGGACTTTGAGGATGTCCATTAGGTCTTCGTCGGTGACGCCTTTCTGGCGCATCTCGTACAAGCCATCGGGGTATAAGATCTGCTGTCTGAGCGTGCCTTTGCTGAGGTAAGGTCGTTGAGGGATGTAGAAGATGTCTTCGCTTGGTGGTTTGCGTACTTTGCCGCCGTAGACTGGCCATAAGCCGCCGAGAATGCGGAACAGGCTTGACTTGCCACAGCCGTTTGGACCAACGATCAATAGGTGGTCGCCTCGCTGGATGTGGAAGTTGAGAGATTTGACAAGGATGTCGCCGTTTGGCGAAACGATGGGGACATTCTCGAACTTGATGTCTTCGCCTTCTTCTTGCGTGCCGCGGCCGCTGAGCACTGCAGAGTTCGCATCGGTCGATGCGGAAGAAACGAGCGCCTTCTCGAAGTGACCTCGCCTCAAGTCCGCCAGTACTTCCAAAAGCATGCTGACTCTGCTTGTGTAGCCAGCAAGCTGCGAGACCTCTTTGTAGGAGAACATCAGGCGGCCGAAAGCATCGCTGCTTGCCAAAAGCAGCCGTCGACTAGTGATGAAGCTTTCCGTCCTGTCACGGCCGCCTCCACCAGCAATGGCACCAGGAACCTGGAAGAAGACTGGAATTGAACACAAAAGAAGGCCAAGTGCACCCCAAAAGTACTTCACCACGAAGTCTTCCATGATGCCATGATAAAACTTCCGTCTCAGAATTCTGTTCACGTGTTTGATGAGCGTGAAGTAACCTTTGTCCAGTGTGTCTTTCTCCGCCTCATGTCCGTTGTACAATGCGATCTCCTCGCTGTAGTCGATGATGCGCGAATGCTGGAATCTGAATTCTCCCTCAAGTTGTGCTTCTTCTGCGACGTATTTGCCGAAGGGCGGCGTGAGCGCTCGCATCAAGCTTGCACTCAATTGCACGAGTAGAGCCATCGCGAACAGACCTTCGCCACCGACGCTACGGCTCAGGCTCCAATTGTATATTATTAGGTCTAGCATGGGTTTCGAAAGGCTGCCGTACAGCTCGGCCAAGCTGTTGGAGAACTTGCTCACGTCGACTGTGACCAGCTGATCTGCGTTCTTTATTCGATCGTCCAGAGCAGAAAGTGTGTAGAATGTCATCTCGTGCAGATAGCGATTGTGGATGTGATGCGTCAGTCGCGTCCGGTATCTCAGCGCAAGCGTCGTCTGATGCCATGATAGCTACAAGAACACCACGTCAGCCTCTCATCACTCGATATCGGTCCACTGCAACCGAGCTTACCATAGAATTCGTGAAAGTTGCAGGAACAGCGACTATCATCCACCAGACCAGTCCTTTGGCAAAGTCTTTGCCTTTGCCTTTGACAAGACTGCCAACCAATCGCCCATCTAGTTCGGCAACGTACAGACTGATCAGCGTCCTCAACACGAGGAACACCGAATAGCTCCCCAACAGCCGGACCTCAGTGCTCTTCCATCCTGGAACGCATATCCTGAGCAACTTCCCCAAATTGCGGAAGAACTCCCTGTTAAGCTCGACCTTCTTCTTCCCGGTGGCTTCACCTTTCCCTTTCGCGGGTCCAGTACTTGGTCCCCGACGCCGAGCTTCCGCGACTCTCGCGGCCGCTGCTTTCTGCTCTTTGATAGTGTTGCGAATGCGATTCGTCACGATGAGGAAGAGCGCGAGGTACACGCCGCGCGAAATGCGCGTGCGGTTCGAGATGTAGAGAGTGGTGAGGTCCTGGACCAGACGTTTCAGTGAGCGTGTCGAGTACACGCGGGCGAGAGCGGATGGTTGGCCGGCCATTGTGGAAGACCGGCTTGGATGGAGGACAGCGACATGGATGGAGGGCTACAGTATGAGAGTACGAAGTGCTGGATGGAGGACGAGATGGATCGAGTGGTTGGCATGTGCTGTGTCGCGCGGCAGGCAGGCATGTGACAGCGGTTCAAGACCGAGGTTCCTTCCACAGTTCCTTCTTTCCCCAGACACATGCCCCATTCTTCTCCACGCTCTCCACCTGCCGCTCGAGTCTTGTGGGAGCATAGATGATCATCATGATACGGACCAAAATCAAAGACTTTGATGGCGGACGAGATCGCTTTAGGTGATCGAGATGATTGATACTGACAACTCACGAGCAGACAGCTACATCCAGCGTCTCAGTGCGTAGTCACTACAACAACAGTCTATCAAGGGAAACCTAGGCTACATATGATGCTCCCTCGTCTCGATCCTATCTTGTTACGGCACATCGTCCTGACATGTCTAATCGATCTAGCTACGGAAAGCATCAGAAAACGGCTGCAACTCAAGGATCCAGTGTCGGTACACGTACGGCGTTGATTGCTTTTCTTGCTGACCACCACGAATGGATCAGGAATGATGACCAACGAGAGACTAGTAACCATAGCTGATCTTGAGCACCGCAGCACCATCATGCATGGTAATCTGCGGCTGAAGCAGCAGCAGCTTGGCGGAACAGGCGGATCCGTTCAATCGGCCCTCCGCCTCTTCAACAGCAACGATGAGACCAACTTTCGATCTGTCTATGCTGCGACTCGATTTCTTTGTCGGAGTCGCGAATACTTCTACATGTAGGTCAAGCGCTTTCTGCTTTCTGCGACTTCTTTGCAAGCATGCCGCATCAGGTTTGCTATTTTAAGACGCTGCTGCGAAGGATTCCCACCATATTGCATGCAGCCACTGAGCTGGAAGCACGGCATATCACCAAGGATCTGGATGCGCCAGCTGTAATTAATAGATACTGACGACTCTGGCCCTCCCGGAACTGAACGCAGCGTTCTCCTCTCTCTAACCCCTCACGAAATCAATGGTATTGGCATGACCTACTCCTTCTCGAGATATTACAAGCAGTGCACCACATTCATCTCCGCGACAATGGGTGGGTAAATACCTGGAACGATCACCGCGCAAGCCGACCAAAGCCATGGCTAAGCCCTGGAGCTGGAAAGCGTCTGACTTCTGGGACGGCAACGATGGCCTTTGGAACAGTTTCATCGTGCAAGTTGGCACCCCTCCACAGGACTTCCGTGTCCTTCCATCCATCCTCGAGCAATCGGTATGGATACCGCATCCGCAAGGTTGCACGCCAGATGACCCAAGAGACTGCCCATACGACCGCGGCGTTCTGCCCTTCCAAGGGACCAACAACACCGGGTTCCAAGCGAATGAAAGTAGCAGCTGGGACTTGATCGGCCTCTACCGCTTGAGCTGGTACGGAGAGCAAATGGGATACTACGGCAACGGTCAATTCGGCTTCGACAATGTGGCCCTGTCTGACAATAGCGATGCTCTGGAACTCCCACATCAGGTCGTCGCAGCGATCGCCGACAAGAGCTTCTTCCTTGGTCAATTCGGCCTGGGTCCCAAACCAAGCAACTTCACTACCTTCAACGAACCGATCCCAAACTACATGGCAACGCTCGTCAGTGAGGAAAAGATCCCAAGCATGTCTTTTGCATACACAGCAGGTGCGCACTATCGCGACAAAGCGCATGCATCACTCGTTCTCGGTGGCCACGATGAGAATCGTTACGAGCCTTCTGAGCTATCATTCAAGATGAACGCGGACAACGTGCGACCGCTCCAGGTGGGACTTCAGAATATTCTCGCCGAGAACACGCTCCGAGGAGCAGTCAGCCTGCTGCCCAGTAGCACATACCATCTCATCGATTCCACCGTGCCTCACATTTGGCTGCCAGACGATGCGATTGACGAGTTTGTCTCCGCGTTCGGATTGGAGTATGACAAATCTACAGAGCTCTATCTGGTGAATGACACCATCCACGAAGAACTCTTACAGAGGAAGCCCACTGTGACCTTTGTGATTGGAGAAAGCTCGACAGAAGGCATGGGCTTGACACAGAACATCGAACTGCCCTACACCGCTTTGGATCTGCAGGCCGGCTACCCGTTCTACGAGAACAAGACTGTCAACTACTTCCCCATCAGAAGGGCAGTGAACAGCACACAACACACGATCGGGCGTGTGTTTCTCCAAGAATCATGCGTGATAGTCGATTGGGAGAGGCAAAACTTTACCGTGGCTCAGGCTCGATTTGACAGCTTGACGGAGGAGAGTCTGGTGCCGATTCTTTCCAAGACGGACGACGTATCCTCGAATGGTACAACCACCGATGAGGAAGCTAGAGAGACACAAAATTCGGGCCTGGAAGCTGGCGCCATAGTCGGGATCGTTGTGGGTGTCGTGCTCTTCGCACTGATTGGGATAGGAGGCTGGCTCTATCTCCGCAAAAGAAAGAGCAAAAAGGCGCCGGCAGCGTTGACAACGGACGAGAAGCACGACGATCCTTCGACGAAAGCAACGCTCTACCCGGCTTCGGGGTCGGAACTAGAGTCCAGTCGAATGATCAACGAGATGCCCTCAGACCGTGAACCCTCAGAAGCTGACGGCGTGGCCAAATGGGGCCGCTTCAGCTTGCAAGAGGCGCCGACTGCTCCTCTCGGCGGAATGCATGGCCGGTCGGAATTGAGTGACAGTTTCAGGAGGTCAGAGCTGGATGACAACTCAAGGGCGGAAGTGGCAGGTGACGAAAGGCATAGGCATGAGTTGCCTACGAACGACTGGCAAAGGTGATGCTTGGAAGATGTATTGTCGGAACCCTAACCCTTTGAGACGATTCCCCCACAGAGACAAAGGAAAGAAGCATATTTCGCCATGTGGCGTGCACAGGCCCCTCACTCCATGCTCTAAAGTCTGTTGATATCGTAGGATGTATAGGCGGTATCAGCAACTTCCGCACATCGTAACAATCCTCATACCAGTGAGATACTGAGGAATCAAGTGATGTAGAATCTAGTCATCTCAGTAGATTCAAAGTTGGTAATCCTTAATATGAGCGAATCTTTCCAAACATTGACCTGCTTTCACCCGCGACTCTCTTGAACGATACTTGTCAATGTGGATTCAACAAACCTTAGCAGTCACAGACACTATCAAAAAGAGAGTCGCGCATCGCCCCTCTAACTCCTCGGCAAACGGCATGTCCATGTCATCGATCCCAGCCCGACCTTCGCGACTGGACCGTGGCGAATAATGCATTTGTAACACAACTGTCGCAGTAAAGAGGCTCAGTATTACTATTACTCACTTGACATTCCCTTTCTTCCTCTTACTTACATCAACAATTAATCAAATCCAACTACATCTCTATCGCCCACACTCTCCCAGGACCGACAGACACGATACCCTCCCCGCGCCACATCCTCGTCTACCTACTGCTCACGCTGCTCAGCGCCGCGGTAATGAGCTCGTTCTTCCAAAAGTTGACCAGGAACTTCTCACTCACATCCCCCACCCTCCGCTTCGCACCCGAACAGACCGCCAGAATGGACGTCCCCGACGGCGCGCAGAAATGCACCCTGGCCGCCGGCTGCTTCTGGGGCGTCGAGCACATGTACCGCAAAGACTTTGGCGGCAAGGGCCTGCTGGACGCCCGCGTCGGCTACATTGGCGGCGACACCAAGAGCCCTAGCTACCGCGCTGTGTGCTCAGGAAGCACTGGTCGTAAGTCTTGCAAAAGAAAAACCCCCACGATCGGACGTCGCGTTGCGCGCGATCAACCATTTGGAAAAAAACATCAATGCGCTAACACTCTCCTCAACATCGCAGACGCCGAAGCCCTCCAAGTCGTCTTCGACCCCACGCAGGTCTCCTACCGCAGCCTGATCGAGTACTTCTACCGCATGCACGACCCGACGACCGCCAACCGCCAGGGCCCGGACGTCGGCTCGCAGTACCGCAGCGGCATCTTCTACCACTCGGACGAGCAGAAGCAGGTCGCCGAGGACGTGACGCAGAAGGCGAATGCGCAGTGGTACAAGGGCAAGATCGCGACGGAGATCCTCGAGGCGGGCCAGTGGTGGGATGCCGAGTCGTACCACCAGGAGTACCTCCACCACAACCCGAGCGGGTATGAGTGCCCGAGCCACTTCTTGAGGAAGTTCCCGGAGTTGACTTGATGATGATGATGATGGTGGGATGGGATTGAATGGGATGGGATGGAATGGGGGAGATGGATGGATTGTGGGATTGTAAGAGACTGCTCGATTTTTAGGGTTCCTTGTCACTCTGAGGGGATACAGTATGCCTACCTGTGAACGGAATGAAAATATTAACGAGATCTTACTCTTGGTGTCGTCGTTTCTCCTTTGCCTCCAGATTTACCTCGACGCGTCGCTATCGAAGCCGTGAAGATCAATTACTGAAGAAACCACGCGAATCCGAGGCAAGAAATCAAGATCATTGGTTACATGCGTATGCTTAGGTACCTCCGTGAAAACCTCCCCACTTTCTTCTCCATCAAGCCCAAGGCACCTCACTTCCTAGCCCTGTAAACATCTCCCGTCAACCCAATCTCATACTGCTCATCCTTACCCCTCCCCTGCTTCTCCAAAGCCCTCACGAGCGGCAACACCTCCCGTCCAAACTGCTCAATCTCCTCATCATAATGCAAGAAAGCCGTGAGCAAGATGTCCGTACCCAAACTCTTGAGCAGCAGGATCCGATCCGCAATCTGCTCCTTGGTACCGATAAGCTTCGTCTTGAACCCGTCGTTGAACTGTACCAGGTCCTCGAACTTCGAGTCCGACCACATTCCCTTGCCCTCCTTGGAGGATGCGCCGGCGTTCTTCACCTGTTCCCGGAAGCCCTCGACGGCTTCGACGTCTGCTTTGCCTTGGATCTCGGCCAGCACGCGGTGCGCCTCTGCTTCCGTGTCGCGGCAGATGACGAAGCCGTTGAGGGCGAACTTGACCTGCCCTTCGCGGCCTTGCTCTTTGGCGCGTCTGCGGACGTCGGCGATTTGGGTTTGGAAGCCTTCGAGTGTGTTGCCGTTCATGCTGTGGTGGTTGTTAGTCAATGCTTTTCCGTTGGCAGTATGTGTTGGTCAGATGGGCTTACAAGTAAAAGTCTGATGCTACGGCGCAGTTTTCGCGGGCGTCTTCGCTATTGCCACCCTGGAAGATCTCGGGCCAAGGCCGGTTGGGTAGGACGAGAGGCTTGGGCATCATGGTGTAGTTGTGGAACTGGTAGAAGTCGCCCTTGAAAGTGAAGTTGTCCTGCGTCCAGATGCCCTTCAGACATTGGATGAACTCGCGGCTGCGGCGGTAGCGCTCGGAGTGGTCGAGCCACCATTGGCCGATGGAAGTGAATTCCAGCTTGAACCAGCCGGAGACAATGTTGACGGCTACACGGCCATCGGTGAAGTTGTCGATGGATGCGATCTGCTTGGCTGCGACGGCTGGGTTCCATGGGCCTGGAAGGAGAGCGACGATGAGTTTCAGTTTTTCCGTCTTGGCCAGCAGTGCGTGCGAAAGGCTCACGGGCTCGTGCTGGTTGGCGGCGCCGTAGCCGGCCATGAATCGGATTTGCGACAAGGCATACTCAAAGCCAACCTTCTCAGCGGTGCGGGCGTACCTCACGTTGGACTTGTAATCCCAACCGGTGCGTTGCGGAATCTTGCTCACAACGAGTCCTCCAGAGACGTTTGGCACCCAGTAAGCGAACTTGAGGCGATCTGGCTCGGCGTTGATCTTGTCGTGGTAGCTTAGATCGCTCTCTGCCTGTCCATAGCTGTCGCTAATAACGGGAGAAGGAGAAAGGGGTGGAGGTGTGCTGGCACCGCTGTTGCTCCGGCTTCGCTCGCCGACTTGAACGACGATTCTCTTGCCGCTGACAGTACCTGATCGTAGGCGGTCGAGCGCGTCATTGATACCGGCTAGACCGCCTTCTGCAACCTCGACCTCTGGGAGCTTCAACGTTTTGGAGATGAGCAGTCTTTCGAGCCAGCTCACCAGAGCCTCGCCGAATACGGACGATTCGTGGAAGAGCTTAATCGGCACTTTGTGGTGCGTCACGCCGCCTGCAACCTCTTTGGGGAAGCCGCTCAGGCCAAGCAAGTGTGATTGCAAGCCGGTAGTCGATTTCTGCAGGGCGTCCTGTAGAGCTGTGGCGGACTCTGTGCCGACAACGTCGAAACCGAAGCGCAATTTGCCACCTGTCACAGCTTTCAAAATGTCGACAGCACGCTTAGGGTCGTGTCGATCAACTTGGAAGTCCGCCCCAAGCTCGACCAAACGTGAGCCCGCTTTCGCCAGGTCAGCCACTGCTGCAACCTTGAGACCGGCGATTTTCGCGAGCTGTAATGCCAACTGGCCAGTAGTGGTGTTTGCCCCCCAAATAGCAATCCACTCTCCTGGTTGTGGCCGTTCAGCCTCTTTGATTCCCCAGAAGACTTCCGACCTGATGTCGTCTGGGACGTGGAGCGGGTTTAGTCCTCGCGCGATGCCAAGGAAGTCGGGAGACCCAGAAGCTGACAGGTCGAGGCCGAAGCTGAGACCGAGTGCAATAGTAGCCGCAACGAATGCAACACCAAGAGCGGCCCCCTCTTTGACCTGAACGCCTTGAGGGATTCGAGCGACGTTGCTGTGAGTTGTGACGATGTATTCCTGGTAGGCGGCCTTGCGCACGTCACGGTAGTCTGTTGACGGACCAAAGACGACGTCTCCCTGCTTTATCCGGCTGTCTTTGCGAGATGCCTTGACCACGATGCCGGCGAAATCACGTCCGTTGACCCATGGGTAGCTAGGCTGGCCGAAGCCATAGTCGGCACCTTTCCAGTCGACGGGATTAAGTCCGATGGCGAGGGTCTGTACGAGAATCTCATCGTCGCCGCGGAGTTCTGGGATTCCCTGTGCTTTCTCAAGTGTGTATTTCTGGCGAGGTCCATGGAGAAGGAGCAGGTCTTGTTGCGGTTGGTCAAGACGCAGGAATTCGTCTTCGTTGTGGGATTTGTGGTGGCCGTTGGTGCCGTTGGTACCGTTACTACCATTCACATCAATCTTCGCCAGTCCATTCGCCAAAGTCTGGTCGAGGCTGGCAATGCCGTTTCCATTTTGCTTTGCACCCAGACTACTGAAGGGTGATGATGAGTTTGTCTTGCTGTGTCCGTTGGTGTCGCAATGTTTCAGTGAAAGGAAGTCTGAGGAGTCAATTGAGGGCGCCATGATTGTTGAACTTGGAGAGGATAGAAGAGCTCAGGAAAGGTTTAATGACGAGCGAGAAATAACCTGGGAGCTGCAGCAATATTACCAGCATCGCGGATCTCCCTGCAAACCTACGCCATTGGGAATTTGGAACTAGAATGGCAACATCAACATCAGTTTAGCTTCACGGATCAATGGACAGCCTCTTGGAGTTGGTCAACGGTGTATGGCGTGCGTGTTTGGCAGGAGGAGAGCACATATTAGCTCGATGGCGTGCTCTTTTCCCCACTCGCGAGCTTCAACATGCCAGCCGAGGGAGTCTGGCGTGATAGCGATCGTTCAATCAGATTGATGAAGCGCGGAGATTGTATTCATCAGGACCAAGGGGACTTTCTTGTTTCCGGTCTTCAACGCCGTGTCCATTGTTGAGTGTCGTGTCGTTATGAAGGAGGCCGGTTCGATCAGTCAGGACTTAAGTCCGTAAGGTAGGTACATGACGACGACATCACGTGATGCTGAGGATCGACCTTTGAGGAGCACCTCATGAGTACTTTTTATCTAGATGGTAGTGCATTTGATCTCTGATGGATCCATCAGCTGTAGACGGTACCTATACCTGCGGTAGCGAGCACATGGTGTGTTCATCAGAAAATCGCTGCAGTGCAGCACTCCAACAGTTTCATGATTCTTCCCGACAGATGGTGGATGTGGATGTGGTTGTTGGACTTGTGACCTGTGCAGGCAACAGATGTGAGGCTGCCATCCAAAGCTCAAGTTTTGCCGACACCACACGGTTGATGTGATGGACGTGCGTGGTACAGTATGGGTGACGAAGGTGACTTGTGAATAAAGTGTGGCTTCTGGCAGAGGCGTTTGCCTTTTGTGCCTTGGCTTGGCAGGAGCGTCCAGCTTGTCCCGGGTTAGGATTGGTGTTAGATCCCAGAAACAGATACGCATCTTATCAGAGAAGAAAATGTTTTGGAGACTTCCGTTGTTGATGTCCGTTGAAAAACGTGAAGATCTAGATTCGCAGTCCGCGTAGGCCAATGCCGGGTAGCCACGCACGCAATCCGAGGCCGCATCCGATTGCAGAGTTCAATGTTCTTGAGAAGCCATGGTTTATCCACCAAGTCTCCACCTCACCCGCACCTCCACCACCCCAGACTCCCACACAGTGTAACTGCGATAACAAAACTCTTTTACGCACGGCTGCGCGATGCAACATCAGTACAACAACACTGCTGGGAATGGGAGTAGGTCGCCCTCTGCACAAAGTCACGAAGCGGACCAAACAGCTTCTTCGTCGGCACGAAGCGTTCACTCGGCGCAGTATGGATTCCATGCCAAGTCCGTGGCTACTGGTCAACTGGGTCAACCCAATTCACATGACCTTCGGTACTCGCCGAGAGGCGATAATCCTCCCCGGCACGATAGTGTTCAGGACATACTTTCTGTCTGCCGCAGCCCTCGGAGTAGCCAAAGATGTTCTAAGCCAACAGAAGTGTATTTTTTGGTAGCCGCACACGACTGTTTTCCACCGCGGATACCAGGTCGGGCGAGTTCTGGAACGCGATGCTGTGGCCCACATGAGGTTGTTGGGACAGAGCCCGAGGAGGGCATCCATTTCTCTACCCAATGCGAACGCCTCTATGACTCCACCACCGTCAAAATCAATATATGTGGTGGAGTAGGATGAATCCTGCACTAACCTCGCAAGGGCACACTCACGTCAGATCGCAGGGTAGCGCGGCAAGAGTTAAGGCGGCGTTCTTGTCTGAGGCTGTCGAGAAGAGGGGCCGGCATCACCCTTGGCGAACCCTTGCGCCAGCACATGTCGCGTGGCACAGCTATCGGTAACGTTGATCGGCGTCTCCAGATATTCCCCATGGGCTGTCACGCAAGAATGCGGGCATGCGATCTCTCGGGTCAGGACTGTTGACGGTAAACATGTCAACACACCATATGGATCGAACCAGTGTGTCAGCACTGTCTTCGAAACAGAGAACATCGGGCTTGCCGAACCGGAGAAGAAGATGGTTGCAGCACTAAGCAGCGGCTGTCCGCCACCCCCGCTAGCAACGATGATCAAAGCGTGGTAAAGGCAAGAAAGGTCAGATTGTCTTCCTCAGGACCCACAATAAGCTGAAGCTGGAGTGCCCAGCTGGGGCCCCATGCCTTGGCGTGGAGATACCTATATCAAGCACGATGCCAACACTCTTGGGCAGGGCGCCGCTCTTGCTTGTCCCGCTCAAACTCCAGCCCTCCAAGCTGCCGAGAGACTCTATTAACCATGTCGGACAAACTTTCTGCGGAAGTCGATCACGACACTTCTCACAATGAGAAGCACAACCTTCACGACACCAAAGAGACGGATCTCAGTGAAACTGCGGGTCGCCGCGCCTCTGTTGCGTTGAACATTGTCGAGAACCCACTCAAGGTAAATGATGCAATTCTTGGCTTTCAGGACCGCCAATTCCCAGACACCCACTAATGCTTGTCTCTCATACAGCGCTTCTCGCCATTCCAAGTTGCTGCCGATGGCCGCGCCTTTGCCGAACAGCACGGCATGCCCGAACATGCTGAGCTTTTCGCCACTGCTGCTCTTGTTGCCCGTGATCATGACGGTTTCGAAGAAGTTGAACAGCTCACAGGGGAAGAGCGCGCTGCGCTGATCTACGAACGTGACCACAAATGGCACGGCCCCAAGATGTTGTGGTACTCAATTGGGCTTTGCGCTGTTGGAGCTGCTACACAAGGATGGGACCAGACTGGTGCGAACGGTGCCAACTTGTCCTTCCCTCAGGAATTCGGCATCGCGGACCAGGATTGGCTCATCGGAATCATCAACTCGATCATCTTCTTGACGGCTGGTCTCATGTGAGTGATGGTTCGTCAACCTTGTCTCTGGAGTTCAATCAACTGACAATTTGATTAGTGGCGCATTCATCGTCGACCCAATGAATCACTACCTTGGTCGTCGTGGTGAAATTTTCGTCACTGCCTTGTGTCTTACTGCCACCCCGATAGGCTCCGGGTTCGCAAGGACATGGCAGGAACTCTTCGCTGCTCGTTTCGTCATGGGTATCGGTATTGGCGCGAAGAACGCCACTGTACCTATCTACTCTGCTGAGATGGCACCCCACCGCATTCGTGGTGCACTTGTGATGTTCTGGCAGCTCTGGGTCGTCGCAGGTTGGTGCCGTCCCCTTGTTACCATGAAGTCGATCGGCCACTAACAAACACCCAGGTATCTTCCTGGGCTTCTGCGCCAACGTCATTGTCAAGGATACTGGCGACATCGCATGGCGCCTCCAGCTCGGTTCCGCGTTTATTCCATCCTTCGTTCTCGCCATCGGCATCTTCTTCTGCCCCGAGTCGCCTCGCTGGCTTATGAAACATGGAAAAATCGCGCAAGGGTTTAAATCCATGGACAAACTACGCGCACACAAGATCATCGCCGCACGCGATTTCTACTATTCATACGTCATCTACCTCGAGGAGCTGAAACTTGCTGGCGGACAGGGCTACTTTGCCCGTCTGTTCGACTGCTTCCGCGTCCCGAGAATCAGAAGAGGCAACTACGGCGCTTCGACCGTCATGATCGCACAGCAGATGTGCGGTATCAACAGTAAGACAGCCCATGCAATTTGATGGCATGACGTGAAACTAACACATCCATCAGTCATCTCTTTTTACAGTTCGACCATCTTCGAGCGTGTGCTGGGAGACCCGGACAAGGCGCTGTTCGCCTCCTTGGGTTACGGTGCAATTCAAGTGGTTTTTACAATTCCGACGCTATTCTTAATCGATACCAAGGGTAGGCGTACGTTGTGCCTCATCGTAAGTCATCGGTACCCTTTTTCGAGTGACAACAGCTGGACTGACCGTGATCGTACAGACCTTCCCTCTTATGGCGATCTTTTTACTCGCCGCCGGCTTATCACTACTCGTTCCCGACAGCGCCCCCCAAGGCGCTCAACTTGGGCCTGTCGTACTGTAAGTTATGTCAGTGTCGAGTCTCGATGTGGCGAAGCTGACCAGAAGCACAGCTTTGTATACCTGTTCACCATCATGTACTCGCTTGGAGAAGGCCCAGTGGCATTCCAGTATTCCGCTGAGGTGTTCCCAACCATTCAGCGTGAGCAGGGCATGGCATGGGCTGTGTGCATCAACAACACCTTTGGTAAGCTGTTTGGACGCATGACTGTGACGTGAAATTGTTGCTGACAAAGCTTGTAGCTGGTATTCTTGGCTTGACATTCCCAGCAATGGTAACGGCGATGACGCAAGTTGGAGCATGTAAGTTGAGCATCAACAACTTGATCATCGTGAAACCCCACTGACACGCAACAAAGTCTGCTTTTACGCAGGATTGAATCTGATAGCCTGGTTCATGATCTTTTGCTTCGTCCGCGAGACCAAGCAGCTGACGCTTGAGGAAATTGACCGTAAGTACCGCGCCAGCCACCTGCAAGAAATACATACCAAGCAACCCACTTACACACACATCACAGAGGTCTTCCAAGTCCCGACGAAGAAGTTCATCAGCCACGAACTCTTCGTCTGGCTCCCATGGTTCCTCAGGGCCAAGATCCTCCGCCAAAACATCCCGAAGCCGCCGGCGATCATCGCGTCCGAGGACACTGTCAGGAGACAGTCAGTCGTGAAGTCGCAGTAGACTGTGGATGGCTGCTTGTCAAGTGGTGGTGGATGTGTAATGCGACGGAGATGACGTGCAAGAACATGAGCTTTTTTCCCAGATACCCATAACTTTCGAACGGAGGATTTAGCTTGAATGTTTTGTATGCCAGTGAATGATCAAGTCAACAAGTCAGTCCCGTATGCTCAGTATCGTCGTTCTCCGCGCATTAACTCACATTGTAGGCTGTATATCTAGTATCTCACTGGACATGCAGGCCTTCTGATGAAGCACCGGTCCTGATGCCACCACTCAACTCAGGTTTGGCCGCTTGAAGTCGGTCCTAAAGGCTCGATCTAGTGAGATGGTATACGTTTGTAGTGCTCGGTATGTTTCTCATGAACGTTGAGAACCATGTTGATACACGCAAGTTGCTGATACCACCACGTGATGTGCATCCGATGGAAGAGCAGCCTCGTCTCACTGTGCACGTCTGTGACTCTTGGATCGCCGTTGCCGTTTGATCCCAGCCCCTTCCACTCGCAGGCTCCACATCACGGCCGGTAGATGAGTTCTTGGCGTGTTCACATCCGCGACTGCTCCTTAGTAGCTCGATATTCATCAGCAGTCCACACCGCTGATCACGACCGCCCCTGCCACCCTTCCGCCCCTTCGCCGCTGCTCCTTACGACTCTCGTACACAGCACACTTCCGCGCCAAGACCCCGCCGTTCGCGTACCTATATAAACGATTCGCATCTTTCCACCTTCAAAGCGGACTTTCTCTTCCTTATACTTACCTTGACCCGTCGGAAGCGATCATGAAGGCTTCTTAGACCGCCAGAGAATCCTGCATTGCACAGCGCGGCGACTCTCTGGCGACAGCTGGCTTCGGCCATCTGTGGATGTCATAATTTTTAATCTCCATCTTGGCTTCATTGCCATGCAATAACACCATTTTCATCAGTTGCTTGAGGCCAGTTGGCCTCGAGTCTGGAGAAGATCTCTCTTGTTTCCTTGTGCAGGCTTCATGTTCGATTGTCTGATTCTCGCACCCTCGACAATGCCGCCCCCATTCTATGCCACAGTCTGGTGATGCTCATGGTGGTGAGTCTGTCGATTCAACAAATCCTTCTAGTATTTGCATGTACGGATACATGCTCTGTTCACCTGCTGCTGCTCTCAGCATCCAATACCAATAACACACTACGTATATGGGCGGTATACCTAAAGCATGTTTTTCACCGCATCATCTTCACCCGAGCCAACACATGTAGCTAGACTTCCAGCTCATCGCTAGGTACCCGGCATTGCCTGCAATATCAAAGGGCGGCGTCTTAGTAGGTAGCCGCGAGTTGCATACAGTATGCATGAAGCAGCATATCACATCAAAAGATGCCAGCGTACGCCAGCCAGCTCATGGCTCGTTTCATTCGAGGGTGTGTAGTACTTTATTTCAGAGCCATCTAGCGTCCTCACCACGCTACAAAACCACGAATGGACCGTCATCATTATTTCATCGGCCTTCTTTTCTCACGACCGAAAAGTTGTAAGCGAGGTGGGCAGCATACGGTTCACGTGGCCATGCCTGTCTAGAGCACCACAACCCTGGTCCATATCCCGTCATCACACTGCCGCTCCTTGTCTCACAGTGCGCGCCTCTTTCGATCACACACTCCACCCACCACCGCCGATACCATGTCCTGCTGCTAACCGTGTCACTGTTGCTACCGCCCTTCCTTGCTTGTTGTACATATTCCTATTGTGTTCTCTTTTTCTGTATATTTTGTATGTTACCTATGATTTGAGTTTGAGTTTACGCGCGTGTATAAACAAACAACAGCGACCGACGACATAGCCAGAACAACGCGCCATGCCGAGAGATATGAGCTGGCTGAGCCCAAAACGCCGGCGCACGACAACGGCTTTGCCGACTACGAAGAGCGGTCGCAAAAGTACTTCTACAGTCGAAGACGAGAGAGCTCTCAGCCCGAGTCCGCAGATACAAACGTCGAGTCCCAAACCTGTCCTTCCGTCGCCCGATCTAGGACAACGGACTTCGCGAGTGTTCTCTTCTGCCTCTGCGACGGCGGCAACTGAAAACGATGGGAATCTCTTCTATGCGTACGCGCGACAGGTGCGTAGCATAACCATGCCGGCGACTGGGCGACGCTGACATCTGAATGTGTTCAGGTTGAAGAACTACACTCTCGATACCTCCTAACTTTCGCCTCGGCGCGCGTAGCGAACGAATGGTGGGCATTGGTCCAAACACACTTCCCAGACACTACAAGACCTGGCCCGCAGCTCTTCTCTTTTGAAAACGAGCAGTTCCTTGAGGAGTCATGGAAGGATGAAGCGTTCGCTCACCTGAAGCCCAAGTGGATGTATGTACAGTTGAACGACTCCACGGGAGGCGCGACACAGACGATTATACCAGTGCAAGATGCAAACGGCAATCTGTTGGCAGGCACCAGCAGTAGCCCGCAGCAGCACGCTGGGAAAGAGACGAGGAACGACACAAGAAACGGAGGTGGACTGCTGGAAGACAGGTTCGAGAAGATGATGCAGGTTGTCGAAAGGAACACGGAACAAATATCGGCACTGGCGAAAGCTCAAGGGACCCACGATGATGTGAATGCGCCTAGAAGATTCAATGGCAAAGCCGAGTCAGTGGACACATCAGAGCTCTCAAGCCACCTCGGTCGCATATCCCAGCTGCTGGAACAGAACTGCGCGCATGTTGCTAGTCTCGCCGAACGACAACTGGAGAACGAGCAGAAGATGCGAGAGATGCTCGAGGCCCAGCGTGCGAAGGAAACCTCGCAGCAGCCAGACATGGGCCAGCTGACTTCGCATCTGGACCGCATACAAAAGTTGATGGAACGCACGGCACACGGTCGGAAAGACAGTGCTCGAGACATTCGAACTTCACCACCTAGGGTCGATCTCTCACCGCTGACTTTCTGGCTCGAGAAGGTACTTTCTGCGATCGAGCAGAATACAGAGTTGGTGCGAGAATCGCTACAAGAGAAGGATGACTCAAACCCGTCACAACAGATCGAACTGGATCTCTCTCCACTTTCTCAGCGGCTGGACGACCTTCTCGACGCGCAGGATACCAAGAGCACACGTGACCAGGAAGCATATGCACAGATGAACAGTAGACTGGACAAGATCAATGATGCGCAACACAAGGCTGTTGAACGAGGACCTTTCGATGTCTCGCTGCTTTCGCAGAGGCTAGACGAGATATTGAGCGTGCATCGGAATGCCGCTACCGAAACTCTCGTTGGGAAACTGGACGAGCTCTTGGAAGCGCAGAGCAGACCTTTGGATTTGTCTCAAGTGTCGGAGCATCTCGAGGATCTAGACTGCGGCGTCCTCACAGAGCCTCTGGAAGCGATCCGCGCGGCCACGGAACAAAACAATGAACATCTCGTGAGCCTGCTCGAGGCGCGGCACGCTTCTGCACATGAAGAGCAGTACTCGCATTACCTTCAACTTCTGAGAGAGCACCTCGAAGCTCTGCGCACCACTACCGAGCACAACAGCTGCACGATGGTCGAGCTTCTCGAGTCCATGGCAGTCAACCGTCAAGTCGTGACAGAAACCAACAGCACGGCATTGACACCCTTCGACGACCGCGTTGGCACCGCAATGGACCGGCAATCCGAGAGCAACGGCATCGGTGACTCGAAATTCCTCATGTCAGCCTTGACCTCACACCTCAGCCAAATCCAAGCCGTCACAGAATCCAACGCAAATGCAGTGCGCGCGACACGAGAGAGCAGCCATGCACTGCAGCGGAGCATGACGGCCGCCGTGTCGGAAACTTCGGGCAACATCCAAACGCTCGCGGCCAAGCACAAGGACCTGACCGCGCAAGTTGCGGTGCGAGAGGGACAAGTCAAGGAAGTGGTGCGAAGCCAGGCCGAGATGGTCCAGAGCGTCCGAGACCTTGCCAAAACGATCAAGGCGCAGGACCAGAGCGAACTGATCGAGTGTGTCCGCGAACTGGCCAAATCGATTGCGCAGGAAAAAGCGACGTGCGGTCACGTTGTTATACCTCCGCCAAGGAAGACGAATCGGAAAGTCGTCGGGTTTGTGTATGATTCGAAGGATGCGAATGGGAGGGCGTAAGGCAGACAGGGGAATGACGGCGCTAATATGTGTGATGGAAATGCACTGTCGATATGTGGGATTTGTATATATGATGGAATGGCACGTATATGTGTCGGACTACGGACATGAGCATGAAAGCCTTGCGAAGCCCGAAAGTCGATGCGATTCGACAATACGATGCTGTGATTGAGCGGTTTCCTTCTTCACCTCATTTCCTCCTTTACCAAGAAGACAAGAATGTCTCAGGTGATTGTGAGGATCTTCGGGATTCCTACTCCACTATACAGCACCTCGCAACGGCTCCAACAACGGCGTCCATTGTGCATTCTCCATATGGCGCGAACCCTCGTTCGCGGCTCCCTCGCCCTCTCCACACGCTAGGTCTAGCGTTCCTCGATCTGTTTTCTAGCTTCTGATCGTGCATGTCGTCAAAAAAGTGCCCTTAACTCAAGCTACATCCATCGAACAGATCGCGGCAAAGCAGCTGCAGCTACCTACTGCAGCTACTTCCATCCACGGAAATGCCAGCAGTACGGTCAAGGTACGCATCGGCTTAGTCCACGTGACATGGAGAAACGAACAACGAGAAGCCGTGTGTGCCACCGTGGGCCCGGTCAACCTAGACGCGCCGAACATGTCACGACAGGACAGGACAGCTCCGAACAGGTATACGAGCAACGTCTTATCGGGTCCCCTTGGCCGTGCATCACAAGTATTGTTCGCGACGCCTCTCTCAGCTGAGCGCGCGTTGGCCCTGTACGCCATGCCGTCTTACAGGCCCTTCGTACATGTAGTGATGCCTTGCCCTTTTGCCGCCCGCGCACCACCCACTTCGAATGCTTGGGTAAGATTCTCTTTTCGCTACTGCTGTACTGTACTGCTGTTCTTTGCTGTAACACCAATTTGGCTCTCGCCCCTAGGCTGGCGTTCTGAACTCATCCATTCTCCTCTCATTGCATATGAGCCGAGTATAGTTGGTTTCATCTACAGCCTGCCGCAGCTTCCGTCTGCCGCCGGCTCCAAGCGGTAGTTCCACCATCTCGGTCCAGCCATCCTCTTCGACATGCCCGTGTCGACATTTTCACATGGCAGCACCGCTGTGCGCTTCGGTGCGCGCAGCGAGATTGTCTCGCGGTGGAACACGACACGCGAGAGAATTTTGCAGGACGAACGCCTCCAACGAAACAGCCAGATTCAGGAACTGGATGGAACCGGGATCCACTTCTCAGAGTCCTGGCCTTTGCGTCCTGCGAGCGCCAGTCCACCAGTGGAAATCGAAGACACCATGCTCGACGTCGACGCTGCAACGGAAGGGAGCCACCACATCACGAGTATCGCACCGGAACCGGAAGCACAGTGGGTGGCGGGTGCTGTCAGCGTGGCAGAGCAGGTTCCTATTCAACGACTGAGTGGTTCGTGGCCTCGCCGGCGAACAGTGCTCTTGCCGGTCAGCGAGGAAGAGGACTCACGTCAAGTCTTAAAAGGGTGCGACAGCGGCACCTTTGTGCCGCCACCTCCGGATGCAGAGGAAGCATCTGTTACTTCAATCACACAGCGCCGCGCTCAAGAGAGCAAGGCCTCACAAGAACCATCACAGGATGGTTCCGAGGAGGTCTCAAATCCGGTAGACTTACCTGGTGGGCCCATCGTCACGGCACCTTCGTCGACACGAGCGCCATCAGAAGCAAGTTTCGTCGACTGCACCAACACCAGCGCTGACCAAAGCCGGCGTACATCACCAACTTTGGATGGAGAGGTCGCAACGTCCACACCGTATCCCAGGAAAAGCTCAATAGCAAAATCGTCGCTATTCGAAGATACCTCTCAGCGATCGTCAATCTACAACCCCCACAGCACCACCCAGATCACTCAAAACAACGACCGCGTGAGATACAGCTGGCAATCGGCACGCGACGAAGAGCCCAACAGGCCGCGTGTCACTATACTAAAGATCGTCTCCACGGCTGCCTCGAGCTCCGCAGGATTCCCACAGGGAGAGGCTTTCGGCTTTTCAATTTCTCCCGGTGGCCGCAGGATAGCGGCGTTCAACTCTGCGCGACTGTACATATTGCAGACTGCTCCTCTCCCTGTGGGAATCTCGCAAGACTTCGAATTGAAGCGACGCCCTCTTGCGGTTGAGATTCTGGATGACGGTACCTTTCTCGCCATCCTCTCCGACCAGCACACCGTCAACGTCTATGATCTTTCGCAGTCAAGGAGGTGCAAGACGATCAAACTGGACTTCCCCACTTATTGTATCGCTCTCGCGCCTATGGGAGGCTTGCTGGCTGCGGCTTACGAGGGTGGCGTTGAGATATTCTCGCTTGACCCAACCGCGCTGCCAACGGATCGTCGGGCGGTGCGTTCGCAGAGAATGGATCGGCTGAGCTTCTCACACGATGGATCGACTTTACTGGGTACTACGACGAGAGTCAACGCATCCTCGAGTGTGATTGTCAACGTACCCGTATTCCCAGCATCGCCGGACGGTGTGCCCACGAGCGAGGAATTGAAGGAAGCGTGGTGCTCTGGGCTGTTGCATCCAGAGAATATCCGCAACAGCAGCCACGCTTCGTTTATGCGAGAAGACGGCAGCACTTGCAACGATCGACTCTTTGCTTGGAATGGAATCGCGGACACTTTTGGAGTACTCAACACCACCGACTTCAAGTATGGCAACGTTGACTTCCCAGTAGTCGTGTCGCCTCCGCTTTCCACGTGTGGTGGCTGTGGCGCTGCGATCAAATCAGCGCCTGCACTAGACGAGTATGGAGACACAGTTGCCATGATCGTCAATGACCGGACCGTTAGGCTCTACATTGTCCCACACAAGGCTTTGGACAGTGAATTCGGCGTTGAAGCGCACTCGATCGATCACGAACTGGACGAAGGCTATGGCTGCCCTTTTAGCGACGCACGTTGGGTTTTTTCGGATACTAGTCGACCAGGACAGTCGAATTATCAGGCACATGTCCAGGGACGCCTTCTTGTCACCAGCCCTGGTGGTGTTGGAGACTCTGGCTTTCCTGAAGAGTCGGTACAAGACATTGAAGGGGGCAGGATCATCATGTTCGACTTCGATTCGCAATTCTCCGGCCAGGCGACTCAAACCTACTCTCTGGCACTGGGAAAATCCCCACCCCAAACGCTGGAAGAGCCCGAGATAGACGTCGCAGATGAAGTTGCGCTGATTCGCAGACGAACCATCAATCAGAGCAAAGGAGGCGGTCTCAGTCAACGTCCCGTCACTCTAGGCCGAGCCGCGACGACCTTCAATCCCGCGCGCAATGGCAACCGATCCAACAGCCCTGCGTTCAATCTACGAAGGGCGAATTCGACGACGTCTGCAAACACAGGACAGCCAGACTCCGCACATTCGTTACCTGATCTTTTGGAGACGAATGAGGTGAGCGAACCAACCGCAGCGATTGACGAGCCATTCTTGAATACGGCTCCAAGATCGCAAGCTTCGCTACAGCGTGCGGCGAGCAATGCGCAACGCCACCGCTTCCAGGCTCTGGAGGAGCGGTCTCAACAGCGCATGAGCGGAGAAAGCATTGCTGGTTTCCTCCCACTCCCAGAGTATACCGAAGAGCCCAATGCACCTCTACCCAGCCGTTTCCGCATCATGGCCGGTCTCGATTCCCATCCTCCACCCGAATCCAAACCAGCCGTGGTGACAAAGTCGAATCCGAGACATTCTGGGGGGTTTCAGAGTCAGGGAAATACGCCCTCGTCTGCTGTACATGGAGATATGATCGATCGAGCATCTGCGGGACCTGTCGCTACAACCCCGACAGCGTACGGTACTCGTGGGAACTCGGCACAGCCTCAGATACCACGATCTCTGCAAAGAGCATACAGTCATGCAGTAGGGCGTATGGGGCCAGGTCAGGCGCCAGTGTTAATAGGCGACTGGCAGAACGTCAGTCCAATCGGACCGAGTGGCCAATATGGATCCCCAACCGGATTCAACAACGGAAGTCCTCAAAGTGCTGCACCTAGAGTCTCCGTCGAAGAGCCATGGAATCGAACCTCATCCGACACAATGCGCAGCAACCGATACCGCCACAGCACCTCTCTGCTCAGCCCACCAGGTCACCGCACGCCACACCCTTCCCCAAACCTCACCTCGTCCGCCTTCCCTCAAAACGCGACATCCGCTCTCCCTCCGCAGCAGCAATTCCCAAACTTCACCGCTCTCAACCGCCGCATGCCGGCTCACATGCAAGCGTTCCATGACGCCGCCGCCACCTCTTCTTCGCCTGCATCGCTCTTCTCCGCCACTCAACTGCCCGACCACGTCCCCCACCGGATCCTTGAGCCCATCAGCACAGTTCCGCACCCAGTCACAGCTTGGCACCCGCCCGCTCCGTCCTCACCGGCTCCAGCACCCGACGTGCCGCGCGGCAATATGCGGAGTCCCGACATCCTACGCGGTGGTATGCGGAGCCCCAATGGTATGCGTGCCAACATGAGGAGTCCCGATACCATGCGAGCCAACATGCGTAGTCCGGACGTCGCGCGCGCCAACATGAGGAGTCCGAACAGCGGACACAGTCGTCAGGCGAGCTTGGTCGGCAAGACCGCGACTGCTTTCCCTACCACCGTCAAGGCGAAGAAACTCGGCTTTTTCAAACGCAAACCAAAGCAGCTCAACGATGGCCATCGCTTGTCCGCCACTGTCACTGCTGCAGACAGAATCGCAGATCTTCCCGGAAAGAATGTGTCAAGCTCTGGCTGGATGTCCGGGAAAAAGATCAAGAAGAAAGAAGCGAGTGCTACCGCTGGTGGTGGCGGCGGTGGGTGCGCGGTGATGTGATTATGGGGGTTTCCAGCTTCCAGATATTCTTTGCCTACACTCGGGGGGACTTGGACCCAACTCTTCTGGTTTTTTTTTTCATTTTTCATTTTTCAGCCAACATTTCTTTCCCAATTTCCTTTCCTTCTATTCTCTCTTCATGTCCCTCATATTACACGATCGCATAGCGAAAGGTGTGCAGCAAGCTAGCGATGGGCTTCCCTTTTCTTCCCTTCCCTTTTCCTGCTTATATTGGCTATTCTCTTCCTTCCTTCCTTCCTTCCTTCCTTCCTCCCTGCTCTTCTCGTCTAACAATTCACACGTGCATTTGTTTTTTTTGTTTCTCTTTCGGACTTGAGATACCCTTGGAACAAAGAAAAAAGCACACATAGATGTTCCCTTTTTTGCAAATGGCATTTTAGCAAAAACCTTTCTATGTAATGTAATTTAAAAAGAAAAACACAAAAAATACACCATCAAAAGCTTTACATGATGGAACGAATTCATTGGTGACAAAAGGTTGGCGGGATTGAAAGAAAAAAAAATATGACCCGTGTATACAATGATGATTGTGAAGTCAAAAAACCAGTCCCCAAGACATCTACAAAACAATCAAATTCCCAATCGGAACGCCCATGCTCTCAAACCAATACCGGCGCTTGACCCCCAAACCGGGCATCATCGTAGTCGCCGTCTTCGTCGTCGTCGTTGAAGTCTTACTGCTGCTGCTGCTGCTACCACCACCAGCGCCACCTCCTTTCCCACTACCGAGCGCATTCACGGCCAGCTCCTCTTCCCAGAGCACGCCATCCTCATCAACACGAGCAAGCACACCCGCCGCCCCGCGCAGCACGGCGACAACCTCCTCCGAACCTTCAACCATCACCATGGCAATCGCATGCCTGCGCTCAATCCCCGCAGGAGTCTTCTGGCGCTCGTCGAGCAGCGGCCTGATAAGCTGCTCACCTCCCCTTCCCCCTGCCCCTCCGCCTCCGCCTCCGCCTGGCCCCTCTGGACTAGACGACGAGACAACAACGACCAACTGCAGCCCCTCCTTCCCCGGCGTGAAAGCAGGGATATTCGCCAACTTCTCGTTGAACGAGCACCCCCCCCTGCGGATGACCAGGATCTGGTGCGATTTCGCCACGGCTGCCGGCAAGCGGTGGGAGCAGAGGGTTGAGTCTAGGAAGTAGAGGTTGGTGTTTGGCAGGGCGCCGGTGGCGAGGGTCGAGGGGTCGAGGGCGTCGAGCTGGGCGGGCAGGGAGGCTGCGCCGGCGCCGGTGGGGAGGATGGCGGGGATGGTGGTGCGGGAGAGGGCGGGCGCGTTGGGTTTGCTGGTGGCGGGCGTGATGGCCGGGTGGTGCGGTGCGGGCTCGCCCGAGAGGAGCTTGGTGAAGATTGTTTCGATTTCGTCCCAGATGCTTTCGAGGGTGGTGTTTTCGGGGATTTCGACTTCGAATTCGTCGGGGAGGGCGCCGCCGCCGCCGCCGCTGCTTTGGTCCGAGGTGCTGCTGATTGATGTGGCGGCGGACGGTGACGGGCGGTAATCGATCACTAGGTCGATGAACTCGAGGTCTTTCATGCGCTTGAAGTTGGGGTCGCCGGGAGCAACGCCGTCCATTGCTTCCTTTGCGAGCAAGACTTTTTCGTCTTTGCCGAGCGGCCAGTTGGCGATGCCGTGCACGCGGTATTGCTGGCCCACCTCCATCTCGACCATTACTCCTTGGCCATCAGGTAAGAGTAAAGATCTCGGCTCTTGGACCATGCTGAGGCGCATGTTGGATAGTGAGCTGATTACGACACCGTCCATAACCTTTTGCAGCGCCCCGAGTGGTAGCAAGCCCTTGTCTTCGCCGACTTTGCCCGAGTTGAGATTAGGGAAAGTCAGTGTGCTCAGGATTGGGCTGCTGATCTCTGCACTGAAACCGTGGGTCGGCACCAGGCTTTGGGGCAATGTCCACGGGTAGTACGTGTAGTTGGTAGGGCTCCTGATGTCCTCCATTGAGATTCCCGGCGAGTCAATTGCGGCCTCGTGCAAAGATGAGGATCGTTGGGCTTCGACTGGTACCAGATGGAGCTGCGCCATAGCAGCGGCGTGGAAGAAGTCTGGTCGGTCAACGATCCTGCTTCCCACCAGATGGCGCGAGCTTTTGAAAGCAGGACATTTCGCTTCGGGTGCCATAGGTTGCTGCTCTGCAGAGCGGTGTGTCCTCGTAGCCCTGGGTGATTTGGACGCGTTGGTGCGTCGAAGTCTCGAAGGCACAATCATGGGATGTCCCTCGGTAGTAAATACAACCGGAGCATCCATGAGGTTGAGCGGATGGTCGTCATCGAACAGCAGATACAGGTACTTTGCTGTTTCACCCAAGAAGAAACTCTCCATGCGGTCTCTCTGCTCGCCGCTGATGACATCTCCCAAGTCTGCCCAGCCACAAGGCGTCCAGCATCTTCGACGAATGTCGCGTAGAGCCATCTCTCCGACGTGAAGGTAGAACGGATCCTTCGTCGCTTGATACAGGTAGTATGTCGATTCAATGAACTCGGGTCGCCCCGCCCAGTGTCGAAAGTTTGGGTCGATGAATGCGTTCTGGGTGTGCCACCGCTCCGGGAGTGCCGCATACCGAGTCCATAGTGCCGCCCATAGCAGGTGACCTTCGATCGCCTCGTCGAGCTCACCAACCAGCGTGAGGAGGCCAGGATAGTACGCACTCAGGTTGTCGATCCAGGAATATCGAGGTGCGCCTGTGACGAGGTCGGCTTGACCATAAAATGGGTGTTTGTCCGACAAAGGTCTCAGTACATGGTGCTTCACCGCCGAATGAGCCTCGTTCCAGGCTTGCAGGAAGGCATCTGGCGCGTTGTCTGCCTCGGTGGCAGGGTCGTAGGGAAGGCCTGACAGCAAGATGGAGGACTTTACTGCATATTCGAAGAAGCTGTCCACTCCTGCTCCTATCCCAGCAAGCGGAGGCGAAGTCCACTGTCCGTTCTCGGCATCAATGCCGTTGCCGATCAGTCCGATGCTACTGCGGCGGTCCCATACCGCCCAGAACGCCTTCTTAGCCAAAGTCTCGAATCGCTCATCTCCAGTCAGTCTCGAAAGCGTGGTGAACTCCAGTATAAGACTTCCAGCGCCAGCCGCGCATGTTTCCGTAATCTCTCGGGGATCCGAGGATGTCCCATCCACCCTGCAAACGCCAGCTTGACTGTCGCGGTAGAATGGGATACCGTGTCTGAGATTGACACGTGGATAGGGCAGCCCAGTAGGTGTGTTGAACGCAGGCAAAAGTCTCGACGCCAGGTCGTAGGCTAGTCGCAGCAACTGTCCGTCGTAGGTCCAGCCATCCCAGTCAATCGCTATCTCATCATCCTGCGTCACAGGTCCCGGTTCGTATCCCCGGATTGGAAGGTCTCCAATCGCGAAGAGATGGGCCGATAGCAACCCTCCGACACCGCGAATGTTCGTTTCGAAGACCTGGACTTTACTGTCAAGGTCAAAGCCACAAGCCTTGGTCCCGCAAGGTCTGCGCTCTCCTCCATCGCCATACAACTCGACCAAAGCTTGTACACCCGCCTGGAAATCTTTCAAGGGCGACTGCCCATCGTTTCCATCGTCTCCCGAAGCCAGGATCGCCAAGGTCGACAGCGAATCGACGAGCGTAACGCTATAGTTCCCCAGCACATCGTTCAACCCGATATCCGCGATGTTGTCCTTGTTCCTCGTCTGCGGCTTGCACGAAAGTGGCTTCAACTCGTCCTCGGGAAAGGCATGGTTCATGTAATTGGTGTAGCCATGGTAGAATAGGTCTCTTGTGTCTTGCCTACATGACTACGTGTAAGTCTATGGTTCGTCTCCTTTGTGAAAGGCAGGGTTCTCGTGGATAGGCGTACCGGAGGTGGCTTATGGTGTCATCTGTCATGCCATGACCCGGCGCAGTCCATATTGCTGCCACGAGAAGACACGTGACAGCCGGCCATGTCGCGGGAGTGAAGGCCTGAAAGCGTGGCCATGCGATCCAGAGCATCGGGCAGCATCTGGTTACGTTACACTCTCATTGAAGCAGTTGGCTGAACCGAAATTTGCAGGCACGTCAATCAGTGCACAGCGGTCGGTCCAAGTGGTACTGCTCTTGGAAGTTGTAGTGACGGAGTACAACTGCTGGAGGGGAGGTGGCCTCATTCCTAGGGCCAGCCTGCATGCGGAAAGTTCCGCTGACTCAGCAATTGAAGGAAGGACTGGAAGATCAAACACTTCTCAGCAAACCACAGGTATCTATTGTTGACAAGATTGTGGACTTCGATTCACATGCAATCTTCTACCGTTCAATCACATGGGTACGACATCATTGATCAGAAGGCATGTGAGATTGGTCATGTGTTTTGAACGCATTGGCTTGATTACAGTATTCTATGTTCACTTTTTGCAGTTGTGCAATGTGAGCTTCTTGTGAGCATTTGGGAGCACATCCTTCTGAGCTTGCCTCGCTCTTACTCTCCCCATTCTCACTAATTTCTCTCGCGTTCCTCTACATCTGACCCGCAGCGGTAGCGCAAAACTTCTTCCATGCATGATTTTTCGCCAAATGCAGGTGTAAAAGGAAAGCAAGGAGTCGTCATGGAAATTTGATCCTCCTCGCTTGATGTGTTTCGTTGTTGTTAGTCTGGCCTGAGCGCTAGAGCTTGATTGCTCGCTTAGTGCTCGAGGAGACGGAGGGAACCCTGGACAACGACGTTCTCGAGGATGGAACCCGGAGGGACGTCGATGGTCTGACCCTCGGTGGCCACGATGATGACGGTGCCCTTGCAGACGACGCCACGGCCGAGGTTGACGGCACCGGTGATGGTGAGGTGGTCAAGCTCGAGGATCTTGGGGATAGAGGGGATGCGGGACTGGAAGGCAGAGACCTTCTTGAAGTCGTTTCCGAGCTTGATGAGAGGAGCAGGGCCGAAGCGGTTGGGGTCCATCACAAGCTGGCCGTGGCGGAGGGTGTAGAGGTCAGACTTGACCAGCATAAGGTCAGAGCAAGTCTTGACGGGCAAGAAACGGCGACGCGGGACGTTGACACCGTGGGCGTTGCTGAAGTGACGAATGGCGGCACCGACAGCGGTCTCAAGCTGAACAATAGAGACGTCGGCCTCTCCCTTCTGGTCGGCAGGGATGCTCTTGCCGTTGGGGATGATCTCCATGCCGAGCTCGTTGTTCTCAACAACACGCTTGACAGCGCGCAGGTTCATCCAGACGTTGTTGGTGTTGAAGTACTTGAACTTCTTGATGGACTTGAACTCGTTGACGTGCTGCTTGGGAACCTGGGCGATCTCGAGGAGACGGGGCTGGCCCTCGTAGTCAATGATAGTGCCACCCTTGACATCAGCCTTGGTCTTGTCAGTCAGCTCCATGATGTATTCGGAGCGCGACTCGACCATGTGCTGCAGAATGTTCAGGTCAACCACAGCGCCAAGGTTGTCAGCGTTGGAAAGGAAGACGATCTCAACGCCACGCTCAAGGAGCTTGTCGAGGGTACCGGAGTTGACAAGCGACTCGAAGACGTCACCGTGGCCGGGAGGGTACCAGTCGGAGATTTGGGAGTTGGCACTCTTAGGAGCGGGGAGAAGGGAGTCCTTGAGGACACGGGGGAACTTTGACTGGTTGAAGGTCAAGATGTCAATGTTGTGACCCTCGTACTTCTTGATAATGTTGGCGGTGTCCTTGTCGGTGTTGAAAGAGTTCATGAGGACGAAGGGGACGTTGACGTCGTAGGTGCGGTTGAGGAACTCGATCTGACGGACGGACAGGTCGAGGAAAGACATGCCGTCGCGGACCTCAATGACAGACTTGGGGCCAACGCAGCCCATGGAGGTACCGAGACCACCGTTGAGCTTGAGGACAGCGAGCTTGCTCAGGAACTCGACAGACTCGTTGTTGGCAAGGCTGTTGTAGTCAACAACCTGCTCGGGCTTGGGAGGGGAGATGCGCTCCCAGTCAATCTCGTTGCCCTTGGCCTTGTCGTTCAGGTAGCGGCGGAACAGGGCAAAGAAGTTGTCCATCTCAGTCTCGAAACGGGCCTTCTCGTTCTCGTCCGTGACGGAGTCGGTAAGGTTGTTCAGAGCATTGCGCATCTGAGAAGCGGCGACGGAGGTGGAAGTGTTTTCGAAGGCCTGGGTAAGGCGGGACTCGGTCAGTACTGGGGTTGCGTCGAATGTAGGTGCAGAGGGCCTCTGGCGGCCCATCTTGACAGTAGAAGTAGGAGACAAAGAAAGAGACGAAGAAGCGTCGACAGAATCAAGATCACTCTAAGGAAACGGTGTTAGGGAGTTCAAAGGGGTTTTGCGAGTCGATGGTTGTGAAGGCCAGTCCGGCTGGGTTGTCGGCCGTGAGTCCAGTGTTGGCGGTGAAGCTCGCCTCACGTAGAGTATGGTTGTGACGCAAATTCGGCCACGTCCATTGCCCAACGCGAGGAGCCAGGCGTGTCAAATCCGGAGCCTTGGATGCGCATGGCGTGATGCGTGCTGGAGGCGGTCCATGTGGCCAGTTGCCAGGTGTTCATCGCGTGCTGCGCGGTATTCGGTGTTTCCGTGCTCTGCTCTCTGTTGTGGTGTGTTCTCTTTTGTGCTTTCTCACTCCCTACAATCGCTCACCAGTGAAGTTGACATCAAAAGGAAAGATGAAGGAAAGGAAAGATGAAGGAAAGGAAAGGAAAGGTGAAATGAAAGCAAAGAGATGTTCTCAACATACCACGTGGCTTTGAGTCTTGCCGTGGTGACGGTCCTCAGAGCCCTCAGCCTTGAGGTGGGTAGGGATGGCGGACTTGGGAGCAGCCATTGTGAGTGTGTTGCGGAGGTGTGAATGGGTGTGAGCTGCAGAGAGAGCGGTTATCAGATTGTGGTTTTCGGCGAGGTGTGTGATGTTGTTGTGGGAGTGAAGAGGGAAGGGTGCAAACGAAGGGCAGAAGCAACTTACCGAATGAGGGGTCTCTTGCAGTGGCGTCACGAAAACGGCGCGACTGAGGGGTGTACAGAAAAGAAGCAGTGAAGTGAGGATGAAGCTGAATGAAGAGTGAACAACAAGTTGTGAGTTGATTGTTCACGGAGGATGTGGAAAGGCAGGTCAGGTCAAGAGCAAGGTCAATGGGCATGGGCAGTTATTTGTTGCTTCTGCCGTGCCTGCCAGCAACCCCCACCATCCAGGGCACGGACTCTGGCCTGGGAGCACTCGTTCAACAAAACGCATTCGCCCGGCTAGACTGCCTCATCACTACGAAAGACGTCCATGGATGTATGGTCTATTCTAATTCCTCACTCTGTGTAGCTAAGCCTCACCGCTTTCGTCAAATGTATCTACATACAGTACGTGTTTATGCATGCATGTATCCGTCATCACACTCTCATTCTTACCACGGTACACCAAACAACGTGGCAGCATGTCTGGATAATTTTATCTTACCATTCCCCTATCCATCCATTCAGGTCAGGTCAGATAGCAGCAGCGCCAAACCGGTGACCCACGCGCGACAACGCTTATGCCGATCGCCTTGAGAGCCCCCGGGGCGCCGGCCACATGCATCCACAACCTTCTTTGCTAGATTCTTCACACCGACAACTCTTAGCCGCACCGCACATGCAGGGTCTTGATGGGTGGCGAATGAGCATTTTGCCTATAATCACGTTTTTTTGTGGTGGTATTGTTCTGAGTGAGTATACTATTGCAGAGGGCAGGTAGAGATGATAGTTACAGTACATGTACAGCAAAGCATACCCAGGTCCAAGAACTCCGTTGATAGCCCGGCACTGCTCCTTCCTCCTCGTTCTCCACAGCCAATCTTGGACAACCGCACTGCCACACCTCTCACCGTGCGCGACTTTGATCAAAACCACACTAAACGCGCGAGAACGTGCCGCTCCGCCATGGACTCGCGTAGCCGGTTCACTCTGCAGCTCCCCCAACACCGCGCCACCAAATACCGTAACCCTTCTTTGAGCCAGCCCTGCCGCAAGCCAACGAGATCGATAACCCCCTGGGAAGCTTTTACTACTCCATGAACCGACCCGACAAATCCTTGTTGTGCGCACGTTGAGGCACGCGCGATAATATATATCAACCCTGAACAAAACGACAAATATAGCCCACAGCAAAACACCGGCGCCTAAAGTACAGACGGAATCCCGTTTCGGGCGAACGACTGTCGATAGTAGCCGGTATGGGCGTGAAGAAGTGCCGTTTCGGCGCCGCTAGATGACCGTGGCGTACCAGCTCACGCAGGTACAACAAGCTCATGTCTTGCGAATGCTTGAAGTAATAGTGACTTGGATTTACATCACCTACTTCCTATGTATACTGTATGCGGAACGAAGCGAGCCCGGTGATGGATCCACAGCTGTCAATGGCATTGGGACTCCACTCGTACGTTTTGTGTTTGGCTGCGGTTCAACATGGCCTCAACACTGTTCGAAGTTGACACCCAGTCGGAAGATGCTCATTCAACATAGGCGACACTACTTTGCGGAGCCAAGGTGTGAATCTAATGGTCGCATAGCGAAACTCCTGTTCTATCGTCGAGAGCAATTATCGATCATTCAATCCCATCGCTGGTGAACCTCAATCACAGGCGCATCCGCAAAAGGCACAGCACAAGGCTTTTCGAAGCGCAAATGCACAACCGAAGGCTTGACACCTCTTGTCTCAAACAGCGGACGGAGTTCCCTGAACGTGTGCTCCACCAATGTCTCCAGAGTCTCGAAGTCCGTCTTCTCGATAATCTGCGACAGCCATGTCAGTACCACGCATCGTGAGAATCTCCATCGTTTTCGGGAAAGGCAAACTTACATCGACCAAGGCCCTCTCCAAAGGGAACAGAGCCTCCATCTCTTCCATTGCAGAACCACCGAGCCTCTCGACAAGATCGATAGCAAAGTTTACAACGAGCGGTTGCCTTCCCTTCCTCTCGTAGGCATTGACCCCGATCAACGTAGGAATCCTCAAGTTCTTGCACGAGAAAGTGACAAACGAGTTAGTCTTGGTTCCCTTCTCATCGTACAGCCTCACTTCACTCATAGCCAATTCATCGCCGAACGCACTAGCTTTGGGAAGTGTGAGTTTCGCCGCAATGCGCTTTGCAACAAACTTGTCGTTACCATCCGGCTTCGGCTTGCGAGCCATGTGTTCTGCGGCTTTGAACATGCCGTTCACAGCCGAAGTCTGGCCATCCTTGCTCTCGTAGATGGCGCGCACACGTTTGGAGAGTTCGCCGTAGTGTACTGTGCTGTCATCCAGTGCATCTTGCGAAGCAGCCGATGTGAAGGATTCCCGTAGCCATAGTGAGACGGAGGCCAGAGCGGGTTGTTCTTTGGTTTCGTGCCAAATGTTGGGTGCAATGACTCCGGATGGTAATTGCAGATTGCGAATGGAGACAACGGCTTGTGTCTCTGGAGTTGGGGTCGAGTTCTCTGGTGAGGGGATTGAGGCCGGAGGGTTGAAGACGTGGTTGTCCATGGTTGTTGTCGTCGTTTCCCTAGTGTCGTTGCGGGCGATCAAATATTTGTTTCGAGATGGCCCCGCGATGGGTCGTTGAGGCTGCAATCCGATGAGTCGAAGGAAGTCTTCCAGCACAAACGATCTCTCTCTATCTCTCCGGCAAGGCCTCTAGATCGTCTAACGAATTGTGATATATACCTAGGAGTCACAGGGCAAGCACGATCTTCGACATGATATTCTTGGCGGCAATCCAATCCATGGACGGCTCGAGGCCTCCCCGCAAAAAGCGACGCCCTGGCGACGGAGCTCATGTCCATCAAGTTCTAGAGGTTTCCTTCTCGACCGCCCAAGGAAACAGCTGAAGATTTGAAGTCTGCCACCTGCCTTCGCTCATCTCACTCGACACTCAACTGTACATTGCTCTTACACCACTCCGCACGACCCGAGATACCCCCAATTACACTAATACCCACATATCACGACCTTTACGACTGCAATCATGGCCGACGCTCTCAAAGCCGAAGGCAACAAGCTGTTCGCCGCCAAAGACTTTGCCGGTGCTGCGTATGTTTACCACTTGATGGATACGCTCAATCTGCGCACCTACTAACAGCAATCACAGTGAGAAGTTCTCCGAAGCCATCGCCCTCGACCCTTCAAACCACGTCCTCTACTCCAACCGATCAGGCGCCTACGCCTCTCTCAAAGATTTCGACCGCGCACTCGAGGATGCAACAAAGACCACAGAGCTGAAGGCCGACTGGGCCAAGGGCTGGGGAAGGAAAGGTGCCGCTCTCCACGGTGTGGGCAACCTAGTTGACGCCGTCGACGCTTTCGAGCACGCGCTTGAGCTTGAGCCCACCAATGCTCAAGCCAAGTCTGGTCTTGAGAGTGTGCGACGTGCGATTGAGGCAGAGGCAAAGGCTGACGGTCTGCCTGGTGACCCCAGCGGTGGCCTCGGCAACATGTTCAACGACCCCAAGATGATTGAGAAGCTGGCGGCAAACCCTAAGACGGCTGGTCTCCTCGGAGACTCTGCTTTCATGGCCAAGGTGCAGCAGCTGAAGAACAACCCCAATGCCATGGGCGAGATGATGGGCGACCCCAGGATGCTCCAGGTTATGGGCGTGCTGCTCGGCGTGGACATGCAGTTCGGCAACCCCGAGGACGTTGGAAAGGGCGCCGAGGCAGAGGAGGATGTTGAGATGAAGGATGCAAGGCCCGCACCCACCGAGACTAAGAAGGCGCCCGAGCCAGAGCCCGAGCCGGAAGCAGAGCCGGAGGACGAGGAGGCTATCGCTGCGAAGAAGGCAAAGGAGGAGGCAGACGCCGAGAAGGCTCTCGGTACGACCGCTTACAAGAAGCGCTCATTCGACGAGGCCATTGCACACTACACCAAGGCCTGGGAGACACACAAGGACATCACCTACCTCACAAACCGCAGTGCCGCTCATTTCGAGAAGGGCGACTACGACGCCTGTATCACCGACTGCAAGGCCGCCATCGAGCATGGCCGCGAGATCATGGCCGACTTCAAGGTCATCGCCAAGGCCTTTGGCCGCATGGGCAGCGCATACGAGAAGCAGGGCGACCTGGCCAACGCCGTGGAGTACTTCCAGCGCTCGCTGACCGAGCACCGCACCCCCGACGTGCTCAACAAGCTTCGCGCTGCCGAGAAGGCCAAGCGCAAGGCCGAAATCGACGCATACCTGTCACCCGAGAAGGCAGAGGAAGCCCGCGAACTCGGCAGCCAAAAGTTCAAGGAGGCTGACTGGCCCGCGGCCGTCGAGGCCTACACCGAGATGATCAAGCGCGCACCCGAAGACGCCCGTGGCTACTCCAACCGCGCCGCATGCTTGATCAAGCTCCTCACCTTCCCCGGCGCCGTGCAAGACTGCGACGAAGCCATCAAGCGAGACCCCAAGTTCATCCGCGCCTACCTGCGCAAAGCACAAGCCCTTTTCGCCATGAAGGAGTACAACAAGTGCATGGATGTCTGCGCCGAAGCCGCCACGCACGACGAGGGCGGCAAGAACGCACGCGAGATCGAGCAGCAGAGCCAGCGCGCCCTGCAAGCCCAGTACGAGGCTCGCGAGGGCGAGTCTGAGGCGCAGACCCAGGAGCGCATCCAGCGCGACCCGGACATCATGGCCATCCTGCAGGATCCTGTCATGCAGGCTATCTTGCAGCAGGCCAAGGGTGACCCTCGCGCTCTTCAGGACCACATGAAGAACCCGGATATCAAGAACAAGGTGCAGAAGTTGATGGCTGCTGGTGTGATCAGAATGGGTTAGGAATGGATTGGGAAGTGAATGAATTAATGCTTTTCTCCTCTACCACTCGGACGATTGGTTGGTCGGATTCAGCTAAGACTACTACTGTATGTAATATCACGGCTTCAAACATACTGCATCTGCATATCACTCGTTCTCCTCCATCGTTCCAGACATTATGTCACACTTTTTGGTTACTCCCCACCGATCAAGCAACTGGCGTCTCCGCCATGGAAGTCCGGATGGCGTTCTGTACCTTGCGAGGATCCCTGGTCTCGTTTCGACCAACCTCACTTCCAAAAAGTCAAAGTCGGGTAATATGAAGAAAGAAATTGCTCTACCATGTAAGTCCACAACAGGAGGCAAACAAAAGAAAATCGTAAGAAAACTCAAGCATCTCCAGCCACACTCCCACAATCCCCACTCCCATCTCCTCTCCCTTTGCCAACACCCTCCCCATCGTCCCCCACCCCAACCACGCAGAGCAGAACCGCAACCCCCGCACACACCGCCCCCAAGAACAAAAACGGCAACCCCGGCGCCCCGACCTTCAGGCCGCGATTGAACAGCCCCGCGAGCAGAGGCGCCCCGAGCATGGCGCCCAGCGTGTCGACGATGCTGACGACGCTGTACAGCGCCGCCACATGCCGCTCCGGCACCAACGGCGTCAGGAAGCTGCGGATAAGGAAAAACGAGCCCGCGCCGAGCGCGCTGATCCCCATCCCTAGCGTGGCGGCCGCGAGGGTAGGGGCCAGGCCGAAGACGAGCCAGCCGAGCGCCCAGGCTGCCATCGAGGCGCGCGACATGTAGAGGTCGCGGCGGGCGGGGGTTAGGTGGAGGTGGGTTGTTAGTAAGGCGGAGAGGAGGGGCAGCAGGGCGAAGAGGAGGGTGATGTTCGCTAGGGCGCGGAGGGTTAGCAGGGCGGTGGCTTCGGAGAGGCGCAGGTGGTAGCGGGTGCTGATGTATTGGGTGGTGAGGGCGCTGCTGGCGCCTACTGTTAGGTGGATGAGGAAGGTTAGGACGAGGGCGGGGACGCGCCAGTCGGTCCAGAGGAAGGCGGTGGTTGTTTGGAGGATTGAGAGGTGGGTTGTTTTCCGGGGAGGGAGGTCTTCGGTTTCTGCGGGGATGGTGGTGGTGTTGTTGTTGTCGGTTTGGTGGCGGTAGCCCAGTGTCTCGGGCATTGCGAGCACTAGCAAGACGGCGCAGGCTTTCTCCATGGTCCCGGCGATTGCAGGGATCCACGGCGTGAATTCCATCAGCCACGCGGCGAGCAGAGGCATGCAGACTGTCGAGACGAGGTTCGCGCCGCCGAGCTGCAGGAAGACTTTCGAGCGTGCTTCCTCGGGGACGACGTCTGCGATGATGACGAAGAAGAGAGCCGACACGACTGGCGAGGAGCCGGCCATCAGACCGTGCAGAGAAGACGCCCACGTCCAGCGGATATCGAAGCTCTGCCAGAACCAGCATACGGCTTGCACCCAGGCGGCTTGCAGGACGAAAGACAACACCCCGAGAAAGAGAATCGGTTTACGCCCGTACCTATCTGCCGCCCAGCCGAAAGGGAGGGCCAACAGTAGACTTGGGCCTCCATTGAGGAAACCTTGCCAGCCACGAAGGGAGGAGAGCTGGTTCTGCACTGCTTCGATTTTGCACAGTTCTTCTGCCACGCCTCCTATCGCCCCGGGACTGACGCTTGACCGGTCGGCTAATAATTTGCTTGGGTCGGCGGTCTCGTAGTGTCGGTAGCAGATTATTGCTTCGGAGATCCGGGTTTGGGGTGATTCGGATAGCTCTTCGCCGCATTGGACTAGGATCAGGATGGCGCAGAGGAGGAGAAGCACGTTTCTGTAGGGTCTACATGGTTTCGAGTCGGGTATGGTGTGTTGCGAGTTTTCCGAGAGCAGAGGTGTTTCCTCGTGTGTTGTTGGCCGTGATTGGAGCCCCATGATTGGAAGGTTGGCACGCCACAAAGCGGTAATTTTTTCTTATTTCCCGGGAAAGATTGTCTTTTTTCCCATGAAGAGAATGGAAGCAATACAGGCTCTGGAGTTCAGACCGTGAGTTCCTGCTAGAAAAGTCCATGCGTGTTATGTAGTAGATGCCTTATCTCTGATCGACGTGTGCGGCTGTTGGCAGGATTGCGGCGTTCGGATACAGTAGCGGAGTTCAATCAATTGAGATGGAATTCTGCTGCCTACTTCTCGCGGTGTCGGTCATTGAGGCAGAGTCA
>Ga0265798_10001413_pt1 | contig 37453 bp, 39 predicted proteins | sample P3T30metagenome_FD_192430 | JGI IMG/M metagenome (GOLD analysis project Ga0265798, IMG submission 192430) | Plant litter microbial communities from East Loma Ridge, Irvine, California - P3 T30 | ecosystem: Environmental > Terrestrial > Plant litter > Unclassified | place: USA: California...
TGTTGTGTCCGAAGCCGGGAACGGCTCCGGTCACCTGGCAGGTTGCTGCCATGGTTTTCCTCCGTAGATACCGTGAGGGCCGGAGCCCTCACCCAAGGTCACTTGTCGGCGCGCCGGTCCCCCTTGCCCGATCGAAGGATCGGGCGATGGTGCCGGGAGGCGGTGCACATGGGCGCAGAGAGCGCCCAACCAAAGGGAGAGCTTACGCGACACGCCCGGACCCACGCAACCCGTGCCTCCTCGGCCCGGCCGGCGAGGCCGTGCGGACGCGAGGCGCGGGGACGAGGAGGCGCGGCTCAGCGGATCGCGGAGGCGTCGGCGGCCGCGCGGGCTTCGGCCGTGCACGCGGGGCACAGGCCGAACACGTCGACCACGTGCTGCGCCTCGGTGAACCCGTGCAGCGCGGCGACGTGCTGGGCCCAGGTCTCGACCTCGTCGGCCTCGATCTCGACGGTGGTGCCGCAGTTGCGGCAGATGAGGTGGTGGTGGTGCGTGCCCGGGGTGCAGGCGCGATAGAGGCTCTCGCCCTCTTGTTGCAGGGAGTCGGCCGAGCCGTCGGCGGCGAGGTCTGCCAGGGCCCGGTAGACCGTGGCCAGGCCGATGCCGGTCTCGCGCAGGTGGGCGTGCAGCGCCTGGGCGCTGACGAACCCCTCGCTCGTGCCGAGTGCTTCTCGCACGGCCTCGCGTTGCCACGTGTTGCGTCGGACCACCACGTCGTCCTGCCTCTCTGTGTCAGACCCCGGTCGAGGCCAAGGGTACCCGCGGGCCCCTGCGCTGCTTCACGGCGGCGGTCGTCCGACGCCAGCTGACCAGGCGGCAGACGAGCCAGATCGTGAACGAGATCGTGGTGACGTAGGGGCTGATCGGCAGGCCGCCGCCGAGGGCGAGCAGGATGCCGCCGACGACCGAGACGACGGCGAAGGTCACGCTCAGCACGGGCACGAGTCGCGGGTTCACGGTCAGCCTCAGCGCGGCCGCGGCGGGTGTCACGAGCAGCGAGAGGACGAGCAGCGCCCCGATGATCTGCACCGACACCGCGACCGACAGGCCCAGCACGAGCATGAAGACGATGCCGAGCGTGCGCACGGGAACGCCCGCCGCCGCGGCGACGTCGGGGTCGACGCTGGCGAAGGTCAGCGGACGCCAGATGACGATCAGCGTGACGATCACGACGGCCGAGATGGCGACCAGCCAGCCCAGCTGCGGGTTGTCGACCGACACGATCTGGCCGGTCAGCAGCCCGAACTTGTTGGCCGACCGCCCCCGGTAGAGCGCCAGGAAGAGGATGCCGAGGCCCAGGCCGAACGGCATGAGCACCGCGATGATCGAGTTGCGCTCCCGTGCCCGGGTGCCCAGCAGCCCGATCAGCAGGGCGGCGATCAGGCTGCCGACGAGCGAACCGCTGACGACGTCGACGCCGATCAGCAGGGCGGCGGCGGCGCCGGCGAACGAGAGCTCGCTGATGCCGTGCACCGCGAAGGGCATGTTGCGCGTGATCACGAAGGGCCCGATCAGGCCGCCCACCAGGCCGAGCACGGCGCCCGCGATGACGCTGTTGCGCACCAGCACCAGCAGCTCGCCGAAGTCCTGGAAGCTGAACAGCTGCGACCACAGGTCGGTCATCGGACGAGCCCTTCGTCGTCGTGGTGCTCGTCGACGTGGTGGTCGTGCCCGTCGTGGCTGCCGACGATCACGATGCGGCCCATGGTGCGGATCACGTCGACCGGGGTGCCGTAGAGGTCGCTCAGCACGTCGGCGCGCAGCACCTCGTCGGGCGTGCCGATGCGGAACCGGCCCCCGGCGAGGTAGAGCACGCGGTCGACCACGTCGAGGATGGGGTTGACGTCGTGCGTGACGAACACGACCGCGGCGTTGCGGGCGCGCCGCTGCTCGTCGATCAGGCGGGTGACCTCGCGCTGGTGACGCAGGTCGAGCGAGATGAGGGGTTCGTCGCAGAGCAGCAGGGCCGGCTCGGCGGCCAGGGCCTGACCGACGCGCGTTCGCTGTTGCTCGCCGCCGCTGAGGCTGGCGACCGGCGAGGTCGCGAACGACGTCGCGCCGACCTCGTCGACCAGGGCGTCGATGCGAGCCCGTTCGCTGGCCGACTCGCGGCGCGGCCCCCAGCGGTGACCCGTGACGCCGAGCGCGATCATGTCTCGGGCGCGCAGCGGGGTGCCGGACTCCATCAGCCGTTGCTGCGGCACGTAGCCGATGCGGCGGTGGCCGCGCCCGACCGGTCGGCCGAGGAACTCGATGCTGCCCTCGGTCAGCTGCTGTTGCCCGAGGATGGTGCGCAGCATCGTCGTCTTGCCCGCGCCGTTCGGCCCGAGCACGGCGATGAACTCGCCCGGCCGCACGTCGAGGTCGAGCCCCGACCAGAGCGTGCGGGCGCCGAACGAGACCCCGGCGTCGCGGAGGCGCAGCACGGCGTCGCCGCCGCCACCGGCCGAGGAGGCGCGGGTGGCGGCGGCGACGGAGGTCGCGCCGGACGGGTCGGTCACTCGCCGAGGGCCGCCGAGATCGCGTCGATGTTGCTCTGTTGCCATGCCACGTAGTCTTCCCCCTCGGGCAGCAGCTCGGTGACCGGCACGATGGCGACGCCGGCGTCGGTCGCGGCCTTCTCGACCTGCTCGGTCTCGGGGCTCGAGGTCTGCTCGTTGTAGGCGAGCAGGTCGACCTTCCCGTCGGTGAAGAGCTTGAGGGTGTCGTTGAGCACGGCGGGCGAGACGTCGTCGCCCTCCTCGATGGCCTCGGAGAACTCCGCCGGCGTCACGTTGACCAGGCCCATGGCGTCGAAGAGGTAGCCGGGCACGGGCTCGGTGTAGGCGACCGGGTCGCCGTCGTGGGCCGTCTTGATCGACGCGGCCTGCGCCTCCAGGTCGGCGATCTTCGTGCCGAAGGCCTCGGCGTTCGCGGTGAAGGTGTCGGCGTTCGCCGTGTCGACGCGGCCGAACTCGTCGGCCAGGGCCGTGGCGAGCTTCGCCATGCTCGGCAGGCTGTAGAACACGTGCTCGTTGAACGCGGCGTGGTCGTGGTCGGCGTGGTCGTCGGCCTCGGGGGTGGCGTCGTCGCTCGCGGCGTCGGTGGCCTCGTCGGCGTGGTCGTCGTGCCCGGCCTCGGGGTCGAGCCCCGAGACGTCGACCGCGTTGACCACGGTGGCGTCGGTGCCGCTCGCGTCGACCATCGTGTCGACGAACGAGTCGTAGCCGCCGCCGTTCTCGACGACCACGTCGGCCTTCGAGACGGCCAGCTGCGTGCGGGCGTCGGCCTCGTACGAGTGCGGGTCCTGCGAGGGGTCGCTGATGATGCTCGTGACGTCGACCAGGTCGCCTCCGACGGTCTTCGCGATGTCGCCGTAGACGTTGGTCGACGTGACCACCGAGATCGCGCCTCCGTCGGCGGTGTCGGTCGAGCCCGAGGCGCCCGTGGCGCAACCGCTCAGCACGAGGGCCGCGGCGGCGGGCAGGACGAGCAGGGTCGGCAGCGAGCGCATCTTCATGGTCGTCACGCTATTGCTACTGATAATGATTGTCAAAACGAGGAGGCGCGGGTCGGCCGAGCGCGCCTCCTCGGTTGGTCGGCACCCCAGGAATGCGCCGAGACCCCCGTGCGCGCACGGGGGTCTCGGTCACTTCCTGGGGTCTCGCCGGACCTAGGCCTTCGTGGCGGCCTCGACGGACTCGGCGCCGGCGGCGTCGTCGTCCTCACGGCCGGGCGTCTTGAGGTTCCACTTCTTGATGACGAAGCTGAACAGGACGTAGTAGACGACCGCGTAGCCGAGCCCGATCGGGATGAGCCAGATCGAGTTCTGCGAGATGTTGAAGTTCAGCACGTAGTCGATCAATCCCGCCGAGAAGGTGAACCCGGTGTGGATGTCGAGTGCGTTGACCAGCATCATCGACGTGCCGGTCAGCACCGCGTGGATGACGTACAGCGGCCAGGCGACGAACATGAACGAGAACTCGAGCGGCTCGGTGATGCCCGTGATGAACGCCGTCAGCGCGGTCGACAACATGATGCCGCCGATCAGCTTCTTCTTCTCGGGGCGGGCGTGACGCCAGATCGCCAGGGCCGCGGCGGGCAGGGCGAACATGAAGATCGGGAAGAACCCGGTCATGAACACCCCGGCGCTCGGGTCGCCGGCGAAGAAGCGGTTCAGGTCGCCGCGCACGACCTCGCCGCTCGCGTTCGTGTAGTCGCCGACCAGGAACCAGACGACCGAGTTGAGGATGTGGTGCAGGCCGGTGGGGATCAGCAGGCGGTTGGCGACGCCGTAGATGCCGCTGCCGACCACGTCGTTCGACGCGACCGCCTGGCCGATGCCGGTGAGGGCGTTGTTGAACAGGGGGTAGATGAACGACATGACGACGCCGACGACCAGGCCCGTGACGGCGGTGAGGATCGGCACCATGCGACGGCCCGAGAAGAACCCGAGGAAGTCGGGCAGCTTCGTGCGGTAGAAGCGCTGCCAGATCATCGCCGAGAGGATGCCCATCACGATGCCGGCCAGCACGCCGTAGTTGATGACCTCGGGGTCGCCCGTCGGGGTCTCGCGGCCCGCGAGCACGACCGGCGACATGGCCTTGAAGACGCCGTCGATCACCATGTAGCCGACGACCGCGGCGAGGGCCGTCGAGCCGTCCGACTTCTTCGCCCAGCCGATCGCGATGCCGACCGCGAAGATCAGCGGCAGCCAGGTGAACACCGCCTGCCCGGCGGCGCCGATCACCGAGGCGCCCGTCTCGAAGCCGGGGATCGCGCCGAGCAGGTCGGTCTGCCCGAGTCGCAGCAGGATGCCCGCCGCCGGGAGCACCGCGATCGGCAGCATGAGGCTGCGCCCGAGGCGCTGCAGCACCGCGAAGGCGGCCGAGCCCCTCTTCTTGGTCGGGGCCGACTCGGTCGTCGTCGTCATCAGGTGGTCCTCTCGTCGGTGAGCAGCCGTGGTGCGGGGTGGGTGTCGTGCGGTGGGGGCGGTTCCGGAGGCGCGGGTCGCGTCGAGCGCGGAGCCTCCGGTCCTGTCCGGTCATGACCAGTGAGTGGTAGTTTCCTCAGACCGACGGGTGGTGTCAACTAGGACGACACCCTCGTCGCCGCGAGCGACCGACCCACGGAGGAGAACAGCTCATGTCGAAAGCACAGGCCATGATCGACGGACTCGGCGGCGCCGACAACATCGAGGAGATCGAGGGCTGCATCACGCGCCTCCGCACCGACGTGCGGGACGTCTCGCTCGTCGACGACGCCGCCCTCAAGGCCGCGGGAGCGACGGCCGTCGTCCACGCGGGCGGCAGCGTCCAGGTGATCGTCGGCACGATCGCCGACTCGCTCGCCGAAGACATCAACGACCTGCTGCCGTGACCACGGTCGTCTCACCCGTCGCCGGCCGGGTGACGGCGCTCGCCGAGGTGCCCGACGCCGTGTTCGCGGGGCAGCTCGTGGGCGCGGGCGTCGCGGTCGAGCCGAGCGCGCCTCCTGCCGGTGGCCTGGTCGCCGTCGTCTCGCCCGTCGCGGGCGAGATCGTCAAGCTGCACCCGCACGCGTTCGTCGTGGTGGGGGAGTCGGGCACGGGCCTGCTCGTGCACGTCGGCATCGACACCGTCAAGCTCGGCGGCACGGGCTTCGAGCTCGCCGTCGCCGAGGGCGCGACCGTCGCGGCGGGCGACCTCGTCGTCCGCTTCGACCCGGCCGTCGTCGCCGAGGCGGGCTACTCGGCGGTCATCCCGGTCGTCGTGCTCGACAGCACCCCCGACAGCGTCCCGCAGCGGGCCGTCGGCACGACCGTCGCCTCGGGCGAGCCCCTCTTCGACCTCTGAGGCCGACGCGTCGCGGTCGGGAGTCAGTCGGGCGTCGTGCCCGACTCGACCTGCATCTGCAGGCGGTAGCGGTCGGAGCGGTACCAGCTCTTGGCGTGTTCGAGCGGGACGTCGCCGGCGAACGAGATCCGGTCGAAGTACATCACCGGGGCGCCCTCGCTCGTGCCGAGCAGCGTGGCGACGTCGGCGTCGGCCCCCTCGGCGCTGACCGTCTGGGTCGCGCGGGTGATCGGCGTCGCGTAGTCGCCGTCGAGGGTCCGGTAGAGCGAACGGCTCAGGTCGTGGTCGAGCAGCCCGGGCAGCCGGTCCGCGGGGTACCAGCCGTCGTCGATGCTGACCGGCACGCCGTCGGCGAGGCGAAGGCGCTTGACGTGGAACGCCGAGGCGCCGGCCTCGAGTCCGAGGGCCGCGGCCGTCTCGGGCGGGGGAGTCGTCTCGGCCTTGACCAGCACGATCGTGCTCGGCACGTGGCCGAGCTTGGTCATCTCGTCGGTGAACGAGGCAAGGTGCAGCGTCGACTGGACCACGCGGTGGGCCACGAAGGTGCCTTTGCCCCGCACGCGGGTCAGCCAGCCCTCGTTCACGAGCTGCCCCACGGCCTCGCGGACGGTGATCCGGCTGACGCCGTACTCGAGCATGAGCTGGCGCTCGCTGGCGATCGCCGAGCCGGGCTGCTGACCGGCCGCGAGCCGCTGCACGATGGAGCGCAACTGCTCGTGCTTCGGCACGGCTCCGTCGGTGATGCGGTCGGTCATGGGCCCCCTCGTCGATCGCGCCCGAGGGTGGTCCCATCTGGTCATGACCGGTCGTCCTGCACTCGACGTTAGTCCACGCCGTCCCTCCCCAGCCAGGTCGGGGCCCGGCTGCCCGCAGGGTTCACAGGAACGGACGAGGAGGCGCGGCGTCAGTCGAGCAGGAGCGCCGGCTCTTCGAGGACGCTCGCCACGTCGGCCACGAAGCGGCTGGCGACGTCGCCGTCGACCACGCGGTGGTCGAAGCTCGCCCCGATCGTCGTCACCATGCGCGAACGCACCTCGCCGTCGACCACCCAGGCCTTGGGCTTGATCGTGCCGAGGGCCACGATCGCGACCTCGCCCGGGTTGAGGATCGGCGTGCCGGTGTCCATGCCGAAGACGCCGATGTTGGTGATCGTGATCGTGCCGTCCCGCATGTCGGCGGGCGTCGTCTTGCCGTCGCGCGCGGTCAGCGTCAGCTGCTCGAGGGCCTGGGCCAACTCGAGCAGGCTCATCGACTGGGCCTCTTTGACGTTCGGCACGATCAGGCCACGGGGGGTCGCCGCGGCGATGCCGAGGTTGACGAAGTGGCGCACGAGGATCTCGCGGTCGGTCCAGGCCGAGTTGACCATCGGGTTGCGGCGCACGGCCCAGATGATCGCCTTGGCCATGATCAGCAGCGGCGAGACCTTGACGCCGGCGAACTGCGGCGACGCCTTGAGCCGCTTGACGAACTCCATCGTGCGGGTGGCGTCGACGTCGACGAACAGGCTGACGTGCGGGGCGGTGAACGCCGACGACGTCATGGCCGCGGCGATGGCCTTGCGGACGCCCTTGACCGGGATGCGCTCGACGCGCTCCTCGCCCCACTCGGGCGTCTCGATGTTGCGGAAGACGCTGGCCTGCTGGGCGTGGCGGATGACGTCGTCGCGCGTGACCTCGCCGGCCAGGCCGGTCGGCTGGACGACGGCGAGGTCGACCTCGAGGTCCTTGGCCAGCTTGCGGATCGGCGGCTTGGCGATGATCGGCAGGGCCTGCGCGGCGGGCACCGACGTGGTGGGGCGCCGCCGGGCCTGCTCGGCGACGCGCAGCTGCCGCGCGTCGACCTCGGTCTGCGACGGGCGACGGCGGCGGGTCGAGCCGTGACCGCCCGCGGCGCCGTAGCCCACGAGCACGGCACCCGAACCGGAGTCGGCAGGGGCCTCGGGTGCGGCCTCGGGTGCGTGCGCCACCGAACCGGTGTCGCCGTCGGCGCTGACCGCGTCGGCCGAGCGGGCCGGGGCGACGGGGGTCGAGCCCTCTGCCGACGCGGGGGCGGTGGGTGCCGCGGGTTCGGCCTGACGGGCACGCTGCGCCGAGAGCGCCTCTTCGTTCTGCGACACCACCTGCGCCGTGCGCGCGAGTCCGCCCGACTCGAGCGACTCGGACTCGGCGGCACGACCCGACGGGGTCGCGGGTGCCGACGAGTCGCCGACCCTGATGATCGGGGTGCCGACGTCGACCGTGGTGCCCGGTTCGACGAGGATGCTCTCGACCACACCGGCGTAGGGCGACGGCAGCTCGACGAGCGACTTCGCGGTCTCGATCTCGACGAGCACCTGGTTGATCTCGACGTTGTCGCCGGGGGCGACCTTCCATTCGACGATCTCGGCCTCGGTCAGGCCCTCGCCGACGTCGGGCAGGGTGAATTCGCTGGTCATGTCGTGACTCCTAGTAGGCCAGGGCCCGGTCGACCGCCTCGAGCACGCGATCGGCGTCGGGCAGGTACTGCGTCTCGAGCTTGGCAGGAGGGAAGGGGGCGTCGAAGCCGCTGACGCGCAGCACGGGCGCCTCGAGCGAGTAGAACGCCTTCTCGGCCACGGTGGCGGCGATCTCGGAGCCGACCGAGACGAAACCGGGGGCCTCCTGGGCCACCACGAGACGCCCGGTCTTGCGGACCGACTCGAGGATGGGCCCGTAGTCGACCGGCGAGAGCGAGCGCAGGTCGACGACCTCGGCCGAGACGCCCTCGGCTGCCGCGATCTCGGCCGCCTGGAGCAGCACGCTGACCATCGCTCCGTGCCCCAGCAGGGTGACCTCGGTGCCCGTCCGGACGACACGGCTCGCGTGCAGCGGCGCCTGCGGGTCGCTCAGGTCGACCTCGCCCTTGGGCCAGTAGCGGCTCTTGGGCTCGAAGAACATGACGGGGTCGTTCGACGCGATCGCCTCCTGGATCATCCAGTAGGCGTCGTGCGGTGTGCTCGGGCTGACGACGCGCAGGCCCGCCGTGTGGGCGAAGTACGCCTCGGGGCTCTCCTGGTGGTGCTCGACCGCGCCGATGTGTCCGCCGTAGGGCACCCGGATCACGACAGGCATCGTGACCGCACCCTCGTGACGGTTGGTCATCTTGGCGAGCTGCGACGTGATCTGGTCGAAGCCGGGGTAGATGAAGCCGTCGAACTGGATCTCGCAGACCGGGCGGAAGCCACCCATCGCGAGTCCGATCGCGGTGCCCACGATGCCCGACTCGGCGAGCGGGGTGTCGATGACGCGCTTCTCGCCGAACTCGGCCTGCAGCCCCTCGGTCACACGGAAGACGCCACCGAGCGTGCCGATGTCTTCTCCCATCAGCAGGACGCGCGGGTCGTCGGCCATGGCCTTGCGGAGTCCGGCGTTGATCGCCTTGCCGAGCGGCATGGTCTGCACGGAGGCGCGGGTCGACTCGACCGTGCCGGTCGGGTTCTCGGCGGTGTCGGTCATGCTGCCCCCTCGTCGGTGGTCACGGTCTCGCCCGCGTCGCCGAAGCTCTGCTCGTAGGTCGCCAACCACTGCTTCTGTTCGGTCATCAGCGGGTGCGGCTCGGAGTACACGTGGTCGAAGATGAGGCCGCGGTCGGGGTTCGGCAGCGCGACCGTGCGCCGTCGGACGTCGGCTCCGAGGTCGTCGCCCTCGGTCTCGAGGTCGGCGAAGAACGCGTCGCCCTCGCCTCGGTTGCGCAGGAAGGCCTCGAACCGCGTGATCGGGTCACGGGCGATCCACGACTGCAGCTCGTCGTCGGTGCGGTACTTGGTGGGGTCGTCGGACGAGGTGTGCGCGCCGACGCGGTAGGTGAGCGCCTCGATGAAGCGGGGCCCACCGCCGCCACGGGCGGCCTCGAGGTCGCGGCGGCTGACGGCGTAGCTCGCGAGCACGTCGTTGCCGTCGACCTGGGTGCCGGGGATGCCGAAGCCGCCGGCGCGGGCGACGAGGGGCGTGCGCGACTGGCGTGCGACCGGCACGCTGATCGCCCACTGGTTGTTCTGCAGGAAGAACAACTCGGGGGTCTGGAAGCTCGCGGCGAACACCAGGGCCTCGCTGACGTCGCCCTGGCTGGTCGCGCCGTCGCCGAAGAACGTCACGACGGCCTGGTCGACCTCGGGATCGCCCGTGCCGCTCTTGCCGTCGAGGCCGAGCCCCATGGCGAAACCGGTCGCGTGCAGCGTCTGCGAGCCGATGACCAGCGTGTAGATGTGGAAGTTCTGGTGCTCGGCGGGGTTCCAGCCGCCGTGCGTGTGCCCGCGCAGCAGGCGCAGGATGTCGACCGGGTCGATGCCGCGGGACAGGGCGACCGCGTGCTCGCGATAGGACGGGAAGAGGTGGTCCTGCGGACGGGTGGCGTGGGCCAGGCCGACCTGGGCCCCCTCTTGGCCGTGGCTCGGCACCCACAGGGCGAGCTGACCCTGGCGGGCCAGTGCCGCGGCTTCGCGGTCGAACCGACGGGTCAGCACCATGTCGCGGTGGAGGGCGCGGAGCCCGTCGTCGCCGAGGGCGTCGACGTAGGGGCGGAACTCGTCGGCCGCGGCCGACTCGACCACCTCGCCCGACGGCGACAGGAGCTGGACGGGCGGGGGCGCGTCGGTCGCTTCGGAGGAAGACATGGCGTCCAATCTATTCCGCGGCATATGCCGTCACCGGGATGTGAGGTCGGCGACCTGCTGGGCGGCGTGCAACAGCTTGTCGACCGACGACGGCTCGCCGATCGTGACGCGGACGCCCTCGCCCGCGAACGGCCGGACGACGACCCCGTGGTCGGCGAACACCTGGGCCGCGGTGGCCGTGTGCTCGCCCGTGGCGAGCCAGACGAAGTTGCCCTGGGCCTCGGGGACCGTCCACCCCTGGTCGATCAGGGCGCGTCGCACCTGGTCGCGCAGCAGGACGATGCGGTCGACCCGCGCGAGCAGCTCGTCGGCGTGGTCGAGCGAGGCGAGGGCCGCGGCCGCGCCCTGCTCGGTGACGGCGAGGGGGATGGCCGTGGCCCGCGCGGCGTCGAGCAGGTAGGAGGCGCCGATCGCGTACCCGACGCGGAGTGCGGCCAGCCCGTACGCCTTGGAGAAGGTGCGCAACAGGACGAGGTTCGGGTGCAGCTCGGTGAGCGTCTCGCCGTCGACGGCCGTGCTGTCGGTGACGAACTCGGCGTACGCCTCGTCGAGCAGCACGAGCACGTCGTCGGGCACCGCGGCCATGAACGACTCGAACTCGCTCGTCGACACCGTGGTGCCCGTCGGGTTGTTGGGAGAGCAGACGATGACGACGCGGGTGCGGTCGGTGACGGCCGCGGCCATGGCCTCGAGGTCGTGGCCCCCGTCGGCCCGCAACGGCACCTGGACGCTCGTCGCACCGGCCACCGTGACGAGCCCCGGGTAGGCCTCGAACGAACGCCAGGCGTAGACGACCTCGTCGCCGACCGAGGCCGCGGCGAGCACGAACTGGGCCAGCAACGAGACCGACCCCGCGCCGACGTGCACCTCGTCGACGGTGACGCCGAACCGGGTGGCGAGGGCCGTCCGCAGGGCCGTCGCCGAGGCGTCGGGGTAGCGGTTGAGCGAGACGGCGCCACGGACGGCCTCGACGACCGAGGGGAGGGGCTCGAACGGGTTCTCGTTCGACGACAGCTTGAAGGCGTCGGGGGACGCCTGCTTGCCCTGGCGGTAGGGCGGGAGGGCGGCGATCTCGGGACGGAGTCGGACGGGAGTGGTCACGCGGCCAGCCTATGGGGCGGGGGCCGCGTCGCGGCAGGGCACCGCGCCTCCTCGGGGGATCCGGTCGGGCACTACCGCCCGTGGAGGAGAGGTCGGCATGATGGGGGCATGACCCGATTCGTCGTGAGGCTGCTCATCAACGCGGTGGCCCTGTGGCTCACCACGCTGCTCGTGTCGGGGGTGACGGTGACGCCCTACGGAGCAGGAGGCACCCCCGAGACGATCGTGACCTTCCTGCTGCTCGCCCTGGTCTTCGGCATCGTCAACGGCGTGGTCGGCACGGCGATCCGGGTGGTGGCCTTCCCCCTCTACATCCTGACGCTCGGCCTGATCGCGTTGATCGTGAACGGGCTGCTGCTGCTGATCGTGGCGTGGATCTCGGATCTCTTCGGCTTCGGGTTGACGATCGACGGTTTCTGGTGGGGCGTGATCGGTGCCGTCGTGCTCGCGGTCTTCGCCTGGGCCATCGGCGTCGTCGTCCGCCCCGTGGTCGGGCGGGGTGACCGGAAGCGGTGAACCGGTTCCGCATCTGCTTCGTCTGCACGGGCAACATCTGTCGTTCGCCCATGGCCGAGACGGTGCTGCGCTCGCTCGCCGACGACGCGGGCCTCGGCGACCGGGTCGAGGTCACGAGCGCGGGCACCGGCGACTGGCACGTCGGCGAGGGGGCCGATCCCCGCACCGTCGAGGCCCTGGAACGCCGCGGCTACGATGGTTCCCGGCACCGGGCGAAACAGTTCGAGGCCGACGACTTCGCGCGCTACGACCTCGTGGTGGCGTTCGATCGCGGCCAAGAACGCATCCTCCGGGCCTGGGCAGGCGACGACGCCGACCGCTCGAAGGTGCAGCTGCTGCTCACCTTCGCTCCCGACGCGGCGCCGGCGGGCGGCGGTCTCGACGTCCCCGACCCGTACTACTCCGACGCAGGACTCTTCGACGAGGTGCTCGACATGGTCGAGCGCGCCTGCTCGGCCCTCTTCCGCCAGATCGAACCCGCACTCCGCAAGGGACAGTCATGACGTTGCCTCCTCAGCCCCTCAGCCCGCTCGACGGCCGCTACCGCTCGTCGGTCGGCACGCTGGGCGACCACCTCAGCGAGGCGGGGCTGAACCGGGCCCGCGTGCACGTCGAGGTCGAGTGGCTCATCGCCCAGACCGACCGCGGCGCGTTCGGCTCTGCCCCGCTCGACGACGAGCAGAAGCGGGCACTGCGGGCCGTCGTCACCGACTTCGGCCAGGCCGCGATCGACGAGCTCGCCGGCCTCGAGGCGACGACCCGGCACGACGTCAAGGCGGTCGAGTACTTCGTCCGGGCCCGTCTGGCCGAGCTCGGGCTCGACGAGATCGCCGAACTCACCCACTTCGCCTGCACCAGCGAGGACATCAACAACCTCTCGTACGCGGTCACCGTCAAGGCGGCCCTGTTCGACGTCTGGCTGCCGGCCTTCGACGCCGTCCTCGCCGCCCTCACCACCTGGGCCACCGACGCGCGCGACGTGCCGATGCTCGCGCACACCCACGGGCAACCGGCGACGCCGACCACGGTCGGAAAAGAGTTCGCCGTCTTCGCGCACCGCCTCCAGCGACTGCGCTCGCAGATCGTCGACACCGAGTTCCTCGGCAAGTTCAGCGGGGCGACCGGAACCTTCTCGGCCCACGTCGTCGCCGACCCCGGGCTGGACTGGCCCGCGACGGCCCGCGCCTTCGTCGAGGACGCCCTCGGGCTGACCTTCAACCCGCTGACGACACAGATCGAGTCGCACGACTGGCAGGCCGAGCTCTACTCGCGCGTCGCCCACGCCAACCGCGTGCTGCACAACCTCGCCACCGACGTGTGGTCGTACATCTCGATGGGCTACTTCACGCAGATCCCGCAGGCGGGGGCGACCGGGTCGTCGACCATGCCGCACAAGATCAACCCGATCCGCTTCGAGAACGCCGAGGCCAACCTCGAGATCTCGTCGGCACTCTTCGACTCGCTGGCCTCGACCCTGGTCACCAGTCGCCAGCAGCGCGACCTCACCGACTCGTCGGCCCAGCGCAACATCGGGGTCGCCTTCGGTCACTCGATGCTCGCGCTCGACAACCTGCGCCGTGGCCTCGGCGAGATCGCCGTCGGCACCGTGACGCTCGAGTCCGACCTCGACTCCAACTGGGAGGTCCTCGGCGAGGCCATCCAGACGGTGATCCGCGCCGAGGTCGTCGCCGGACGATCGTCGATCGACGACCCGTACGCCATGCTCAAAGAGCTCACCCGCGGCAAGCGCGTCGGGCAGGCCGAACTGGTCGCGTTCGTCGAGGGCCTCGACGTCTCCGACGAGGCGAAGCAGCGCCTCGTGGCGCTGACCCCGGCGACCTACACGGGCATCGCGTCGCAGCTGGTCGACCACCTGGCCTGACCCCAGGAGGTGCGGGCCGGCCCGTCAGGACGTCAGGACGGCCCGCGCACCCGAGGGCGCCGCGCGACGGATCAGCGGCCGACGGGCCGCGACGGAGCAGCGGCAGTCGATCCGCGTCGCGTCAGTGGCCGCGGGGCTTGTCGGCGTCGTCGATCTCGTGGCGTTCGTCGTCGTTGGGCTTGGCCGCGAGGGCGAGCATGGCGATGGTGACGAGCGCGACGATGAAGCCGATGCAGAGGAAGATCAGCGCGAGTTGCAGGTCGCGCGTCGTCATGAGGACGACGAGGCCGACGAAGGCGGCGAAGACCCCCGACAGGCCGAGGAACTCGGCGGGGCGGAACCGGTCGCGCCAGGTGGGGTGGGTCATGACGTTCGTGCCTTGTCGTCGGGGGTGTCGGCAGCGGCCGGGTGACCGGTCTGCCATTTGAGCGAGAGGCCGGCGATCACGAGGAAGACGCCGACCAGGGCGCCGTAGGCGCCCAGGATGCCGACGAGCACGGTCGAGGACGTCAGTTCGCCCTCGATCTGCTCGATGCCGCCGAGCTGCTGGCTGTAGTCCGGCGGGACGACGAGGAAGACCACGGCCAGGGCCAGGGTGAGCACGCCGACGGTCGTCCAGTCACGGGCGAGCGGCGAGCGACGACGACGGCGCAGGCCGGTGAGCAGTTCGAGGACACCCGTCAGCACGGCCCAGGCCGTGACGAAGGCGACCAGCACGGGCAGCTGCCCGTGCGAGAAGACGAGGCAGAGAGCGCCGATCACGGCCCCGACGACACCCTGGAGCACGGCGATGGTGCGGCTCGATCGGTCGGACAGGCGCAGGGCCGAGCCCGCGGCGAGCACGACGCCGCCGACGACCGCCGACGACCCGAAGGCGAGCAGACCGACCTGGGGTGAGTGATCGGGGGTGAAGGTGATCGCCGCGGCGGCCGCGAGGGCGGGGACGGCACGCAACACGGGCACGGGCCAGTACGCGGAGGGCGAGGGGCCGACGCCCCGGTCCGAGGGGTCGGGCGACGCCACGGGGGCGGTCGCGCCGGAGTCGTGGTGCGCAGGCGTCACGAGACCTCTTTCACGGGTGGGGGACCCGCCGAGTTTACCGCGCGCTCCTGAACGCCAGGCGGCGGGCGGTGCCGAAGGTCAGCGGCCAGCCGCGGCCCCTGAGCGTCGTGAGCTGGCGGGCCATGCCGGAGGGCGTCACCCGCAGCACCCCCTCGGACTCGAGCGACAACCCGGTGAGCACGCCGTCCATCACGCGTCGGGTGGAGGCCAGCCCCCCGGCCGTGTGCAGCTGGTCCGCGATCAGCACGCCGGCCGGCAGGCGGCTGACCCGGGTGTAGGCGGTCGTCGTGTCGGCCCAGGTGGATCGCCAGTCGGGTCCGACCTCTTTGACGCACTCGATCAGGCGGGCCGTCGCGACGTCGGGGTCGGGGTCGTCGACGGTGAGCAGTCGGTAGTACGTGCGCCGGACGCCCGCGGTGCTCATGAAGAGCAGGTCGACGTAGCCCGCCACGATCGAGGCGGGCCGCGGCCCGGTGCCGACGACGGTGCCCCCCGTGACCCACGAGCCGTGGCCGTCCTTGGCGTCGGGCCAGGTCTCGACGAGCACCTCGAGCCCCGAGATCTCGATCTCGCGAACCGGTGCGTCCGAGGCCGCGGCCTCGAGGGCGCGGTGCCGCAGCCCGTGCCCCTGTCGGGCGTCGCGCTCGCCCGTGCGGTAGGGCACCTGCTCGAGGTCGTGGACCACCCCGCTGAGACGCTCGACGAAACTGGCTGTCACGTGTGACAGGTTACGTGTGACATACGGGCGAGGGCAAGCACGTCAGGACACGGCGATCTCCCGACACCTTCCCAGCCCACGCCGTTACGTTCGCAGCATCTTCGGGCCGCTTCCGGCCCATCCACCCGGCTGAGAAGTCGACCAGCCGCGGGAGCCCGATGACCGCCACCGTCCCCACGACCCCCCGAACCTCGTACCCGCGCATCGTCCACGCGCCGGCAGGTGCCGCGCCCGCCGGGTTCCGACCCACCGTCGCGGGCCAGGTCGGCAAGCCGACCAGCACCTACTCGAGCCTGCTCAAGTCCGTGCGCGAGGCGGGCCTGCTGCAGCGCCGCACCGGCTTCTACGTCACGGTCTTCGTCGTCCTCGTCGCGTGCCTCGGCGGCGCGGCCACCGGGTTCGTCCTGTTGGGCTCGAGCTGGTTCCAGCTGTTGATCGCCGCTGCCCTCGGCGTCATCCTCACGCAGTTCGCGTTCCTCACGCACGAGGCCGCGCACCGCCAGGTGTTCGAGTCGGGCACGCGCAACGACAAGGTCGGTCGCGTCCTCGCGGCCGGCGTCGTGGGCATCAGCTACGCGTGGTGGATGACCAAGCACAGCCGCCACCACGCCAACCCGAACACCAAGGGCAAAGACCCCGACATCGCGTTCGACACGATCTCGTTCCTCGAAGAGGACGCGGCGAAGCAGCGCGGCGTGCTCGGCTTCGTCACCCGTCGTCAGGGCTACTTCTTCTTCCCCCTGCTGCTCGGCGAAGGCGTCAACCTGCACGTGACGTCGTTCCGCACGTTGCTCGGCCGTGACAAGGTCGAGGGCCGCGCGCTCGAGATCACGCTGATCGCCGTGCGACTCGTCGCCTACTTCGGCGTCGTCTTCTGGTTCCTGCCGCTCGGCATGGCCTTCGCCTTCATCGGCGTGCAGATGGCCGTCTTCGGCCTCTACATGGGATCGTCCTTCGCCCCGAACCACAAGGGCATGCCGATCATCCCCGAGGGTGCGAAGGTCGACTTCCTGAGCAAGCAGGTGCTCACCTCGCGCAACATCACGGGTCGGCACTCGACGGCCTTCATGGGCGGGCTGAACTACCAGATCGAGCACCACCTGTTCCCGAGCATGGCGCGTCCGAACCTGCGCGCGGCCAGCGCCCTGGTGAAGGCGCACTGCGCCGAGCACGGCATCCCCTACACCGAGACGACGATCGGCAAGTCGTACGCGATCGTGATCCGGTACCTCAACCGCGTCGGCCTCTCGGCCCGCGACCCGTTCGACTGCCCCGCGGCGTACGCCATGCGTCCGCGCTAGGTCGCGTCGAGCACAGAGAGCGCAGGAGGCGCGGGCCGGGTCAGGTGGACCGGCTCGCGCCTTCGTCGTCCCCGAAGAAGTCCTCGTAGCGGACGGGACGTGCGTCGCCGGACGCGGCCCCCGCCTCCCGGGTCGCCGAGGAGTGGTCGCGGTCCCCGACCGCTCGGGACTGGTGCTTGGGGTAGGGGTGGATCGCGAGCGGGGACGTCGTCGCGTCCCTCGTGTAGGTGGAACCCACGGTCGCCTCCCGTCGCGGGCCGGACGTCGCATCCGGTCCCTCGAGCGCCACGATACGAGTGCGCGAGGGTGTTCGCGAGGGGCTTGTCAGGCCCTTCGGCGGGGGCTAGCGTCGAGGATTCGCCGCTCTCAGGCGGGCCAGGCGGCCAGCTGCCAGCCCAACCAGGGCGAGAAGGCGAACGGCGCGGCCGCGACCGCGTCGCGCAGCTCGGCGGGCTCGACCCAGGCCCATTCGGCGACCTCGTCGGGCGAGGGGTCGGGCAGGCCCACGGCGCGGGCCGTGAAGACCGGGCAGATCTCGTTCTCGACCACGCCCGAGGCGTCGGTGGCGAGGTACCGGAACTCGGGCAGGATCACCTCGACGTCGCGGACCTCCATGCCGAGCTCTTGGTGGGCGCGCCGCATCAGCGCCTCGGCCGGCGTCTCGCCGGGGGCGGGGTGGCCGCAGAACGAATTGGTCCAGACGCCGGGCCAGGTCTTCTTCGACAGGGCGCGACGGGTGACGAGGACGCGGCCGAGGTCGTCCGTGACGTGGCAGCTGAAGGCCAGGTGCAACGGCGTCGTGGCGGTGTGCACGGTCGCCTTCGCGGTCGTGCCGATGGGCGTGCCCTCGTCGTCGAGCAGTACCACGAGCTCGTCGTGCGCGCCGGGGCGGTCACCGGACGTCGGCTGGGGATGCGTCGAGATCTCACGGGTCATGAGAGGTAGTCTGCCCTGGTGGACGGTGATCACCTGCACGCAGGCACGCGGGCGAGACACGATCGTGTCGACGCCGTCCTCGACGACTTCTTCGCGCTGGCCAAGCGCCGCGCCGAGTCGGTGGGCTGGCGATACGTCGACCTGTGGTCGGTGCTCGAGCGCAACAGCGCCGGGGGCAAGCGTTTCCGGCCCCGCATGGTCTTCACGGCCTACGACGCCCTCGGGGGCACCGACGACGAGGCCGTGGCCCGGGTCGGCGCGGCCTTCGAGCTGCTGCACACGGCCCTGATCGTCCACGACGACGTCATCGACCGCGACTTCTCGCGGCGCGGCATCCCCAACGTCTCGGGCAGCTATCGCGACACCGCGACGACGGCGGGCATCCCGACCCCCGCGGCAGAGCACCGGGGCATGTCGGCCGCCGTGATCGCCGGCGATCTCGCCCTGACCGGGGCCAGCCGCATGCTGCTCGGCATCGGTTGCCAGGACCACGTCCGCACGCGCTTGCTCGACCTGCTCGACGAGGCGATCTTCGTCAGCGCGGGCGGAGAGATGGTCGACGTCGAGTTCTCGCTGTCCGCCGACCTGCCGACCGTCGACGAGATCCTCGAGATGGAGCGCGCCAAGACGGCCGTCTACTCGTTCGAGGCACCGCTGCAGGCGGGCGCCGTCCTGGCCGGTGCGGGCGAGGCCGTCGTCACAGCGGTGGGCGACTTCGGCCGCGAGGTCGGGGTCGCGTACCAGGTGGTGGACGACCTGCTCGGCGTCTTCGGCACCGAAGAGGCGACCGGCAAGACCACACGCGGCGATCTGCGGGAGGGCAAGCGCACGGTGCTCGTCGCCCACGCCGCGACCACCGACGAGTGGTTCACGATCCAGCCGTTCATCGGCAAGGCCGACCTCAGCGAGGCCGAGGCCGAGCACGTCCGTGGTCGCCTCGAGGTCTGCGGCGCCCGCTCCTTCGCCGAGGGACTCGTCGAGCAGCACGCCCGCCGTGCGCTCGACGTGCTCGACCGGGCCGAGGTGCCCGAGTCGTTGCGCGAGGCATTGACGCCGGTCGTCCAGGACGTCCTCGAGAGGGTGCGATGACGGGCCTGTCGCTGTACGACTCCGTGGCGGACGCGACCGCGGGAGGCGTGATCCGCCGCTATTCGACGTCCTTCGGCCTGGCGTCCCGCCTGCTGGGCGGCGAGGTGCGGCAGCACGTCGAGAACGTGTACGCGCTCGTGCGCGTCGCGGACGAGATCGTCGACGGCCCCGCGACCGAGGCCGGTCTGGGCGCCGAGGCGGCCGGCCGGTTGCTCGACGGCTTCGAGGCCGAGACCGAGCGGGCCCTGGTCGAGGGCTTCAGCCCCAACCTGGTCGTGCACGCCTTCGCTCGCACCGCCCGCGCCACCGGGTTCGGTGCCGAGCTCACCGCACCCTTCTTCGCCTCCATGCGGGCCGACCTCAGCGCCCGCGAGCACGACCAGGCCTCGTTCGACGCCTACGTGTACGGCTCGGCCGAGGTCGTCGGCCTGATGTGCCTGAAGGCGTTCCTGCAGGGGCACTCCTTCCCGTCGAGCACGGTCGCCGAGCTCGAAGAGGGGGCTCGTCGCCTGGGCGCGGCCTTCCAGAAGGTGAACTTCCTGCGCGACCTCGCAGCCGACTTCGAGCAGCTCGGCCGCAGCTACTTCCCCGGCGTCGACGTGACCACGTTCGACGAGCAGACCAAGACGAGACTGGTGCGAGACATCGACGACGACCTCCGCGTGAGCGGCGAGATCATCCCCGTGCTGCCGACGTCCTCACGTCGTGCGGTGGCACTGGCCCACGGCCTGTTCGCCGAGCTGAACCGGCGTCTCGAGGCGACCCCCGCCTCCTCGCTGGTCCGGGCGCGCGTGCGCGTGCCGAACCCGGTCAAGGTCCGCATCGCCGCGGGGGCCGCGGCCGGTCGCGTCACGCGCCTGCCCGAGGCCCGCGCATGAGCCGCGACACGGTCGACCGCGGGGCCACGGGGGCCGGCACCGGTGCGCCCGACGAGTCGCACGGCCTCAGCGTCACCCGCCACGGCCGCCGCGTCGTCGTGATCGGTGGTGGCATCAGCGGCCTGGCCTCGGCCGCGCTGCTGGCCCGCGAAGGCCACGAGGTCACCCTGCTCGAGAAGAACGACGAGGTCGGCGGCCGCGCCGGGTCGTGGAGCCACGAGGGCTTCCGCTTCGACCTCGGCCCGAGCTGGTACCTCATGCCCGAGGTCTTCGACCACTTCTTCCGCCTGATGGGCACGTCGGCGGCCGAGCGCCTCGACCTCGTCGAACTCGACCCGGGCTACCGCGTGCTGTTCGAGCCGACGCCCGACGACCCCGCGGCCAGCGCACCGATCGACGTGCCCCGCGGGCTCGAGCAGAACGTCGAGCTCTTCGAGCGCGTCGAGCCCGGCAGCGGCGAACGCATGCGCCGGTACCTGCGCTCGGCCCGCGACACCTACGAGATCGCCAAGCGGCGGTTCCTCTACACGAGCTTCGGCAGCCTCACGCCGCTGCTGCGCGGCGACGTGCTGGTGCGCCTGCCGAAGCTGGCGCGGCTGTTGCTGACGAGCCTCGACTCGTACGCCTCCCGCACGGTGACCGACCCGCGCCTCCGACAGATCCTGGGGTACCCCGCGGTCTTCCTCGGCTCGTCGCCGTTCGACACCCCGAGCATGTACCACCTGATGAGCACGCTCGACCTCGACGACGGCGTGCTGTACCCGCAGGGCGGCCTGATCTCGGTGATCGAGGCGATCCGCGACGTGGCCGTCGAGGCCGGGGTGACCGTCGTGACCGGTGCGGCCGTGACGCAGATCGTCACGCAGCCGCTCGGGGCCGAGGGCGTGGCCCTGCCCCGCGGCTCGAAGGCGACCGCCGAGGCGACCGGGGTCGACTGGACCGACGCCGAGGGCGTGACGCACCGCGTCGACGCCGACCTCGTGGTCAGCGCGGCCGACCTGCACCACACCGAGACGCAGCTGCTGCCGCGCGAGCTGCGCACCTACGACTCGTCGTACTGGGAGAAGAAGAACCCCGGGCCGAGCGCCCTGCTGCTCTACCTGGGCGTCGAGGGCGAGATCCCCGAGCTCGAGCACCACACGCTGCTCTTCGCCCGGGACTGGCACGAGAACTTCGAGCGGATCTTCGGTGCCGACAAGCGCATCCCCGACCCGCCGTCGCTGTACGTCTGCAAACCGAGCACGGTCGACCCGTCGACGGCGCCCGCCGGTCACACGAACCTCTTCGTCCTGGTGCCGCTGCCCGCCGACCCTGCGCTCGGCTCAGGCGACGTCGACGGTGACGGCGACCCCATGATCGAGCGGCTCGCCGACGGCGTCATCGCCCAGATCGCCGAGTGGGCGCACGTGCCCGACCTCGCCGACCGCGTCGTGGTCCGACGCACCCGCGGACCGCGGGACTTCGTCGACGACGTCAACGCCTGGAGCGGCAGCATGCTCGGCCCCGCGCACACGCTCGCCCAGAGCGCCCTGTTCCGCACCGGCAACGTCTCGACCCGCGTCGACTCGCTGTTCTACGCCGGCGGGTCGGTCCGCCCGGGCATCGGCCTGCCGATGTGCCTGATCAGCGCCGAGGTCCTGCTCAAGAACCTGCGCGGCGACACCAGCACCGAGCCGCTCCCCGAGCCCGCCGCCGGCTGATGGGGTTCGTCTACCTCGCGGCGTTGCTCGTCTCGCTGTTCGGCATGGTGATGCTCGACCGCAGGTTCCACCTGTTCTTCTGGCGCGACGTGCCCCGGGCCGCGGTGACGCTGCTGGTCGGCGTCGTGTTCTTCCTGATCTGGGACGTCGTGGGCATCGACCTCGGCATCTTCTTCCGGGGCGAGACCTCGTTCATGACCGGCGTCCTGGTGGCGACCGAGCTGCCGCTCGAAGAGGTCTTCTTCCTGGCGCTGCTCTGCTACCTGACCATGAACCTCCTGGCCGGAGCCCGGATGGCGGCGGCGGTCGTCCTCGACCGGCGTGACGAGAGCCACGCGCGGGCCGGTCGCCGGGCGGACGGCGTGGCGTCGTGACCTACTGGGCCGTCAACGCGGTGTTCCTGTCGATCGTCGCGGTGCTCGGGGTGCTGGCGCTGGTGGCCGCAGGGGTGCGTGGCCGGGCCGCGCGCGCCTCCTCGTCCCCGGCCGAGACGTCGCGGCGGCGACGCGAACGGCTGCTGGGGGCGGGCCTCGCGACGGGCGTGCTGCTCGTGATGACCGCCGTGTTCGACAACGTCATGATCGGCATCGGACTGGTCGGCTACGACGCCGCCCGCATCAGCGGCGTCTTCGTGGGCATCGCCCCGCTCGAGGACTTCGCCTACGCGGTCGCGGCGCTCGTCCTGCTGCCCTCGGTGTGGGTGCTGCTCGGCGGCCCCAAGACGCCCCGCGTTCCCGCGGCGCCGGCGGCCGGCGGATCGACGACCGTGAAGGAGGCGCGCTCGTGAACACGCTCAAGGCCCTGTTCGTCTCGTCCCGGCCCCTGAGCTGGATCAACACGGCGTTCCCGTTCGCGGCGGCGTACGTGCTGACGTCGCTGCTCACGCCGACGACGACCGGGTACCTCGGGTCCTATCAGCCGCTGTCCCAGGTCGACGTGGCGCCGGCCGGCACGGAGACCGTCATCTTCTCCGCTGCCGAGAACGCGCTGGGCCCGGTGAACTGGCTCGTGCTGGTCGTCGGCGCGCTCTACTTCCTGATCCCCTACAACCTCGCGATGTACGGCATCAACGACGTCTTCGACTACGAGAGCGACCTGCACAACCCGCGCAAGGGCGGCGTCGAGGGCGCGCTGCTCGACCGCAGCCTGCACCGCACGACGTTGCGCGCGGCGGTCATCACGAACGTCCCGTTCCTGGTGTTCCTCGTGGCGGTCGGCAGTCCGCTGAGCTGGCTCGTGCTGGCCGTCAGCGTCTTCGCCGTGATCGCCTACTCGGCCCCCGGCCTGCGCTTCAAAGAGCGCCCCTTCGTCGACTCGATCACCTCGAGCACGCACTTCGTCAGCCCCGCCGTCTACGGTCTCGTGCTGGCCGGGGCCACGTTCACGCCCCAGCTGTGGGCGCTGCTCGGGGCGTTCTTCCTCTGGGGCGTCGCGAGTCACGCGTTCGGTGCCGTGCAGGACGTGCTGGCCGACCGCGAGGGCGGCATCTCGTCGATCGCGACCGAGATCGGGGCCCGCTCGACGGTGCGTCTCTCGGTGGTGGCCTACCTGCTGGCCGGCGTTCTGCTGACCTTCACCGAGTGGCCCGGCCCGCTCGCGGCCCTGCTGACCCTGCCCTACGCGATGAGCTGCGCCCCGTGGTGGAACGTGACCGACGACCGGGCCGAAGAGGTCAACCGTGGGTGGCGGCGCTTCCTGGCCCTCAACTTCGTCAGCGGGTTCGTCGTGACGATGCTGATGATCTGGTGGGTCTTCCTGCGGAACTGACGCCGCGCCTCCTGCGCTCGTCGCCCCTCGTCCCTCGGTCGCCCCTCGGCCCGCCGGGTCGGGCGGGCCGGGCGATCAGGGACGCCAGCCGAGGTTGAGCGCGGCCGTGCGGAGGAACCGCACCGTGGTCGCGTGGGCGCCCGGCTCGGCCCCCCGGACCGTCTCGTCGCGGATGCCGTCGACGACGTCGACGAGCTTGCGGTGCGCGAGGCTCCCGCGCTCGGTGAGGGCGTAGCGACCGTCACCGACCCCGTCGGTCGCGAGGCTCACCCAGCCGCTCTCGACCAGCTCGGCGAGGTGGTCCGAACTCGACTCGCCCGTGGCCGGGTCGAGGAAGGGCGCGACGGCCCCGTCGAGGGTGGTGCGGGTGGCCGGGCCCCGCTCGAGCAGGTTCAGCAGTTGCCATTGACGGCGAGTGACCCCGTGTTCGTCGAGGACCTCCTCGAAGCGCCGGTCGATCAGCCCGTCCACGAGTCTCAGCCAGAAGCCGATCGGGCGCCCCCGGTCGACGGCCAGGTCGTCGTCGACGCTGCCGAGGTCGTGAGGTGCGTGCGTGTCGTCGGTCGGCGGAGTGACCTCGCCTCCGTCTGCGGAACGTCGTCGGTCCATGGACGGCACCGTACACCGGTCGGACCTCCGCCTCGAGAGGGATCTTCCGATGGATTCACCTGCCGGAAAGACAACGGCAAGGCCGCGGCCTTACATTCGAGGCGTGACCACCTCGAGCGCCGTCGCGCCTGCGCCCCTCCCCACGCGACTGCGCCGCACCTGGTCGCGCGTGCAGGCCCATCCGCGCGGCCTGCTCTACGGTTTCGTCGCCGTGCACGCCGCCGTGTTCCTCGCGCTCACGCCGCTGATGATCGGCGGCGGGGTCACCGGCGACCTGCCGCTCTACCGCCTCTGGGCGACGGGGGCCCTGAGCGAGGGGGTCTGGCCCGTCCTCGACTTCTCGTGGGTCTACCCGGCCGGGGCCATCGTGCCGATCGTGCTGCCGAACGTCTTCGGCGAACAGCACTACCAGTTCGTCTGGCTGGCCCTGCTGACCGCGCTCGACGCCGTCGCGCTCTGGCTGTTGACCGACCGCGGCCGACGCACGGTCGACAACCGGGCCGCCTGGTGGTGGCTGCTCGTGACGCTCGTGCTCAGCCCCGTCGCGTTCCTGCGGCTCGAGGGGTTCAGCGCGCCGTTGGTCGTCGCCGCCCTGATGTTGCTCTCGACGCGTCCGCGGGTGGCCGGGCTGCTGCTGGCGGCGGCCACGTGGATCAAGGTCTGGCCCGCCGCCGTCATCGCGGCGGTCGTCGTCGGGTCGCGTCACCGGGCGGTCGTGCTGCGCGGGGGAGTGCTCGTCACCATGGTCGTCGTGTCGTGCGTGTTGCTCGGCCGGGGGGCCGACGACATCACGAGCTTCGTCACGATGCAGTCGGGGCGGGCCCTGCAACTCGAGGCGACGCTCTCGACGCCCTGGCTCTGGATGGCCATGCTGCGCGTCCCCGGCGCCTCGGTGTACCAGAACGTCGCCCTCGCCACCCGCGAGGTGATGGGCCCCGGCGACACCTGGATGATCAACGACAGCACCCAGGTCATGCTCGCCGTCCTCGTGCTGCTGGCGGGTGTCCTGGCCGTGGCCAGCTTCGGCCTGCCCCGACGGGGAGGGCTCCGGAGGCGCGGGTCGGCAGCGTCCGCCGGCGCCGCGGCCGTCGTCCCGGCTCGTGGCCGCGACGACGAGTTCGGCACGGTGCTGCTCGGCGCCCTGACCCTCACCCTCGCCTTCGTCGTCTTCAACAAGGTGGGCTCGCCGCAGTACCTGCTCTGGATCGTGCCGATCGTGGCCGTCGGGTACGCCTCGCGCCCCGAGGCGTTCCGCACGCCGGCCGTGTTGACCGCCTGGGCCTCGGGGCTCACGACGCTCGTCTTCCCGATCCTCTACCGATCGCTGATCGAGCTCGACCCGGTGGCCGTGCTCGTCCTGGGCGCCCGCAACGCCCTGCTCGTGGTGTTGTTCTGCTGGTGCACGGTGCGACTCGTGCGGCTGGCGGTCGCCACGGTGCGCAGCGACGCGCTCGAGGTGCGCGTCCCGCTGGTGGCGACCCGCGCCTCCTGACCGCGGCGCCGGGGTGGCTCGTCCCCCGCATGCCGACGGACGGCGTCGTCCACGGATGCCCGGCCAATCTGGGCCGCGTGCGCCGGGTCGTGCCAGCGTGGAAGGCCTACCTGCCACCACGAGCCAAGGAGCACTCATGAAAGGCAAGATCCTCTTCGTCGCAGGAGCGGCCGTCGGATACGTCCTCGGAGCCCGCGCGGGTCGCGGCGCGTACGTCAAGATCAAGGACCAGGCCGAGAGCCTGTGGGAGAACCCGACCGTCCAGAAGGGCGTCCAGCAGGCCGAGGGCTTCGTGAAGGAGAACGCTCCGATCGTCGCCAAGAAGGCGCAGGACGTCGCGAACGACGCCGCCCACGCGGTCGGCTCCAAGGCGAAGTCCGTGTCGGGCAAGGGCTCGGACGCCACCGACAAGGCCGCCGCCAAGGCGACCGAGGCGGCGCACAAGGCCGCCGACAAGGTCAACGAGAAGGCCGACGACGTCAAGAAGCAGACCTCGGGCACGAGCCCCGACGACGACAAGCTGCCGGGGGTGACGGTCGGTGAGTGACCTGAAGGCACCCGAACAGAGCACCAAACGTTCGCTCGGCTCGCTGATCGGCAGCCTGCCCGAGCTGATCTCGCGGCTGATCCGCGGCGAGATCGCGCTGGCCAAGACCGAGCTCGCCACCAAGGCCAAAGAGGCCGGGGTGGGTGTCGGCTTGTTGGTCGGCGCCGCCCTGTTCGGCTTCTTCCTGCTCGCCGTGCTCATCACGGCCGGTGTGTTGGGGCTGGCGACGGTCGTCGCTCCCTGGCTCGCGGCGCTCATCGTCGCGGCCGTCCTGCTCGTCATCACGGCCGTGCTGGCACTGCTCGGCATCAAGGCCCTCAAGAAGGGCGTGCCGCCGACCCCCGAGAAGGCCGTCGCCAGCGTGAAGGCCGACGTCAGCGCGTTGAAAGGGCAGGGCAGCTATGACTCCGAGAAGCACTGACGCGAGCGATCACGACGCACACGGCACGGCGAAGCGCGGCAAGGGCGACGAGCCCGACCCCCGTGCCGAGCTCGCCGAGGCCCGTGCGGCCGAGGAGCGCGCCGACGCCCACGGCAGCACGTCGCCCGACAAGGACGCCGAGAACGCCACCGGGCCCCGCCCCGGTGCCAGCATCCCCGAGATCGAGCTCGACCTCGCCCGCACCCGTGAAGAGTTCGCGGCCACGCTCGACGCCATCGAGGACAAGCTGAGCGTCCCCGCCCACGCCCGTCGGCTGAAGGCGAGCGTCAAGCGGCGCCTCGACAGCGACCCGAAGCCCGTCATGGCGGCCGCCGCGGCCGGCACCGTCGGCGTCGTGGCGCTCGTCGCCGGCATCGTCAAGACGATCAGGCGCTGACCCGTGGCCCAGAAGAGCACCGAGCGCGAGCAGCAGTCACCCGACGAGGACGACTCGCGCAAGCCGCAAGACCTGACGGACGTCTCCAAGCCCTCGTGGGGGTACGTGCTGGGCAAGACCCTGCGCGAGTTCACCCGTGACCAGTGCACCGACCTCGCCGCCGCGCTCACGTACTACGCGGTACTGGCGATCTTCCCGGCGTTGCTGGCGATCGTGTCGCTGCTCGGAGTCGTGGGGCAGGCGGACTCGACCGCCGGGACGCTGCTCGACCTCGTCTCGCAGTTCGGCTCGCCGCAGGTCGCCGACCTGCTGCGGGACCCGATCATGCAGCTCACCGGTTCGCCGGCCGCCGGGGTCGCTCTGATCGTCGGTGTGCTGGGTGCCCTCTGGTCGGCCTCCGGTTACGTGGGTGCCTTCGGTCGGGCCATGAACCGCGTCTACGGCATCGACGAGGGGCGTCCGATCTGGAAGCTCCGCCCGACCATGCTCGGCGTCACGGCGTTCACGGTCGTGCTCATCGTCGTCGCGGCACTCATCCTGGTCATCAGTGGTCCCGTGGCCGAGACGGTCGGCGACCTCGTCGGACTGGGCAGCACCGCGGTGTTCGTCTGGGACATCGCGAAGCTGCCGATCCTCGCGATCATCGCCGTCGTGATCGTCGCGGTGCTCTACTACTGGGCCCCGAACGTCAAGCAGCCGAAGTTCAAGTGGATGAGCCTCGGGTCGCTCGTGGCGCTCGTCATCTGGCTGGTCGCGTCCGTGGGGTTCGCGTTCTACATCGCGAACTTCTCGAACTACAACAAGACGTACGGCTCGCTCGGTGCGGTCATCGTCTTCCTGCTGTGGCTCTGGATCACGAACAACGCCCTGCTCTTCGGGGCCGAGTTCGACGCCGAGCTCGAGCGTGGCCGCGAGCTGCAGGCGGGCCTCCGGGCCGAGCGCGACATCCTGCTGCCGCCCCGCGACACCGCCCAGAGCGAGAAGAAGGCCGCGGCCCTCGCCAAGGACGAACTCGCCGGCATGCGACTGCGTCAGGCCGCCGCCGCGACGATCGAGCGGAACGGCGACGAGGTGCCCGAGCCGGACGGCGAGGGCGGCTCCGAGGCGTCCGAGTCCGACCGGAAGAAGGACGAGCGCGCCGACGGCGGACACTCGAAGGGCGACCGTTCGAAGGGCGACCGCGACGACTAGGTGACGTCCTCTGACGACGCGACCCGCGCCTCCTCGGCTCTCACGAGCTCGGGAGGCGCGGGTCGTCTCTCGTGCGGCGGCAACGGCCATCGGGTCGCGTCCGCCCCGACCGGCGTGCCGAACCCGACCTGCGGGTGCTCGTCGGGCGTGCCGAACCCGACCTGCACGTGCTCGTCGGGCGTGCCGAATCCGACCTGCGCGTGCGCGATGTGCGTGCCGAACCCGACCATGCCGTGGCGACACGCCGCCCGACAGGCGCTGCGGACGGCGTGTCGTGCTCGGATGGTCGCGAATTGCACACCGGGGTGGAGGGGCTGGGCGTCCGAGGCGGGCTAGAACTCGAAGCCGAGCTCGGACGGGTAGTCGCCGCGCGCGGTGAGCGTGGTCGCGGCGTCGCGCAGGTGCGACAGCGTCAGGCCCATCGTGGTCGGGCCGAAGCTGACCCGCGAGACGCCGAGCTCGGCCAGGCGGGCGAGCGGGACGGACGACGGGTTCGAGATGACGCTGACCTTGCCGTGGATCTGGTCGAGGGCGGCCTTGACGAGGTCTTCGGTGCCCAGACCGAGGACGAACGCGCAGTCGGCGCCGGCGTCGAGGTAGGCGTTGGCGCGGGTGATCGCGTCGTCGAACGAATCGGGGTCGCCGGCCAGGGCGTCGACCCGGGCGTTGATCACGATCGGCACACCGGCGCGATCGCCGGCGCGGCGGGCGGCGGCGATCTTCGAGACCTGGGTGTCGATGTCGTACAGGGGCGCCTTGGCCTGGCCGATGCTGTCCTCGATGTTGAGGCCGGCGGCGCCCTCTTCGATGAGGCGGAAGACGTTGTCGAGCGTGCCGGCGGCGTCGGTCGCGTAGGCCTTCTCGAAGTCGACGGAGACGGGCAGATCGACCGAGCGGATCACGATGCGGGCGGCGGCCAGCATGTCGTCGACGTCGAGGCCCTCGCCGTCCTCGACGCCGTGCGCCTCGCTGATCGAGTGGGAGGCGGTGGCCAGGGCCTTCACGCCCGGTGCGCCCGCGACGATGCGCGCGGTGATGCTGTCCCAGACGTTCGTCACGATCAGCGGGTCGCCGGGGACGTGGAGGGAGCGGAGGAGTTCGGCCTTCTCGGCCGTGCTGGAGATCGACATGCGCCCAGCCAACCAGCCCGGGCTGGCAGGCACCAGCCCGGGCCGATCCCGGCGGGGACTAGTCGCGCCGGAGGACGAGCTCGCCCAGGGGCAGGCGCTCGCGGGGGGCGGTCTCGCGCTCGGCCAGGGCCTCGATCAGCTTGTCGGCCTCGTCGACGACGCCGACGGCCGTGATCGTCACGGGCTTGAGGTTGTCGGTCAGGTCGAACGCGGCGACGATCTTGTCCCACTCGACGCCGGCCATCTGGTGGGTGTGGAAGCCTTCGGCGTGGGCCTGCACCGTGAGGTGGGCGACGGCCTGGCCGAGGTCGTACTCGGCGGTCGGGCGTGCGTCGCCCTCGACGGTCGAGGTCTCGGCGACGGCGACGATCAGTGCCGCGGCGTTGCCGGCCCACATCGCGTTGAAGCTCATGAGGGTGCCGACGATCGTGTCGAACGACTCGCTGCCGCGGCGGGCCACGATGAAGCGGCGGGGCTGGTGGTTCTGGGCCGAGGGGGCCCAGCGGGCGGCCTCGAGCAGGGCGTCGAGCTGACGGTCCGAGATCTCGGCGGTCGGGTCGAACGAGCGAGGGCTCCAACGCTCGTCGAGGAGCGACACGAGGGGGACGCTGGTCTCGGCGGTGCGGACGGTGGACGGGGTGGTGGACTCGGAGATCGACATGGTGCCTCTTTCTTCTCGGTGACAAGGGGGTGGGCGCGCCGTCGAGCCACGGACACGACAACTCCGCCCGCCCCCGCGTGATTCCCGACGTCAGGAGGCGCGGGTCGCCTCCGCGAGGATCGCCGCCACCCGGCCGGGCACGGTCTCGTCCTGCAGGCTCGTCGTGTCGCCCAGGGGTCGGCCGTCGACGATGTCGGCCAGCAGCCGCCGCATGATCTTGCCCGAGCGGGTCTTGGGCAGGTCGGGCACGACGAGCACGGTGGCGGGCTTCGCGATCGGCCCGATCTGGTCGGCCACGTGGGCGCGCAGCACGGGGGACACCGACCCCGCGAGCGGAGCCCACACCGACGGCTCGGCGGCGTCGCCGGCGTCTCGCACCGCGCCTCCTGCCGGTCGTGCCGACGGCACCACGAACGCCGCGATCGCCTGGCCGGTGCGCTCGTCGGCCACGCCGACGACGGCCGCCTCGGCGACGGCCGGGTGCGACACGAGCGACGACTCGATCTCGATGGTCGACAGGCGGTGACCCGACACGTTGATCACGTCGTCGACCCGCCCGAGCACCCAGATGTCGCCGTCCGCGTCGTACTTCGCGCCGTCGCCCGAGAAGAACCAGCCCTGCCGCCAGTAGGTCGCCCAGTAGCTGTCGCGGTACCGCTCGGGGTCGCCCCAGACCGTGCGGGCGAGCGCCGGCCCGGTCCGCTGGACCACGAGGTAGCCGCCACTGCCGTTCGGGACGCGCTCGCCGGCGTCGTCGACCACGGCGGTCGAGAGCCCGGGCAGGGCCCGCAGCGACGAGCCCGGCTTGAGGGTGTCGGCCCCGGGCAGCGGGGCCATGACGGCGGCCCCCGTCTCGGACTGCCACCAGGTGTCGACGATCGGGCACCGGCCCCGGCCGAACTGCTCGTGGAACCAGACCCACGCTTCGGGGTTGATGGCCTCGCCGACCGTGCCGAGAAGGCGCAGCGACGAGAGGTCGTGGGTGTCGGGCAATCCGTCGGGGAACCAGGACGACAGCGTCCGCACCAGCGTCGGGGCCGTGTAGTAGGTGGTCACGCCGTAGCGCTCGATGATCTCGAGGTGCCGGGCCGGGTGGGGGGTGTCGGGCGTGCCCTCGTAGATCACCTGGGTCAGGCCGTTCGACAGCGGACCGTAGATCTCGTAGGTGTGCGCCGTGACCCAGGCGAGGTCGGCCGTGCACCAGTGCACGTCGTCGGGCTTCGCGTCGAAGACGGCCCAGTGGGTCCAGTTCGCCTGCGTCAGGTAGCCGCCGCTCGTGTGCACGAGTCCCTTGGGCTTCCCGGTGGTGCCGCTCGTGTACATGATGAACAGCGGCGTCTCGGCGCCGAAGTACTCGGGCTCGTCGGTGTCGGGCTGGTCGTCGACGACGTCGTGCCACCACAGGTCGCGGCCGTCCGTCCACGGCACGTCGGGCGTCTGCTCGCCGGTGCGCCGCACGACGAGCACGTGCTCGATCTCGTTGTCGCCGCTGACGGCGTGGTCGGCGTTCGCCTTGACCGGCACCGCGGCCCCTCGACGGAACTGCCCGTCGGTCGTGACCAGCAGCTTGGCCCGGGTGTCCTCGACGCGGAACTTCAACGCCTCGCCCGAGAAGCCGCCGAAGACCAGCGAGTGGATCGCGCCGAGTCGGGCGATGGCGAGCGTCACGACGATCGTCTCGGCGATGACCGGCAGGTAGACGACCACCCGGTCGCCCTTCTCCACGCCGAGCGAGCGCAGCCCGTTCGCGGCCTTGACGACCTCGCGCTGCAGCTGGGCATACGTGATGTCGCGGCGGTCGCCGGGCTCGCCCTCGACGTGCAGGGCGACCTTGTCGCCGAGGCCGGCGTCGACGTGCCGGTCGACGCAGTTGACGGCGACGTTGAGCGTGCCGTCGGCGAACCAGGTCGCCTCGGGCACGGTGAGCTCGCCGCCCGGCCCCTCGGTCACGGGCTTCCAGGTGTGCGCGACCGTCCACGGCGTGTGCCAGTCGAGCCGCTGCGACGCCTCGGCCCAGAACGCCACGGGGTCGGCGGCCGCCCGCGCGTGCTCGGCGGACGTGACGTTGGCCCCCTCGACGAGCGCGGGAGGCGCGGCGAAGGTCCGTCGCTCGTCGAGCAGGTTCGAGATGGTGTCGCTGGTGGCCATGCGCCCCACGCTACGGGCGGCACGTCGGTGGTGGGCGTCGCGGGGCAACGCTGCGTAACGCGCGGCGACCGACGAGACCGACCGCTCTTGTCGTTCGGGATTCGACGTGAGACATTGGAATGTCACGTGATCGCGACCCGAGGGAGAAGCATGTCCGACTCGACCCCCCACCGTCCTCCGTCCGCTCCCTCGTCGTCGCGTCGGGGCGGTGCTCCCTCGACGGGCGGCGGGGCGACGGGCTTCCGTCGCGACGTCCAGGGACTGCGGGCCGTCGCCGTCGTCGCGGTCGTGCTCGAACACGTCTCGGGCTGGCCGCGCGGCGGTTTCGTGGGCGTCGACGTCTTCTTCGTCATCTCGGGCTTCCTGATCACCGGGTTGCTGCTCCGTGAGCACGCCCGGACGGGCCGCATCTCGCTGGCTGACTTCTACCGTCGCCGGGTCCGACGCCTCCTGCCGGCGGCGCTCGTCGTCGTCGCCGCGACCCTGCTCGCCGCGACGGTCCTCCTGCCCGACCGACGCGTGGTCGGGCTCGGGGTCGACGCCCTCTACTCGCTCGCCTTCGTGGCCAACTGGCACTTCGCCGCCGTGGGCACCGACTACTTCACCGCCGACGGGCCCGTCTCGGCGTTCCAGCACCTCTGGTCGCTCTCGGTCGAAGAGCAGTTCTACGCGTTCTGGCCGCTCCTCGTGATCGTCGTCCTCGGCTTCGGCCTGCGGCGTCCGGGGCGCCCCGCGGCCGTCTCCCGCGAGGCGGGCGCGGCGTCGGGGTCGGGCCGACGGCTCGTGCTCGCGGCCGTGATCACCGCCCTCTGCGCGGCGTCGTTCGTCTGGGGCGTGGTCGACACGGCGGCGAACCCGACGGGCGCCTACTTCTCGACGCTGACCCGCGTCTGGGAACTCGGGCTCGGAGCCCTCGCGGCGCTGGCCGTTCCGCTGACCCGGCGGTTGCCGCGGGCGATCGGCACGACGCTCGGCTGGCTCGGTCTCGTCGGCATCCTGGCGAGCGTCGTGGTCGTCGACGGGCAGACCGCGTTCCCGGGCCCGTGGGCAGCGCTTCCCGTGGTCGCCACCCTGGCGGTCGTCGTGGGCGGCGGAGTGCCCGGTGCCGTCGCGCCGGGGCCCCTGGCGAACCGGGTCACCGACTACCTGGGCGCGATCAGCTACTCGCTCTACCTCTGGCACTTCCCGATCGTCGTCATGATCCGCGCGGTCGTGCCCGAGGGCGAGCTGCTCGCCTACCCCCTGTCGCTGGGCTTCGCCGTGGTCGGTCACCACCTCGTCGAGAAGCCCTTCATCTCGTCGCCCCTGCTCGCCCCGCGACGCGGCGAGGACCGTCGCCGGCTGTGGCGTCGCTGGGCCGACGATCAGGCGCCGTCCGCGGGTCGAGCCGCCATCGGGGGCCTCGGCATGCTGGCGGTCGTCATGGTGGTGGCCGCCGTGGTCTCGGTCCGGCCCGTGGCGGCGCCGCCCGTGCTCCCGCCCGTCGCCGACGGAACGGACCCGGGGGCCTCCGTCGACGACGGCGCAGCCGGTGGCGGTGCCGCTCCGGTCGGCCCGGCCGAGGGAGCGATGGTCGAGTCGGTCCGGTCCGCGCTGGCGGCGACCTCGTGGCCGTCGCTCACCCCCGACCCGGGCGACACGATGCCGTTCGGCGCGCACAACGACTGCGGGCGCGCCGACCTGCCCCTGCCTCGCGCCGAGTGCACCTTCGGCACCGGTGACGAGACGGTCGTCCTCGTGGGGGACTCGACGGCGGCGGCCGAGCTCGACGCCCTGGTCGACGTGGTCGAATCGGACGACAGCGGATGGCGTCTGGTCGCGCTGCCCATGTTCGGCTGCCCTTTCGTCGATCTCGCCGTCACCCAGAATTCCGACCCCGAGAGCTGTTCCACCCACCAGGCCGACGCCGTCCGGACGATCGTCGAGACGCCACCCGACCTGCTCGTCGTCACGAACTCCTTCGTCCCGTTCGAACACGCCGACACCGGCGCACCCATCACGCCGCGCGAGTACGCCGAGGCGCTGCAGCGCCAGCTCGGTTCGGTCGGTGGCGCGGCGACGCGCACCGTGTTCGTCACGCCCCCGCCGGCCCACCGGTCGCTCGACGACTGCTACCGCCCGGGCGGCTCGCCCGTCGACTGCATCTCGTCCGTGTCGGCGGACCACGCCGCCAACCTCGTCGAGACGCAGAAGACGATGAGTGCTCTGGGCGGCTCCCTCGTCGACACGTCGGGGTTCCTCTGCGTCGACGGGCTCTGCCCCGCCTTCGTCGACGACGTGCCCGTCAAGCGGGACTTCACCCACTACACGGGGGCGTTCGACGCCGAGCTCGCCCCCGTGCTGCGCGAACTCGTCTTCGAGGTCGAGGGCGACCCGGCCGCCTGACGTCCGGCCGCCTGACGCCCGGCCATCTGGCGCCCGGACGAGCACGGGCCGCCGGGACGACGGGCCGCCTGGCCCGGTCGGCGAGTCCCTCGAACGGGAGGCGGGATCGTGACCCCGTCGTGACCGGTCGCCGCCTATCGTTGCCAGGTGACCCACAGCCCTCGACGTCTTCCCGCTCGTCGATCGACCCGTGCACTGGGTGGGGCGGCGCTCGCCGCGGTGCTCGTGCTCGCACCGGTCACGGCCTTCGCCGCGGACGCTCCGGCGACCGCCACCTCGTCCCCGGCTCCGGCGACCGCCGTCCCCGAGCTGTCCGCGCCCGCCTCGAGCTCGGTGCCGACCGCCGTCGACGCGATGACCTACGTCGTCAACGCCGCGCCCGGTGCCGTCACGACCGACGCGGCGTCGGCCGCGGTGGTCGCCGCGGGCGGGACCGTCCTCGCCCGGTGGGACGAGATCGGGGTGGTGACCGCGCGGTCGACCGCAGCCGACTTCGTCGACCGGGTCCGCGCCTCCTCGGCGGTCGGATCGGCGGGTCCGACGCGGACGGCCGCCGTCCGGACGACGGCCGGAGCCGACCCGCGCGACGACGCGGGCTCCGCGCCGGCCCCGACGGTCGGTGTGCAGTCGACCGGCCTGGCCGAGCGGGTGACCGACGTGGTCGACCCCGCCGAAGAACGAGGGTGGAACGACCAGGCCGTGCACGCGGCCGAGGCGCGGGCGGTTCAGCCCGGCAGCCGCGACGTGCTGGTCGGCGTGCTCGACAGCGGCATCGACGCGACGCACCCCGACCTCGCCTCGCAGGTCGACCCGGCCGCCTCGGTGGGCTGCAGCGTGGACGGCGTCGCCGACAGCGACCCCGCCGCCTGGGCGCCGTCACCCGACGCCGCGACGAGCACGCGCGAGCACGGCACCCACGTGGCGGGCGTCATCGCCGCGGCCGACGACGGCCGGGGTGTCGTCGGCGTCGCCCCGGGCGTGCGGCTGGCGAGCGTCAAGGTCGTCGACGCGAACGGCTTCATCTACCCCGAGTACGCGATCTGCGGTTACATGTGGGCGGCGCAGCAGCAGATGGACGTGACGAACGCCAGCCTCTTCGTCGACCCGTGGGCCGCCTGGTGCTCGGCCGACCCCGACCAGGCCCCGGCCCTCGAGGCGGTCGCGCGGGCCGTCGCCTGGTCGCAGCACGAGGGCGTCCTCGACGTGGCGGCCGCCGGCAACGCCGCGACCGGTGCCGTCGCCGTCGACCTCGCCCACAAGACGACCGACTCGCTCAGCCCGAACGACTCGACCCCGCAGTCGGGGCGTGACATCTCGCAGGGGTGCGCGCAGCTGCCCGCCGAGGTCGACGGCGTCGTCACGGTCTCGTCGGCCCAGCAGGGCACCGGGGGCTCGATCGAGAAGTCCCGTTTCTCGAACTACGGGGCGGGCGTCGTCGACCTGACGGCCCCCGGGTCCGCCGTGCTCAGCACGGTGCCGGGTGGCGGGTTCGCCGCCCTCAGCGGGACCTCGATGGCGGCTCCGCACGTGGCCGGGGTCGCGGCCCTGCTGGCGAGCGTGCATCCGGACGCGACCCCGGCCCAGCTGCGTGACCTGCTCACCCGTCAGGCCGGCGGTGAGACCCCGGCCGAGTACTTCGGGGCCGGCATGGTCGACGCCTTCGCCGCCGTGACCGAAGACCTGTCGCTCGGTCCGGTCGTCGTCGCCCCCGACGGCACGCTGCGGGCGGGCGCGGCGGCCACCCTGCGCGGCACCGGCTTCGTGCCCGGCGAGACGGTCCGGGCCGAGGGGGACGCGTTCGACGAGTCGACGTCGACCGTCGCCGACGAGCGTGGGCGGGTCCAGCTGCCCGTCCGGCTCTCGCCCGGCACCCCGCCGGGCCCCTCGACGTTCGCCGTGGTCGGGTCGTCGGGCGCGAGCGCGGTCGTCGACGTCGAGGTGCAGGAGGCGCTGGCCGGCCCGGTCGTCACCTCACCCGCCGGCGGGGCACGGGTGCCCTCGGGGCAGGACGTGGTCGTCGAGGGCACCTCGATCGACTCCGCCCGCGTCACCGTCACCGTGGAGCCCGCCGCAGAGGTCCTGGCGTCGGCCCGGGCCGTGGCGGCCGCTGCCGTGTCCACCACGGTCCGCGCCCAGCAGGACGGAACGTTCAGCGCGACGTTCTCCGGCCTCGCCGAGGGGGACTGGCACGTCTCGGCCGTCACCCGGACGGTGGACGACGTCGTCTCGGCCACCGGCCCCGTCGTCCTCTTCGCCGTCGACCCGCTCCCCGCTCCCGCGCCGGATGACGAGAGCGGCGTCCCGGTCGGGCCCGGGGCCGCGCCGGCCGGCCAGGGGTCCACGTCGCCCGCCCCGGGTGCGCGGCCGGGCGGGACCGTGCTCGACGCGGGTGCCTCGGGACGCCGGATCGCCGCCGAGCCGGCCCGCGCCTCCTCGGATGCTCTCGCCTGGACGGGCTCCGAGCCGGGGCCGGTGGCTCTCGCGGCCCTGCTGATCGTCGTGTTCGGCGTGGTCGGCGTCGGCGTCGGGCGGCGTCGTCCCGTCGACGACGGCCGGTAGCGGCCCGGCCCGCTCGTCAGTCCAGCACGGGTCGTCGCACGAGGGAGGTCGGTCGACGGCTCGTCAGGGCACTGCCGGCGGCGACGACGAGGGGAAGCCCGACGACGACGACGACCAGCACCCACCACGGTGGGGTGAACGGTAGGTCGGAGGCCCAGACCATGGCTCCCGTCGGCACCAGGCCCAGGATGGTGCCCAGTACGGCACCCGTGCCGACGACCACCACGCCCTGCCAGAACGACATGGCGCGTCGCTGGGCGTCCGTGCCTCCGACGGCCTGCATGGTCACCTGGTCGCTCAGCCCCTCGGCGCGGGCGAGACCCAGGGCGACCGCGGCCGCCGCGGCGCAGACGAGGGTCGTGGCGAGGAGTGCCAGGACGAGGGCCAGGTCGTGGCCCCGATCGACGGGACTCGTCTCGACCGTCGCCCGGCCGTCGGTGGCGGTGGTGACCGCGGCCCGGAGGCCGGCGGCCTCGTCCTCGGTCGGCTGCCGGTCGGTGACCATCACGACGGCACGCTG
>Ga0265798_10001414_pt1 | contig 37445 bp, 31 predicted proteins | sample P3T30metagenome_FD_192430 | JGI IMG/M metagenome (GOLD analysis project Ga0265798, IMG submission 192430) | Plant litter microbial communities from East Loma Ridge, Irvine, California - P3 T30 | ecosystem: Environmental > Terrestrial > Plant litter > Unclassified | place: USA: California...
TTGGCTCACTTCCCTGGCCGCGCATCACCATTTGCGCTTCTCCACACCATCTGCCTCCCGTATTGGAGTTCATGCCCCTTTGCGGCCGATTCGAAGCTCGACATAGTTCGCGAATGCGCTTTGCAGGCGCCGTTGCGTACCCTGAAGCTGGGCATTCAGCAGAAGGATCTACGTGGGTATATCGACTCGCCAGTTTCAGACGCCAGCATCTGGGAATACATAGAGTTGAGCGGTCTTTGTAAGCTCTTTGACCAGGATATCAAAGAGGTCGTACTTGTCAAGGGAGTTCTAGAAGACTACCCAGGCTTCTGGATCACGGAAACCAGAGAGGATTGGGACTTGTGGACACGCAAGATCGGCGCGGCTTTACATAAAGGCTTTATGCATCGCAACCGCAAAACGCGGATCTACATCGATTGGGATTCGGACTGGCAAACGGCGAAGGACGACAGCGCCCTTTATCTTGAGCAAATCACCATGGAAACATACCAAACTCTACTTGGGGCATGTCCAAGCAATTATGGGGCTTGATTTTGCGGCCCCTTCGTGTGCATCTGGGGAGGTTCGACGCTCTGCGCTGAGAAGACGACTATGGTCCACCGGGTGGTTGACGTCGATGTACCCTGGAATGGCTCGTATCTCGTATAAACGAATGCCTTGCCACCTTAGAAGTGTTGGAAGAAATAGGCAGGTCGCGTGATTTAGATATATCCTCCTCGTGGTTTTCAAAGACGAAAAAAATGATTCTTCGAACAATGAGATTCCACAGCCCCTTGATTTTTGTGTTGCAAGACAGTCTAAGCCTTGCCTCGGTGTAATCTGTGTCTGCGTGCTGAGATAACCTTGGAGCTGGTCAAGCGAGCACGAAGGCTGCATGTAACAGGATTAGAAGTCGGTCGTGAAACGCAGACGAAAATGAAAACCATAGCCAAGTGGAACCGCCTTCGCCCCCTGCAAAGCATCCACGGGTACTAAAGACTGCACATGTCGTTTGTACTTTTCGTGCGCATATTGCACGCTAGTGGAAGGCGAAAATAGTACATTGCATATAAAGTACCCCTCGCTGATACGTATTTGCACCTCTACCAAGACAGGCTGACCTTCGCAATCGCGCGACATTATGAATCCAGCACACAACAACAACAACAACAACAATGCGCTCGACACTCAGTTTTCCCAGTTACCTCACTCCGGCAGTGAGTTTGGCTCTAAGCTACAAGAATTATGTCTATACGTCTGGCCACGCCTCGAGACACATCCCGAAACAATGTCTCGTTATGCTAGCCAGCTTATTGAGCTTCTCAGCGATGCTGGAAACCTCGCAGTCGTCTCCCATGTTATACCCGAATTGCGGCCTGGTGCACCGGCGGTCGAGTGCTCACTCCAGCGGGATATTATGACAAGAATTGCCTGCGCTCGTTCTCGTCTCCACGACATCGACCAAACCGATCCGTCTACGTATTACAAGCAAGTTCCGCGCTACGAGGAGGAGCAACGCATCTTTCAGGAGGCAGAAATGTATCGAGCTAGTCTACTAGTTCAGCACAGCGGTCACTTGTCCAACGAGCAAAAGGGCAGATTTAGAGCCTGGATTGATGCATGTCCAATCCGGGGACCAGGACCCACTCAGTACGTAGCCAGGTTCAAGCAAAATGCCTCGTTATACTGACATGCGCTCTAAAGCCCAGAGATCAGCCACCCGACTCTTGATAAGTGTTGAAGAGAGTATTAATGGCGTCAAGCATGGACGCGATAAAAATGGGTGCAGAGAGGGGAGCAGTTGCATCCATCACAAGGAAGGAGTTTCCTGGTGTACTTGGGATGCGATACTTTGGTCTTCCTATGTTGTCCCGTGGTAATTTGGTGACGCAACGCAGATGAGCGACTCACAACTTCCAAAATCTATGTGTACCTATCCAATCAGGTCCTCTTGAAAAGAAAAGTATCGTCAACACAAGAGCTTCGCTCTCTTCCCGTTAGCCTTAGCACCATACAAATACACACTTTCTCTATGCCCTAATTCCATGTTTTATTGCTCAGAGTTGGTGTCTATAGCAAGCGATGTCCCTGTGCACATGGTGATTTCGGGTACCTCCAAGACAGCTGAGGGGCAACTGATACGCGAGAAGATGTCCTTGAAGGAGGGGTATCGCAAATCCAAGACCTCTCTTCATGTCAAACCGTCACCTTTGGCTTCTACGCATCATTGCCTTTGCTCACGTCGTCATTCATGTCGAACAACTCAACCTGTGCGCCTTGGCTGACCACTTCCTGGGGCATGCTCCCGACCTCAGTAACAAGCCTCTCATTAAGCGCTTGGATGGTGGTGCGATACTCTCTAGGTTCTCGTAACATTGTAGCTGGGTAGGAGAAACTATTGACATCTAGGAAACGATGCAGCAATCCCCACAGCTCACTCCAGGCGTCATCGTGGCTGCGCTGGTACAAAAGGGGTCCTCGAGCTGCTACCAGATAGTCTGCAATGGCGCATCGGGTATGCAGCATACCAGACAAGTACGGTACACGAATGGAGCGTTCGGGGTTTTTAGCTCTCTTGTCGGTTTCAAGGTTGCTAGTGTAGATTTGGATTTGCTCGGCGGTAAGACTAACATCAGCTGTAGGGACTACGTAGAGTGGGCCCTGGAGGTCCAGGGTTTCCGGAAGCAGAGGATCGAAAAGTAGAAGCCGATGGGACGATTCGCGCGAATTGAGACGTCGCAATTGACTTGACGAGAGGGCTGGACCGTGAGAGGTGGTGGGCGCTTGCTTGGCGTAAGCATAGAGACACACTATTGGTGTCATGCTTGGTAGCTGACTAAGGAACTTGGGGGGAATGGTAGACCTTTGGAAGTTGTCGTATTCGACTTCTGTCCAACGGTACGAGAGAAGGGCAAAGTCTCCCGAGGGACCCATCGGGGGCAGCGCTACTACGAGGCCCGATCTGCGAAGAGCACATTGTTTCATAAGACCGTTGTAGAGTCGTTTCTGGAAGGTCTCGGGTGTTCTTCTGCTACTCAACGCAGCCAGTGGTGGTGAAGGTGTCGTACGAAGTGGCGCCTGAATGGCAAGCAACTCGGCCAACCTCTCATTAACCTTTTTTGACAAGTATGAAGTGAAGCCGTTGGCGCGCATCCGACGCGAGGACTCAAGTCGTGGTGCGGGATGTTGTTCGATGATCCGGGCGATCTGCTCGACCCACCTGCCCTCAGCGTCCATGAACATACCATAGGCCTGGAATCTACCGAAATCGGCTTCCTTGTCTTGGGTGGTGTAAAATTCTTCCGGAATGCGGCATTCTGGTATAAAGAGTAGATATGGGACGGCGGCGATTGTGCTTTTGTACTCGAATTCATACAGCAAAAAGTCAAACCTTGTTCATGTCAGCACAATCGTGTAGCGAATCAGGGGCTGCGCGAAAATACCTCTCGAAGGGTGTGAAGTAGTACCTGATTTCATCTCCCGTGCCAGTACGGCCAATAGATGCTCTGAGGTTGTTTGTAATGGCCGATCGATCGGTGCGGCCATCCTTCTTGTACTGTACGAGGAACTGCCGATTGTTCTTGACAATCTTGAAATCGGCGAGCCGCGGAGCAAGGTGCACGAAATCAAAGACGAGATCGGCTTGTGGGTTCGATAGAATGGCTCGATACATGTCCATAACGCCCAGGAACGCATTGTAATGCTGGCTAGTGGAGTGTGGTTCCAAGAAGGGCGCGAAACTCGTCACTTTGGCGGGGCGCCAGCCAGGGAAGCTCTGACCAGTCCATGGGTTCGCGTAGTCCCCGTGGCCATGTGCGCAGTCTACTATGCGCGCTACAGCGTCGCTTAATAGGGCTAATGGCATTCGATATGGTGAGCCCCAGAGGTTTAGAGGACCATTCTGGGAAGGGCTTGTTTGTGGTGTCCTTGTCGTGTTCAACTGGAAATACGTGTTTGACGCGTTCTTACCCAGCGGCGGGGCAGGTGGCATATGTGTGTTTGGTATTAGCTCGACAAAGGTTGGATCGGAACCCGAGACGCAAATGTAGAACGCGGCGGATTTGCTCTGCTCGATCGACGTAAGGTAGATCTGAGCAGAAGGGTCTTGTTCTGATGAGCTTTTGACGTCGAAGAGTACCAACTCCTTCACGTGCTCCTTGTCCCTTTTGTAACGAGTGAACCACTCGCGCGCTCGCCAAAACCGTTCGGCGTAGCTGTGAGGAGGAGAGATTGTGCCCTGGGGCTCGGTGCAATCGACGGCGCCGTCGACGGCGGCGAACTCGAAGGCGCGTATGATCCGCGCGGAGGGGTAAAGAACGGCAAAGATGTTGGCCTCGTGGTCAGCACCTTTGTTGCGCTTCAAGAGCGGCTCCAAAGCCCATAAGAGTGAACGGGGACCCATGGCGGCGATAGTTGGCGGAGTGATCGACGGCTTTCGCTTGCGGGCACTACTGTACTAAATTGGGGCCTAGCGCACGTTCATCTCAAGCTCGGCTACCGGTACTGGGCCCACACGCCCGTGCGGCCGAGAGAACGCGGTGGAGCCCACCCGACCCCGAACCCGCATCCCCGCAAACTCAACAGCCCTTTACTCTAGCTATGAAGCATTGGCTAGAATCGCGCGGTTAACGATGAACGGTGGTACCACCTGGGCATAGAACTGGCCAGACAGCTATTGACTCCTTGGCGGGGTTACTGCTGTATAGAGGTTATAGATGCCATACGTGCCTAGATACCTTGGTATCTTTGGGCGGTGTGCCCAGGTGTTCTATCAAGTTTTGTCAACGATTAAGGTCGTCTTTGATGTGGCTGTTGTTGAATGAACATGTTGAATGTAAACCTTCCACCATTTCCATTTGCCGAGCCACCTGGGCAGAGTAGGGTACCGGCGTACTCATAGACGCACTGCGAACGTCGTGCGCCTTGCCGCGCCGTAGAATGTCTGCGAGTGTCTTAGGCTGCTCTTCCAAGGGTTTCGTCTGGATTTGGCGAGCGCATTGGACTGGGAAATTGGTTGGATGGATGGTCTGCTGATGGGCGCGATGTGGGTGACCTTGGGGCTGGTGGACGAGCAAACCGGTATGCGCAAGATGAGACGACAAGGGTCTAGATGGAAGCTTCCTACATATAATAATGCTACAGCTACAGTTACCAGCACTCGTTTTCCTGGCCGTAGTAACACCTCTAGGCAGACCTAGCCAGGTGTATTCGCGATCACCCTTCTTATGGGAAAGAAAAGGCACGGTGGTCATCTAAAAATGACCCAAGGAGACGGGCGACTGTTGGCGGATTGGGATTAGGCCTGTGTGGGAAGCAGTATTCGCAATGATACTCTTCTGGGCTTATGGTCAAGATCGCCCCATTTCCATCTTGGTATACGTTCCGCGCTTGTCCACCTTTCGAGTCACCCTGGGCGCGCTGGTAGGCTACCTGCTCGAGGCAGGGAACACAGATGGGATGCCCTTGTAATTGTTAGCATACTACTTGTTAGCTATAGTGGAAGACTGCCTAGGTACGTACCGCAGGGTACATCGACCAGTTCATAGGTTGGAACGCCTCCCATGCATATACCACAGTCAAGAATGTTGTCTATTCGAAGGGAACGTAGCTGTTGTAGGCCAGAAGCGAGATGCAGGGGGCAGTAAAGGCGATGATCGCGGTCTCGGTAAGCCTTGAAACACTCCTCACAGCACAGCTGCACAGTCAGTAATGAACTAGGCAGCTCTCTGACACAGACGTACACTCTTACACCCATCCAAAACAAACATGTCTAGACCTGTGGCAGTATTGTGTTCCGGAATGCAGCGGGAGACACATTCAAGAATCATGACATCGTCGTCTTGAACAGATGGTCTTCCTTTCCGACGTTTTCTTTCGCCCTCTTCGTCTCCACCGGTTTGCCTGAAACGTTTGGTGTCGGGCAGGCTCGCATGTAATGTATGCCGGCGCTTTGCATCTGCTCGCGCGCTTAGTGACTGGCCTTGGTGGTTGACTAGATCTTCTTCGGCCGTGATGGCCTTGCGATCGTACTTCTGATCGATGTAATGGGTCTACAATATGCATGAGCTTTGAGGGATCTGTGTCAAAGATGGTATCCTACCATGGCTTCATTAATCACACTATCAGTAGCCTGGAGCCACCATGAATTGGTTGCTATCAGCGTGACTGGTGCACCGAGATGCTCTGCTAGCAGGTATCGTGCGTGAGTGTGGACAGCGTTGAACGCACACCCATCTTCGATTATGTCTGCTACAATAACTCGAAGCTTATGTGACAACCCACTAGAAAGGCCACCGCAGTCACGATAGATTGCTGCCGCGTCTGAAGCTTGAGTCAGCTATTGTTTTCGTGAACTGAAGCGCTAAAGTTATGCATGTACCTTGAAGTGGTGCTGACCTAGAAGTTGTGCCAGACTGGTTGCGGAACGAGCTTCCCGGATAACGACTAGACCTTGACACTTGATAGCGCATCTTAGTATATGTTGTGCAAGCTTCCTTTCAAGACTGTAGACGGAGAATCGGGAGTTTTGGAGAAGGCGTTGTGGAAGTGAGGGCAAGTAGAGGTAGGCGTTGGTTGACTAGAAGCAATTCTTCTCTCAAGTACTCGCAGGTTGGAGAGGCAACTTCTGAGACATGTGAGATTCTCATACAAGTCGAGTGAACACACAGCTCTGACCAATTCTAATTGTCTTAGACTGTCTTGTAACAAAGGGCAAAGAATCAGGATAGCTAGATGCAATAGACTAACGTCTTACGGTCAGAAGACATGGGCAGACGCGGAAAAAAAATAGGTGCACCTCAATCTGAGGCGATGTACTCCTTTTAAGCAGCCGGATGCAGAGGTACACAAACCTCGACTGGCGCCATAGCAATTTGTACGAATGGATTGTTGTTTGCCATTCTTGAGGGTAGATCCTCACCGTTGCAGCAAACCTTGGAAAGCTAAGAATCTATCAATGCGCTGAATCACGATAGAGACAATTGGAACGCAGGGCTCATACCGCTCTAGACAAGGGTAATAGTAGAACAGGAACCATTTGCGACAAAACGAAAGCGAGGCAGACACGACAAGACATAGGCTAGACCGTGTTTTGAGCCATACATGCCGTTAAACATGATGCAGATTTGATTCACAATGTAGCAGAACTCAAGCTATAAGAGTACGACTCTTATTCTGCAAAATCCTCACCAGCAAGTGCTTACACAGAATCATCTCCTCCTGACCTACCACGACCGAATTGGCAAGATACAAACACATCTAGTTTGGCACGACAAAATACCACTCACAATACTATGGGCGACACTGTAGACGCTAACATGGACATGGGCATGGTTTACCTGCCTGCCCTCGTCTATAACCCGCAGAACGAAAACTTCGAGAAGAACGACGGTAGCGAGAGCAACGGCAGATATCTTTCAGACACAGAAGACGAGAACCCAGAGATGGGGGACGAGAACTCAGAGATGGAAGACGATGACGAAGAGATGGAAGACGAAGACGAAGAGATGGAAGACGAAGAGATGGAGGACGATGACGAAGAGATGGAAGACGAAGAACTAGAGGAAGATATCGAGACTGATGATTCCTGGGACACAGAAGACGAGGACTTCATTGACGATAGCGAGAATGACGATTTCTCGGCTATGGACGATGAAGATTTTACCGACTCCGACTCCGACTCCGACTCCGACTCCGACCTTGACGACGAGTCCGACTCTGGCTTCGACGACTTTGACGACTTTGACGACACAATTGACAACGACGTCCTCTCAGAGGAGGAGATTGACTCTTGCTCTGTCTCTGACAGCGAGGTAGAAGATTTCGAATACAAATTGCGAAAGACCCACAACCCTAGACATATCAAAAGCCTGGATAGAAAGCTAGAGCACTATGATGAGGACACAGACAATATGCAAGGGGTTTCAGACGGCGATCATAACCTGACTGTTGCGTACGAGGGCGTACACGGCTACGTAGTAGCCGACGATGAGTCCATGGAGATTCTAAACGGATCGAGTAAGTCTCGCGTAATGGATGCGCTGCCCGCTACAACAGACTCGTATGCTGTGATCACTGCCCTGGATAGGAATGTCTCCAGTCATTCTGTCGTTGCCACTAGAGATCCGTTCGACGCCCCCATCATGGATGAGGAGCAAACAGCAAACTACCACTCGTGGTATGGTGCTGATCCTGACGATGATGCTCAGATACCTTTGGACCATGGTGAGCGGACAACGGCAGTCTTTGATAGTCTCTATCCGTATTTGGATGTATTGATTCACGCCCAGGTCGGGGGTGAGAGCAAGGTACTGGTTATATGCCCCTACAACTTCAGGGCCATTGGCGAAGTCCTACACGACATTGTCCAAGTTCATCGCCCTGGTCACGGAGGGTATGTCGAAGTACTGCACGCCAGCAACGGTAATGGGACGATGCCAGACGTGGCAACTGTCCGCGCTATGTTGAAAGCCCAAAAGAAGAGCATGGTATGGGACATGGTCGTGTGTTTTGGCTATCCTAGCAATGGACGCGCAGTCAAGGAGTGGCTGGAAGGGGTGACTGAGCTTGTGCGGTCTCAAGGTGTACATGCTAGGGGTCACATCATGCTTGAGCTCGGTGGTGGTGTTGGCGAACATTGGCAGGCGATTGCCAGCAGATACGATAGGTACTGCGCTAGTAGCGGCATCCGTCTGGTAAGCTTGAACTCAATGACGGGAAACCAAGCCACGGATCATCTTCGACTAGCAGCGCGTTGCCTGACGTTGGCTCGGGATCTAGCTCGAGTTCCAAAGCCGGGACTTTACAGCAAGACAATTGCTATTCTTCGCATCCAGGCGGGTGAATTGAAGACAAGGATGTCTTATGCTACTCAGGTTCTAGCACAACAGCGTGGACCTGCATACGGTGTGTTTATTCCAGACAGCGCTTCAGATAGCGACAGCTGGTGGGACTTGACTGGCGAACAGTGACTAGTTGAGCTGGACGTTGAGGTCGACGCGGTGTTGTGGAGAGTTTGGACATCTGGCGCAGACGAACACTGGGGTTGATCTTGGGCTAATCTGGGGTTGAATCTACCGTAGCGTTGATATAGATTGGTTATCTTTGGAATTATAATGTGCACTAACTACCTCTTTTTCAGTGAACCCCACGAATGGAGTTTAAACTATTCTCGTTCGGAACTACTTGTTTTTGATCGAACAGCTCCTTCACTGAGATAAACCATGCTCCGACACCACCAGATTTGGTGGCTCCATGGGTACCTGGGCAGTGTTTAGACGACATTGGATGCTCGTTGTAAACTAGCGCATATGTTCAATATTCGAAATTTGATGGTCTGCGAGGCGAAACGAGCAATGTGACGGCGGTGTAGGGATACGATAGTGGCGTCGGCGGCAACAAGGGCTAAGCTCGGAGGGTATGATGGGTACCATAGAATGAAATCCGAAGTGATTCCGAACGGAATAAAGACGCCCCGCTTACCCGGGCTTCGCCGGGGGGGGGGCGGCGTCAACTAGATCTTTTGAGGTGCGACTGCTGCGCGGGCCCCAAGGCCCGCGCTAGTCTCCTCTTTCGCTCGCTTGCGCTGCGCGCCCGCGTTGTCTTGCTCCCATCTGAAGTTTTTTTGCTCCCGTCTGGTGATTTGGCTCGCTTGCGCGAGCGCTCTCGCGCGCGGCAAGTCGACGCGACGCTCGCGTCGGCTTGCCGCTGCAGCTTCAAAACACCAACCTCCGTGATTACCGTAGTTCTATGCAGCTAATAGGAGTGCCGCTTCTGGTCTGCTAATTAGAGCGTCCGCTTTCGTCCGGTGCGAGTCGAGTACATACAGCCAGCTCTGCAAGCAGGGCGATAATGTTCCTCGCTAGGACTCGGGGCAGCAGCGCGCGCGAAACGCCGACTCTCCGTGCTGAGGTACAGTAGGTAATTAGCCAGCAGCCAATGGGACCTTGGGATGGAAGCTTTGATCAGCCAATCGAATTTCCCGCTTTCAACGCTCGTTCAAATCCTAAAGCCCTGCAAGCAGGGCAACTTTAGTTTGACTCGAAGACGATTGTGGGTTAGCCAACAGGGTGAGCATACTTACTAGCAAAGTAACGATGCGACGCTACCTAGGTATCGGCCTCAAAACCCCGTCTAAGTAGGCTGCAAGAAGGACCAGGAGGATTCCATCCTTGAGCTTAGCTCTGACGCCCAAATTATCATATTTATCCTCATGATGCAGAGAAGAGAGATTTCTTCAGAGCGGTATTGCTAGTGTTTACCTGATTGTCTGCCTTGACCTTACTCGTACGGGGTGTAGTAGGTCGTGTAGCAGAAAGAAAGGCTGTAGAAAAGGTAATAAAGCTCATCAATCCCTTGCTGCAATGTACGTACTTTACACCCGGGCATGCTGATGACTGAGAGTGGTACCTAGGTAGCAGAGAGGAAAAGATATAGACAAGAAGAAGAGATTGACCGCCGTTGGGGCCTAGGCTCAAACTTCGTGCTGCCTTGGGCATAGCGAAGGCAGCCGTGAATCAGGCTTTGCAAACCGCCGAGACTATCAGTAAGAATTAGTGTACGTATTCGTGCGTATCTTACATGCAGTGAGATATAAATCTTTAAAGCTATGATACAAAAGTGCCGTTCATTATATCCCTGCCTTGCCTACAAGTGCACGAAAAGAGACGAGCTATCATAGTCTTCTGAGAGTACAAAAGAAATAAAGAGTAGCCTTTCCTCTACATCGCAACTTGACAGCAGATCCGCAAGTCACATGGTATTCTGAACCATTGGGAGCTCCTCCAATGGTATTTCAGGGTGTGGTGCTTCCCACCATTGGTCCTGGTGGCATAGAAGAACCCTCGTGTTGTGAAGACACGCCTTTGCCACTTTTCCAATACCCCGTAACCAAGCTCCATACATGTTCTTGGGAATTCCAGTAACCCTAGTGGGAGGGACCGGGCCCTGGCAAAGTATGAGAGACTCTAGAGAACAATCTGACTTGAAGATGCAAGCGAGGCCCGACTGTTGGAGAAAGGTCGCTGGCGCCGGAAGCGCAAATATTTCACCGGTACCATACAACAGGCACTGAAATTCGAACCCAAGCTTGAGATGCTTCAGTCCTTTGCAATCGCTAATGAGCTTCACGTAGTGTCCACGCAGAGGCCAGCGTGCAAACGAGGGAAACTCCAGAGACCGCACGTAGTGTAGAGGACCGGGCACATACATGGGAGTCAGCAAGACAGAAAGCATGGTGCGAAACCAAGCCACTTCCTGATCGCCCCATCCATTGAAGTATGCGCTTCCAAACACGAAGGTGGACTGTTGCATCCATTCGATTATGATAGAGACCCGAACGTCCGCGGGCGCCTCGCGACACTGTACTGGTAAGATGGCTTGGTACGAATCAATTACCCCGCGCATGACAAGAACGGATCGCTCGTCTTGTAGGAAGTGTTTGATGGGTGACGTTGATATAGGGCCTACCCTTTTGCGATGGTGATTGATGTAAGCGAAATGCTCTGCAACGACCTGTACGGGGGACATGGCTTCTGTGATGGAACGCGCCGGCAGCGGTATGGATGCCCGCACGGCTGCCACTTTGGCGATTATGCCGGTGGCATTACGAGCCAATGCATTGAGAGTGGACCAGTTGGCGTTGGGATGGAGCACGAGATCCGCAACCGTATCCAGAATCTCGTGCATGGCCGCCACTGGATGGATGGTGTACTGCATTCCGACACTGTGTACCATGGTATGATCCTGGCTTTGAATAGTTTGCTGGACCTCAACTTCTTGCGACTATGGTCCTGTCAGCCCCTGCATCGTACAGCTAGGTATCACCAATGACTTCCTACCGTTGCCGATCCAGGGTTTGGTCGTGGCTTTGACACAATAGATGGGTGCTTTCTTACACCAGAGTGAACCGCGTGCAACGGATCGCGAGGTTGTTTCCCAGATCCAGAGATATAGGAGCTTTTTCTGGCCCCTGTGCGGTGGAGTGAAGGAGCGGATCCTGGGCCAGGATCGCTGAACGGTTTCGGCAGGGTGGGCGCATCGGAGAATTTTGTAGGTTTCGGGTGATTGGGTGAGCAAGAGGCTGATGAGCTCACATCGCTAGACACTGCGGGTACTATGGGGGTGTTGAGTAGCTCCATGATAGCCACGTGGAGAATGGAAGTCTTGTGAGCGATATTGTAGCAAAAGGTGTCCTTTAGAGACCAAAAGGTCTGAGGTACAGGGAGTGAAGAAGATGGAAGGGAAAATCACACTCAGGAAACGTCACACCTTTTGGGGTTACCTAGTTTGTCTCTTTCACCCGTCGTAAGCTGCCCAGGTGTGATGTCATCTACCGGCCCATTCTATGCATGCTTAACAAGCAAGAGACGTGCGTTGGTGTGCGGAAATCTCTTTAGTGGAGATCCAAAGGCCCTGCGGGCTTCAAAATAGGGATATGATGCTGACTGGGAGGGTTTCAAGGTTTGTTTGTTCCCCTCCACGGGTAACTGCAGTATGAACCTATTGTTGAGGTTCCGACGTTAGAATCCGTCAATGAAACTTTTCAGATTGCGTATGTAATCATAGAACACAGACACCATGATTCATGGCTGCAAAACAGAGCCTATCACATGCACGCTAGCGTTCCACTCACCAGGTAGGTTGTGACGGCTTGTGTTTGCTTTCAGGGCGGTAGAGATGGTTACGAGCCTTTTTTGTCCCCGTTCTGTATATCCGCGGGAATTGCATGCTTCCTAGGGTCTTTATCATACTTATTCTTCTGCGCCCAAACACTCACTTTTCTCAGCCTGAGTAGATAGCGTGGAGACAACACCAAAGACATGGATCGACCTCAGAATGCGCCCAAAGGCGGTGTGACCACCATGGCGGTAATCGTCATTACCGCTTGCACGGTCGCCATGTTCCACGACTGGGGCTTACCCACTTTCCAAGCTGTATATGTAGGTTCGGGCCTAAAGGTACCCGATTCTCGACCCTGGATTCAGTCTAGTTCACGGCTAACAACATCCTCCAGGCAATCATCGTCCGGGTCCAGACCAACATCCTCTGGATTCTAGCGTCAGGTTTCAGCTTCGGCGCGCGCCGGATTGCAGAAGCCGTGCAATGTGTTCAGCAAGTAAGTGACGATACAAGACAAGTACACGATACCTAGGTAGTTACGCCACTAACAGTGGCTTTGGGTCTTGGATTCATTGCCTCATCGTCTTGCCGAAATTGTGGTGAGACCTTGCGCTACAGAGTGGAGGACTCTCAAAGAGCAAGCTGCAGGCTGCGAAATGGCCCTGCGCGCAATCAGCACCCACGTCGCGATCATCATGGCATCTTCCATCCGAATCCTAGCATCAGCGCATGCCCTCTTGACCAGTTACATGCCTCAACAAGTAGCTACGCTAGCCTTGCTTCTTGGACCTCCGCTTCTAGTTTATGTTCTTTGCCGCATACTTGTTTGGATATATCGGGCGATCAACACGGGTATGAATTACGTGCGATTTGTGTTGGGCACTCTCGGCGCGGCAATAGCCTTCGTCAAGTGGCTCATGGTCGAATAGCTCTCTCGGATCGACATTTTTGTTTGGTGCACAATGTTCTTTGTCTTTCTTTTGCATCAAGCAGAATGTCTCTTTAATCTAGGTAATGCAGGTATGAAATGTGTGGGCGCGTGATGGAATCAGAACTTTTGTTGATAACTAAGACGTCATATTTTCTATACCGTACTATCTAGAAATCCTCGTAGCGTCTTACAAAAGTGTACATCTTTCTGCTGAGTGTGCCATGGTTATAGTCTTGAAAGAGTGACAACAAAAGATACCGGGCCCAACGCAGGAGAGATTCAGGGATGAGCTGGCTTTGCTAAGTAGAAGCAGTGACATAGTGAGAGGCTAGTAGAGCTAGACTGTTAGAAAGAAAGAACAAGTTTCGAAAGCGTAGGCAAGGAAAGTAGGGCGAGGAGAGCTGGTCCAGACAGGCATCCCAAGAATAATGACAATCGTCCTGAAGCCCTCCCGCAGTTCAGTTGTGGGTCTAGCTAGTCTCGAGAACCAAAGTACGACCCAGAACCTGCCATAGATGCTGCCTAAACGCATCTGAATCTGCCGTTGTGCACCGTTCGTGTTCAGTGTCGACCTGGATGTCGAGCAGAAGCGAAAGTTCAATTATGCCCCTTTCGAAATGGAGCCACTGGGCACCAAGCTCATGGTTGAGGAGAGTAGCTCGCTCCACCTCCTTTTGGGCCTCTTCTAACGCTTTGATGTTGCAATGGTGCTGTGTAATGGCAGGATGAGCTGCTCTCGAGATTGGAGAAATGCTTCGACCTGTAAGGCCGAAGTACAACGACTTCACGCCCGCGTAAGTCTGTTTCGCGACATGCCAAAAAATGAGGATATTGGAAGAGCCGGAATTTCTGGTCTGAAAGGCGGACTGTCGGCTTGCGAGGAGGATTTGTTCCTGCACGAGTCGGCTTTCAGTTTTGTGCAGGTGTTGTTGCATCTCTTCATTGATCAAAGCCACCACGGCAGCCGAGGTACGAACGCCAAGAAGCATAGGCCTAAGGTATCGAAAGTCGTTGCAAAGAAGCACGGTGTCGAATTGGGCGTTGTTTTCTGTCAAGGCTGTAGCGACAATGTGTAGCAGTAGGCCAATGCTGTTATTGCGTGATGCGTCCGTCGTAATCGCAGCATCAAGTGCTTGGAGGGTCTGTGGGGCACTGTGTTGGACACTTTCGAGTCTTTCGTGGGCCACTTGAAGATGGTGATGGATGGCGAAAGTGCCTGTGTTGTTGAAGTGAATCGCAATATTGGGCTTTGTAGCGCCAAACGACCATGACGGCCAACTGATCACAGAAGTTGTCATAACCCATAGCGTCAACATGAGCAACGTCAGGCGGAGGAAGTGACGATGGTGCAGTAGATATGGCATGGCAATGGCGGGAAGCGAGGCCTGACGAGCTGAGGTGAAGTCGTACGTCTTGAGGGAAATGCTTATCGAAACAAGTACACTGCCTTTTAAGATGTCAATCCTTCACGTCAGGACAGCTAAGGAGTTTTTATGTAGAGGAGTATGTCTCCAGGTGAAACTATTGCATCCGCTGGTTGCGATTGTCTTGCACACGTTGAAGCTATTCTATGCCTGTTTGCTTCCCGGGCTCTGAGACTGTCTTAGGCACACGCTGCATACGTCACCGCCCAAGGCTAGACATCTTCTCGCCGAGACATTCTCACAGACCCCAAAGCTTGCATAAATGAGACAGATTTCGCAAGATGCCAATGCGCTTTGTGTCAAGGGCTGCGCTTGTTTCGCGCGCAAACGTGCATGACGTGGCTCACGCACTATCCCTACTGCTGACCAGCTACATAAAAGGCGCCGACGGTAGCTCCCCCCCCATCTCACTGGATCAACATCAAAGTCATCAAACAAAACATCTTTCGTTCCATCTTCTCGCATCTCCACGCTACGGCAGCAACAAGATTAGCATGCCTGTCATCAAAAAGCTCGCAGTGACTCTCGTCGCGGCCCTCATTACGCTTGGGCATCAGTTCCGGGTCGATAACTTCATTATCACCTTATGGGGAGAACTCAACACTCCAGTGGTGCAAGTAGGTCACTTCAATGCCATTACCTCTAAAGCGCAGTGCTGATCGTTGAGTGTAGGCAAGCACCTCTACTGCCATGGTTTACAGTTCGGTCTTTCGTGACAGGTTCCTCAACCACTTCTACGTATGTGACATTGCATCCCACTTCTCCAAATACTAGTACCATCTAACACTGTCTTTATAGGATCAGGCACCAGTCCAGGCAGTCGTCCAGCTGAGCAAGCTCTTTGCTGCAATCCGCTCACTCCTCACAGCCGGGCAGACTTCAACCATGATGCTTGCAACCATTTCTCGTATCATGTGGACATTTCTTTCCTTGATCGAGACACTCGCATCTCCTATTGTATCGCCAACTGTTGTCTTCGTTGCGAAGCTCACCGTCGTCGCCACCTGTCTCCACTGTTTCGCGTTCGTCGGCGGCTTAGTCGTAGGCGTTTGCCGCTTCTTGTAAGCAATGTCGCCTTCCATTCATTGGGTACATGAATTAACCGTCTGATAGTCTGTAAGGGGTCTCGCTACATCGCTAGCCTATACATAGCGCGTCTAGACCATGGTTGCAAAGGGCTCTTTCTTGTGTAGTACCAAGGGACGAGGTCAGGCATTCATTAGTCATAGTGTTATCAAAGATGGGTACTTGAGCTTTCGGAAACCACCTTGCAGCCGGGTTTACATGCCTGTATTAGTAGCCACCTATGACCCCTGAAATACATAACCACTACATACGCAAAAGGTACTCCTTATCAAATGACAGAGATCGCAATCCTTGGACTCTCACAAAGTTTAAGTATACAACTTGCTGCCTACAAGCCTGAAGTTTAAAGTAAAACAAAGTTACAGCTCTTCGTAAGGTGCGTACTCACGGTTATCGTATCATGTCTTGGTGATGTATGACGCAACCGTCTGAGAGGGCGAGTGAGAGAGGAAGGGGGGACAGCAGAGGAGAGGCAGCAGCTTCTGACTCGAGAATATCAACGTTAATATCACAGAGGGAGACATTGCTAGGCTTGTCTTGCTTAATCGCCTACTGCTGGGAGATGCGTCGTCCCTTGGTATCTGACTGGGTTGAGCTCTTGGATCTAAACTGCGCTAGGAGGTCTTCTAAAACGTCGCCTCGTTTCTTAGGAGTAATGGGCTGAGGAGAGCATAGCTTGTTATCTGGCGCAAGCTGCCTCTTGTGCTTCTCCTAGGCTGTAAAAGTCTTTGGTCTTGCTTGTACAGTAGCGGCAACAAACGAGAGCTGTATAGTTGTCGTTATGGTGGGTTATCCGCTTATTACCCTACATTCTCCTGAGCCTATTACTCTATTGAGGAAGAAACCTAACGGCGGCTAGGATACCTAGGTAGCTGGAAGGAGGAGGAGGAGGACGAGGAGGAGAAGGAAGGCGCGGAGGGGAGCTAGGAGCCGAGGACTGCGGCCGGCGGCCGGCGGCGGTCGTTTCATTGAAGTGTGGTGCTCGAACGTGTCGAGAAAGGCCTCAAGACCCTTGCGCCAGACAACGGCCTGGACCCCCTTCTTGCCGAATACAGCCTTGAGCGCATTCAAAGGACGATCAAGGACAACAGCGCGGAGGGGACATGGAAGCTGCGGGGTGGAGGTCGCGTGACTCGAGCTTGCCGGTCCAGACATCTAGCCACTTCGTACCAGAGTGAGCGTTGATGGTTGTGACCTTCAGGACTTTTTGTAGCCGATGAGGAAGCCGGCAACGTGCTCAAAGCGGAAGGCCTTTGTGAAAGTGTGGTGCTCAAAAGTGCTAATGAAGATTTCAAGGCCTCGGGGCCAGACGCCGTTGGTGGCGAGGAGGTTAAGGGAGTACCGCAAATAACCTCGTTGACGTCTCTGTCATAACAGGGCTATCTTGCGCTCGCCTGCGACCCAGACAAGTGCTACACTCCCCTTACTCTAAGGATTACAATCTCTCTTATTCAATAAGAAGTACCTTTGCATATATATATATATTTTAAAATACAGAGCCGTGCGTTCTATCAGTACACGTTGCGTATGCTGCCGTCCTGTCGTCGTCGCTATCAATCTAGGTCCTAACAGCGGGGATCATGTCAGGGGTGGAATCGTCTCAACATCGGCCCAACAAAGCTCTAAAAGACGTTAGGAGTTCGATATATACTGCGTGTCACAATGAAGGACGAAATTCATCTATTTGATACATCTCAAACCACTTGAGATGAAATAAATGAGGATATCCTGTTGTTTGGCTGATGAGGGCGCATCGAGAAACCCTCTTTAGCCCGTACGGTCTGTTTTCCCTGCGCTGGTCGACTATCGCGACTTCGTCACGTGGTGGTTCTCTTCTGGAAGCTTCTGTGGAAAGCTGCTTGATGGTGCGACTAGCGATGTATCAGAGGATATATATAGTGTCGCGACTGCGTCGCGTCGCAATTGTTGTAGTTAGCGTGTCGCGACGTGACGACACCTCCGCGAGGTTACTGCCCAGGTGAATTTCTCACGTGACCGCGCTGTGATGACCTCATCTTGAACAGCCCATCGAAGTTCGCGGGCTCGACCAATCGGCTATCACGCTTCCATCCCATGTTTGACGGTTTACTGGTTAGAAAGGAAGATGGAAGGGGATAGCTATAGCCAAGCAGGACTACCTAGGTATTGTCACGCGGGTTTCTTGGGAAAAGAAACTCAACTCCCCCTTGATCACGTGGGTGTATTTGTTGCAAATTACGTGCAGTCTTCCGCTCACGAAGCGAAAGAACATGAAGGCTACAATATAAAAATAGTATGGCTCTCGTTCAAGACCTATCAGTTGCTTAGAAGACAGAAACAACCACCGTTACCGAATAATCCCCCCTAATGTACACAACCGAGGTTCCTTTGCGAAACGACCCCTTCGGGCTCGAGCGTGAATGACAGAGAAGAAGACAGACACGAAAGCAAGGTCCACGCCAAAACGCCAACGCCTCTACCCAGCAGAAAAAAAAGCTTCTTCCAAACGCCACCTACGCCTTGAGACAGGGAAAACACATTCTCTCTCAAATACCACACCCTCCGCCAACCTCAAATATGAAGATCCTACACCTCTACAGCTTGACCATGGAGGAAGTCTTCCATGTCAACAAAGACACGGGGGCCATGGGCGTCCCTGGTGGACTCTTTGACGTGCTGAGCCAGAGCAAGCAGCCAATCATCCATCACTGTGGGATGTTGCTTCTTGGCTAGATGACTCTCACTAGGCGTCTTGACGAACGTTAGCTCTTCGATCTTGGACGTGTGCAAGCGGTCAATGCCCACAGTAGTGGCATAGTTGGCGACGTTGTCTTGCAGAGCATCCCAGTCATTCGTGGGAATCCAGTGGGCGACGTCATCCATGCGGATGCCAAGAGTGAGCTGCTTCAGATTGCGGCACCTCAACAAGACCTCGAGCACTTTATCCGTGGTACTTCGCGAGAACCCAGGAACAGTCATCCGGCGGACGTGGTCGCGCCCTGCGTCCCCTGGTATAGACTGGTTAACCAGGAATTCTTTGAACTTCTGTCGCTCCTCAGTCGCCCTGTGATTGTGAAAGTCTCCACTGAGCACAAAGTTCATCTCCTCTATCCAGAGGATGGCCACGTCGCGAAACTCGGTGTTGTCCTGGTCGCATATAGCGGTAAGGGCGTTCGGAAATTTGAGTGACTTCTCATAGAGCAGAGACATGACCTCGTAACTCTTGACCTCCGACACAAACTTCGAAAGTTTTGAAACCTGGGAAGCTGTCTGGCTTATAGCGTGTCGGACCTGGCGGAAGTGCCTTTGGAGGAGATCTGCTGCGACTGCCTCGGGTGGCAGCTCTATTGTTGGGGCCGCCATGTCTGCATTAGCGGCATCAAGATCGTTTTGTAGTCCCACAGTTTTTCGAGCAGATGATGATTCTCTGCTGGCGGGACGTGACAACGGAGTAGGCGAACGTGAGCGGCTGGCTCTACTATCGCTCCGAGCTGAACGAGGATACTGCGCAACATCCTCGGAGTCGTCACTAGCTGCCGGGCTTGTAGGTTCATCGAACTCGTCGTCACGAGCTACTGGGCTTGTAGGCCCATAGCCATTGTCGTACGGGCTTGTTGGCTCGTAGCCCTCGTTGTACGGGCTTGTGGGCTCATAGCCCTCGTCGTATGGGCTAAACTCTGGAGTCTGTGCGGACCCCGAACGTGAGCTGTGGCTATCTAAGCCTTGCGGCGGCTTAAAATCATCCGGAGAGCTTGTGAAAATAGTCAGCGTTAGGTCTCGACCGAAGTATGAATACTAACGATTTGGGTTCGATAATGGCGTGACGGGCTGTACGTAGAGGTCGTACGCGGTTCATGTACGGACCCTCGGGATAGGGAACCCCTGGTGTAGCTGGGAACATGACGAGTCTACCGAAGTCTTGATGGATAATTGCGGGCTGCCAGGACGTAGGTGTTGGTAGCGATAGAAAGGGAGTGCTGCAAACGCCTAGAGTCAGATAATCGTGATGTCTGCTGAACGATGGGGGGAAACTGATGTTCTTATACCTAGGTACTGGTGGACGACGCGAACAAAAGGCCCAGTTTCTGAAGAGTTTCTAAGACACCTGCATGTGCGTCATGAGACAAACTGCACGCAAAGCCGCAGATGTCTAGCTAGTGCACCACATCGTCTCAGTCAGTGCGCATAGCACGATAGCTCTTAGAGAGAAGTCTCATCGCCCAGATCAGCAAAGGGTCGTAGCGGTTTAGGCAGATGTAGGGTTAATGGCGTATAGGCGGTAGTGTAGATAGCATGCGTGTGTGTATGGTTCATCCATGCAGTCTCAAGGTAGTGCGCGTGGGCGAGCGTAGGGGACCTCGGGAGCGTGCATGCACGAATTAGCGGCAAACAGGTAAAAGAGTGGATTCGCGCACAGACCTGCGCATACCCAGTCATTTTGGGGCTCTTAGAATGGCCCGACAATACGTTCCCTTTGAATGTCTCGTAGCTACGACAGAGTCGGCAGAGACATAAGTCTGAATCCGTCTCGTCATGATACAAGACAAAGTAAAGCCCACCTCCATAGTAACCTCAAGACATTAATCACAACACAGCGGACGCTGCGCGAGCGCACAGAACACGTATATAAGCATATCGCGTCGACAACCACAGTCATTCTTGTCCACACCTAGACACCCGACCACTATCCCAAGCATAGCTACACGCACCCTCCACTGCAACTATATCTGCATCCCTGCAAACGTGTCTTCGTGTGACGTCCCCTTCTCCAGCATGATCTTCAGCACTTCTTTTACACTGTGCGTTCTCATCATCACCGTGGTCATGATCGCACTCCCTCGGATGCTCTATGGCAGTCTCTACATTTGTGCTCGAACTTTGTGGCGAGCGATCCGGTTGATTTTCACCATAGCAAGATGTCTCTATCGAGCTCTTGTCCGCTGTCAGATCCTGCCGCGTGCCTTCCGCGCGGGCTATGGCGCATGCGTCGCGACCACCCAGTTGGTTGTAATGTCGTACCAACACGTTACATCTTGTCTTGAAACCCAGCCAAATGAACACGGCGTCTCCAAGAACATTGAGCCCACAGTCTACATCGCACCACCGCACAGCCAGATTCCGGCACAGGGGAATCTTCGACATTTCAAGGAAAGGTGTCCAGCTATGCTTGAGAGCGGAAGGCAGTGTAAAAACACTCGGAACTCGATTGATGGCGAAACGAATATGTGGTTTTGCCGCGATAGCCATCGTCAGCGATGGATGGAAGGCTACAGAGCATCATGATTCATGTAGTGCTCGAGCAACTACCAAGACAAGGCTGGACATGTGTTTGGGCTCATCAATATCTCTAGATTGTTATCAAATTGCCTTGGTCCTTGAATGAGGTCGCAAACCATGTACAACAGAGACTGACCGTGCAGGGGATGAAATTTGATAGTGTGAAGCGTAGCGATATTGTTGTACTTTACTCATATAACGGGGACATTCCCTAACTTCTCAGACACCACTCGAGTACGAAATGAAAAAGCACTCGTAGTAGTGCCTTCCCTTCTAGCGTAGTTTTGATTCCTGAACCAAGGCGGACCAAGGCTGATGCAAGCAGTATCAAGACCACGACCTTTACGTGGGCATTTCGCGGAGTTGCTTGGCTGTTGTGAGAGTCGGACGCGTGGCCTCGAGAGGATGACGAACATTCACGCAGGGTATGTAGACAAAGCTACATGACTTCGATGAGTGAATAGTCGTAAGGCTTGTCTTTATACTTTTCGTAATCTGAACCTGTTAGGTGCGCCTTGCCGAATATTTTACGCGTATTACCTTGTATCCAGAAGAGTCCTCGAGCTTTTGACAGCGTCGAAACTGCTCCAAAAGTGGCTGGATAGCCGTACGTGATAGATTGATGCCATGCGTCTGATTTTTGCTTGAAGTCCCTTCGATCGGTTCGCCGCCAGCGAGGTCAAAGATGTCAAGACACGGAGGCAACATTGATCCCGAAACATACCTGCCCTTGGCGATTAGCTCAAGCTTCATATGCGATCGGGATGAAGTCTTGTTGAGTAAGGTGGGCTCTGTTTTGCGGGAGGCTTCAGCGTGATCCAGAACGGCACGAAGTGCTGCTGTCGTCCGAACAGTGTACATGTACGCTGTCGGTCGCTCCTTTGTTGTCTTTTCATTCTCAACGACAATTTCTAGATCTGCGGGGAAACCGGCTGTGGGTGGCGCAATAGCCTCTTGTGCTTTCAGGGTTGTCGCATCAAACTGGAAGAAGGCGAGCACTAGATAATGGGATCTTCCTTGATATGAGCCATCCTCGAGTATCAATTCTCCAGCCGCCGCCGCAATTGCTCGTACTGTGGTCGATTTTCCAGTCCCGCTGAACCCAGTAGCGATGATCACTCCATTCCTCGAAGACCCTCGTTCCAAAATGGTGTTGTTGACAAGACTGTTCGTGAAGCAGGTCACTTCGTCGTCGCAATCGGTTTCCGTAAAGACATAATCGAACCGCATAGGCGATTGCGCGTTCGAGGGAGGAGTCGCAAAGAGGCTAATTTGGGGGATTTCAGCATCCGCTGAAATCGTATACGAGTTGTTCTTGTCCATGGATCCTGGAGGCATGGCATCGATAAGACGCGGTGTGACAGCAACGCGCACGTTGCAGCGTAGGAAGCTAGCGAATGACAGGCGACGGTATCGCCTATCGAGTGCCGTATTCGCAGCTTCCTGAACTTTGAGTAAGGTCGCCTGTTCCGTAACCTTAACCTGTAGTCTCTGCATCTTTTCTTCCAAGGAATCACGGTTTCGCCTTTGAACTTGCATCTGCTCCTGATACTTCAAGGCTTCTTCTTTGGCTCGTTCTAGGTCGTCTGAAACTTGTCTGATACGATGTTCGTCCTGTTTCGTTTTCGCACGCAATTCGCTGAGCTCAGTAGTCTTAACTTTGTCTTCCTGGACCATAGATCCGTACCGGATTTGAAGTTCTCCGAGCTCATTCTTATATTGGATTGCTCTATTACCCCTCTCGGCTGCTTGGGCGCGAAGAGAGCTTCCTTCTTCCCGCAGGGTCTCATTATCCTTTCGGACACTCGCCAGCTGCTGCTTAGCTGCCTCGAAATCCTCCTTGACCCGCTCCAGGTTTGTTGACATCTCAGCAGATCGCGCAGCCGCTTTCGAACAGCAACTGCATGTGCCTTTGTCGCCGGGACATTGCACTACTGCGCGTGTTATGTGCACATTATGCTCCTGCTTTTGTCTCGCTGTCTTCAACGCCACAAGAGACCTCAATTCTTCTTCGAGTGCTGCCGCTTTCCGTTCCCAAGTCTGTATTTCTCCTGCCGACCTATGCGCATCCGCATTGGCGGTCTTCACTTGCTGCGAAGACTCCACGCAGCGTTGACATGTCTCAAGTATAATAGGCAGTGTCTGGACTTCACTGTCCTTTTGCGTGGGCTTGATCGATACGGCTGGCGATTCAGCAGGGTGTAGCGTATGGATTGGCCGCGTGAATTGACACAGGCTGCGAAGAATAGATAGAATCGGGTTTCCCAGCCTAGTGAGCATGAGCGATGGCAAGGAACGTCTTCTTGCGCCTTACCTACTTGAGAGTTATGCGGAAGAGACCCGTAGCAAGGGTAGCCCACGCAGTACGATGCAGCAAGGCATCCTGAAAGGCTGTGAGGGCAATTCGGTATGCCTCGCTTTCTTCCCAGGTGATAGTCTTAACCCATGGTATCACCATCGCGTACGCATAGGTTAATATCTTGAGCGCGCTATACAAGCTCACCCACTCAAGAAGAAGCTCAATTAAATTGAGCAACCTGCCAAGGTAAGTATTTCTCGCGGTGAATCGAAGAAGCCAATACATTTTGGGTAATGAGCACTTGGTGCGAGATGGCTTACGGTTGCTCTGTGCAATGGAGGGCTTCCGCCTCAATTTGGAGAGGATGGAGGGGAAGTAGTAATGAGAACGTTGGTATTTATAGAAGAGACAGTGCTATAGGAGAGAGAACGAGCGCAGGCCACACAAACAAATGGGCTGTGTTGAGACAGCGTCCGAGCGTGTCTTGTGAGTCAGGCAAGCTTATATTCCCAGGCCGCTACGCTTCCCCCACCCCAACAGTGTATTTCGGCTTTGCCGTACAATCTCGCCTTCAACAACAGTGGTTACCAGACGTTGAACACGAGGTTGCCAATTTGCCTGGGTCAGAGGCGCGGCACGCATTTGGCCTGTTTGCCAAAATTTGCCGTCTCGGAAAACTTCGTCAAAACCCTTACCCAAGCGCTCCCACCGATACCACTTTCCTACCCAGTCAATGCCTCGGGAAGTACGCAATCGCAAGAGCGCTTCCGAGAAACTACTCCTGTCCAGATAACGACGATCATCGGGAAGTATGTAACCGGCAAAGACGACATATACCAGAGTCAATGACGAACAGCTGTCAATAACGTTCGCGAGTGTAGCTTCAAGTGAATTGTGAGCCTTGTATCCTCTTTCAGTCCAAATGACCCAGGAACTATCGCCCTTAACTTTGGCTATGCTTCTTTCCGTGGCGAACAAGTCCTTCTCCACGACGCCGCGGGTATCGCGTAGGCGGCGATGCAGGTGCTTTCCCAAGCTCTCGAGCTCTTGTATAAGCGATCTTGCTTCGCTCAAGGTTGTTCCAACGTCCCTATAGAGCTGACATCGTGCTTCCGCCAGCCCTTTGTCGCTTAAAGTCTCCGTCCCATGGTCGATTTGCCATTGAGATTCGTTTCCCAATCGGGTTTGTAGCAAGGTAATCAATCGAGTTTCCGCAGACGACATGGCATAGATTTTCTCATGGATGTCGTCCACACCGGGCTGAATACTCGGGTCGTGTGTTGCCGAGCGCAATGCAGCGGTCATTTTGCTGTACATGTCGCTGCGTGCGAGTATTCCTGGGTGCACCGTGAGACTGGATGAATTTGGGTTCCCGGTACGACTCCAGAGTATGCTAATGGCAATAGGCACGGATACAACCAGTAAGGCCCGTCTCTACCACGCCCGCCGCTCGACGTCTGGGTCAACCATGCGAAAGCGATGTTGTGCTGGCTCGCCGTTCCAAAACCAGTCCAAAAATTGAAGTATGCCTCTGATGAGCCAGGTAGTCCATGCTTCACATACTACTGTGCACTTTTCGGTGAACGTCTCGCGTCTTTTCTCCGAAACGTCCGCCATTATGGAAGATAGGCGACCTCCTTGGTAACACAGAGTTTTCTTTTTGTTGAAAGGTCTTCTGGTTGGCTTGTGTGAGAGATAAGATGTTTGCGAGTAGGTATTCGTTGGCAGCTCTCGAGGGTAACGAAGTGCTGGAGGAGAGATTCCGTACCATTTGGACAAGGTGCTCTTATAGTTCATCTGGTGCCAAAGCGGCAGTCTAACAGACCAGACACATGGTAAGACACGGTTGGCTCTGGCACAAGCTCAGCATTGATAGGCTGTGTTTAGTCTCAGTCTAGAAACACAGCCGCCCAAAGCGAATTGTTCTCCTGGTCGTGTTGTATGACCGTGTTGCACGAGCGTGGGTGAAAAGATGCTTTGTTGGATGTCTAGTCGTCCTCAGCCGCAGGCTGAGAGAGGGCGACACTTACCCAATGTCGCAGTCGGAGAAGCTGCAGGGATCAAGTGTGCCAGCACAGCTCTTGGTCGCGCTTCTCGCACAGACGCTTTCCCAAGAAATGAGACAGGCAAAAAGGGTCCCCTCTTTTGGTAGGCCTTTTGGGCGCTTTGGCTTTTTATAGAGTACCTGCGTGTCAAGTGTTAGTAGAAGGGCAATGTTGCTGTCAGTCCTTGGGCCTCTTGTGACATCGTCTTTCCCGGTGTTCTTGAGGGCAATAAACTGCGCGTTGGATGGAAGGTGTAGGTGATTGATAAACGGTGAGGAGTGAGAAGCGCACCGCTGTATAGATGCCTGGGTAGTCTTTTGTTATCGCTATCAGTGGGCACGCTGTACTTAAACACCTAGGTAGTCTTGCAGCCTCCACTCCAGCATCAGCAATACTAGCAACAGCAACAGCCACCTCAGAATGTCTGCCCCTGGCCTTCTCCCCTCCGACGCTTCGCGCGCTACAACCTCGATGCCGCCGGCACACGTTGGTGTTGCTTGGCAACAACAGCAGCGCAACGCCCTCGTTTGGGGGAGAGATGAGGTCTAGCCTCGTAAGGAAGCGCGCATGAGTAATACAGGTACTGTGTCAGCACCTGTATAGTAACGATGTGGTCGCCCATTCCCAGAACCATTTCGGGCAAGCTGCTCGGCCACTTGCATTGGTCGGTCTTCCCTCTTCTCCGCCCCCCCTTTGACGTACGCTTTATGGCTTATGTACTATGGAAACAGGGGCGAAGTATGTTGTGGCAGAGCAGCGGCTAGGGCGGGCGACGGCGCGGTGCCCGTAAAAGGCCCTCCACGCGTTCTTGTTGTCTAATGCGTCGTCGAGGATCGCCCCGCGCAGTCCTCAGTCCATCTCAGAACACTGCTCGTCATAGCTGAATATTGCGAGATCAATGACCATGTCAGCGAAACGCGCATAATTAGGAGCGTGTAATTGCCTCTAAAGCATCTTAAGGAGGACTAAACTACATTAAAATTGTGCGATCAAAGTACTGCTTACTAAAGATACATTGTACCCTCGAATGTTCACGACCACCAAGCTTATTCATCGTGATGGAGAATAAAACGCCCCTTGTAGGGGATCCGGTAACAAGGCAATACCTTGACTTTGTCTTTTCTAGCCTGTATAGATCGTGAATCAGGTTGTAGAGCACGAGATGAGTAGCTGGCGTGTATCACGGTGGATGCGGACACGGGCAGAGAGAAGAAGAGCGGACCGCAAAGAGCGCACATGGGCAGCTACCGGTTTCGGATAGCAGCAGGTAGCCCCACCAAACTGTACACGGGTTGGCGGGACACTAGCCCCTGACGCTATACGATTTGGGGTATAGTGGGCGGCATAACTGCGGGTGATTCGCCGCCGACATACCTAGGTAGGTTGAAAGTGTTTCACCACCTGCACCACATACAGGTGTCTTCACTCCGACAACAAGCCGATTCCAGCCACTCGCAACGACCCCGCTCCCAATTGACTTTCTCTCACCATCACAAAGGCTTTGCCCTAGGCTCCAGGTAGCAGCGAGCTTGGCCTCGGACTACAAAAGGCCGGTGGATACCTCCTCGTCGCCATCAGCTCCATCTCTTTTATTCTCCACTACCACAATCGGCGACAGCGTCGGCGCGCTTGACCATAATGTGCCTAGAAGGGTCACAGCTGAGGTCGCTGATGGGCTCACTCCCGGCAAGCCATCGGGAGCTAGTAGATGTTCTGTTTCTGCCACGATAGACCATGCTAACGTTACCTTAATGACTGGGCTGGGCTTACCAGACTTCGTGTTCGACACAAGTGCCAGCTCCGACATCCGAGGACTGCCTAAAGGACGACTCCGAATTCGACGACGGCCTTAGCTCTGATTTATTCCTCTTGCTGGCGCCGTATCAATACCAGCGAACCGCTTTCAAATCATACTGACCTTTTCAAGTTTCTGCTTCATTGCTCGACCTCGACCCCATCCCCCTCCCTCGCCGCCGGCGCCAATACCACATCAACATCTCACCGTCGTACACCATTTTTTGAACATCGAACGCCCCTTGTACTATGGGGAGGATGTTAGCAGGACTTGGGGTCACCGAGCATCATACCTGTCTGGCAGACATCCCGTTCCGGGTGTTGACAGACGTGAACTCAAGCTACCCTCGCGGGCTCACGTCCGCCCACGCCCGACCTTCCGGGCTTGACCATGTCATGCTGGTATGGGTACATGGTAGAGATACATGTAGCCATAGCGGCGACACATATGAGGGTCTGTATATCTATAGAGGCCATGGATGTTGGAGGATGTTCCTAGGGTGCTAAGAGAAGGGTTTAGGGTATTATGCAGGCAGGCTCCTGCTGAGGTGGTGAAGTAGCTGGGAAGCCACAACATCCTGGTTTCACTGACTTTGGCGGTGGTGGTCTCATCCTGTCTCTCTATTATACATGATGGCATCGTGACTAAATCCGAACGCTCTTTTCCGCTAGTATTCCAGCCTGTCCGACTCAATAGATTTCGCGATTTTGCGCTCTCTTTAGCTTATCGGACGCAGAGGAATACAAGTTTCGTACTGTTTGCATTGTTGAATGCCTAGTAAGAGTTCTGTGTACTATCGAGTGAATGTAGCTTGCGTTGAACGATTGTCGTTCGCGATCGGCGGACTCGACCCTCTCGCATCCATGCCATGTGCGTGTACGACTCAGTAGGATACGGGTGGATGTTCACATCTTTATATGTATAAGGGATGCGATGGATAGTTTGTCGCAAATGTCACTTGCAACTACTGTCATATTTAATACGGCAATCGCCCGACCGCGCTCAAAGTTTTTCATAGCTGAACATGTACCACAACTACAGCAACAGATTCACAGGAACGAACACATTAGCATGATGAAGATTAAGATTTGTCTTTGATTTTCGCGACGCACTATGATGCACGTCGCCTACTCTGCCTGCCCGGGTGCGGAATGGTCGGTAGCCTTTTGCGCATGCTGCTGAGTTGCCTCAGCGAAAAGGTGCGCCCACTGTTCGACGAACCTTCCAAGCTTGGTATTCCGCTCTGCACTAGTGACTTCAGTAAGAAGCTCATCTGCGGCAGCAGTAAAGCATATGATTTGAGTCTGCAAGCCTTGGGCCAAAGTTTTCAACGCCTTCGCTTTTCGAATGACAGTGCGATTAGATTCCTCGAGACGCTTGATCGTCTGCCTCAGAGATAATTTGGTTTCAGCCTCAGTTTGCGGCCATTGCTGGATAGGGGGGCTAAGTCGAAGGGACAAGATTTTTTCCGCCATGGTTTTGGATGAGGATGAACCGCATTGGACGGAGAACGTAAAACCTTTTATAACCACATTCGGGCAGCCAAGAACCCCCGCTATTGCTTGAGACAAACGCAGTAGCTTCTACTTGTCTGAGACAATACATGTCTTAGACGTTGTGTCTTTTTCAGTGAGGCTCGCGAATAAGACTTGCGAATCGCACCCGCGTCCGTGTTCAAACGGTTGTAACCTATAAAGTTCCTCGTTGTATGGCTTTTCCAGGTCTACATGTCGATTTCCATCTGCAATGAACCGAGCTATCAACGATGACGATGAGGATTGGACAAATCCTAAGACAGATATCATGCAGCTCGTACGATCTGGTGCCGTTCAAGATGCGATCCGACGCCGCTACAACCACACCTATATCGGCACAGGTAGCCTTACCTCGGCCCCCCAACTCTACCAACCGGCCGACCTATCTGCGGAAACTTGCGAGAAAAGTTGTGCAAGTCTGCTGCGCTGTTGGACAAACGACGTTCGATCGCACATTAGCAGGTCCCTTTTCTGGGTGCTATTAGTATCTGTAACACTTCTCGGCATAGTGCTGCATTCGAAGCAAAGCAATGTAGCACCTTTGCTCGAACGTCCGTACGTGTTCACAGTATTTGCCAACGCGACGGATGCGCTGGCCAACACGACAGGCTTCAAAAACGAAGCGATAACATCTTATCACGCAGAGATCAAGCACGCACATATGCTCGTTCAGGGGATTCCTAGCCGGGAGAAGGCAGTTGCCTTGGTCATTCGACAGCAAATGATACCAAGTATCCAGCAGCTAAGCTGCCTACTGCCGGACGGAGCGCCAGTCAACCACACCGGCTTCTCTATCAACTCAACGCTATCCTACGCTCACAATCTCCTCTCTTACTTTGAGGAGACCCTCGAACCTGTGAGCAAGCTCCTCGAAGCTTTGGCGCTCGACTACAGTAGTATTGCAAAGCAGCACGAAGCCCATGTCAAGTACGAAAGTACCTTGACCCGCAAACAGTATCATCCGGAGCCTAGACGATCGGAAGACACAAGCACTCAGCTTGCGCAGCTCGACTCCGACACCAGAGCACTCCAGTATACGCGCGACGCTGTTTTGTCAGAACGAAATCTGTGGTATGCTTACTGTCAAACGCTGTCAGGCAATGAGAGGGGTATGCGGGGTCCTGGGGAAGGAGAACTGTGGGTCGCGCAGATCAAAGAGCGTGCTGGAACTATAGTCACGGCGACAGAAGTAGTTATCGGAAAGGTAGACATGGTGTCATGCAAATAGATTCTTGTTAGTAAAAGGACTGCTGTACCGGGCCAAAATGAACGTACGGAAACATAGTGGGAGCCTGCTTTGAGGAGTGTTCAGTAGCTCTACTAGTGACCCTAATAATTGCCATCTCTCTTATTTGAGGAGTATCTTTGCGTATAACAAGCGTTTCTATTGCAGGCTGCAGCACATTCTCTAAGCTTTATGCTCTTTTGTCTAGTCTTAGATTGTACACTTTTGTATAACCTTCTTATGCTAATAATACTACCTTTATTTCCTCTTAGAATTGTTACATAAGTGTATAAGACACATCCCTATAGTACTGCGATAACGCAAAGCGAAACAAGCTGCTCACAATTTCAGAAATAGCGACAACTCAGACAAAAGGATATTCGCAAATGAGAGAAGTCGCAAGTATGATATAACGTAAGACACTTCCTCGTTGTGAAAAGAGAACGTACACGTGAAGAATGTCGAGGCATGGACGAAGATAGAACACAAACCAAAGGCTCTCGTCAAATTCACTACCCAGTCTGACTATTCCTCATAAGCTCTACAATCTAAGACTCTTCCTTGTCCAGTATTTCCGTCTCGGCATAACTATCTTCCTTCTGAAGCTCATGCAAAAGCTTGAATGGCCGAATCAAGAATGCTCTAATATGCTCTCCTAGCTCACCAGTACCAGAATCGCGTAGCAGAGTAGCTAGGCCTAATTTGTTCCGTAGGTGATTAATCGCTTCATCGTGGCGAGATCCAGACTTTGTGACCTTGTTTTTAAGAAAGTCCTGAGAGAGATGTTTGGCCAGCGGGAAGATGCAACCAGGCCCAAACTCTGACACAAAGATGTTAATCTTCGCGCCGTACGTACACCATTCATAAATGTCATCCGCCGCAACGCTGAGGTTGAATTTCGGGTGCTTTGTGCCCCCTGCGATATCTGCAGCAGCGAGAGGTGCTAAGAACAACTGGATATCTCCTAGCTGGGTCACTCCCATGCGACTACCTGTAGCGCCAGGGCGAAGGAGCTGGCAGATGTCAAAATATTGAAGCATGAGAAAACCCCAGATGGCTGCATCAGCTGCCATGTTTTCATGCAACTGGATGGTGTGGTAGTAAGATGCGAGAAATGCATCCCCAGCCTGCTGAGCGTCGTATTTGTGGATAGGGTGTTGGAGTTCAGAGCGAGAGAAGAACGCTTGGGGGTCGCTTCCATGGTCTGCAATGTGACGAGAGATGTGGCTTGGGATGGTCATCTCCTTTAGCTTCAGAAATCGGCTGAATTGGTTTTTTGGTGTTGCCGGCTTTCGAACCTTCGGCGGCACAGTCTCAGGCTCCGACAGTACCCTCCCACATGAACATACCATTTGTCGTGGAACGTTGTCATTAGCGAGCTCATCGGTGCTAAACTCTTTGACTGGGATGGGACTGTTAGGATTCGTACGGTAGCGTTCTGTAGTCTTGGCGAAATGGCTATAGATAGTTTTGATAGCTTCGAAATGCTTTTGCGTAAGGTCTGAACGAGCAAGTAGAGCTCTAATGGTTGTATCATCTGACAATAATGCGAGCAACTTCCCATCTTCAGATTGGTACGTCATGACCTTGGTCGGGATATAGAGGGTTTGAACAAAGATAACTTGTAAGTTGTAGCAGTGTTCAAGGTTTCTGTTAAGAGTAAGATAGAATGTGGGAAGCTGAAAAGACTTTAGTTTATAAGTAGTAAGGGAAAAGGCAGGAGAACTGTCTTAAACAATCGAGGTAGGCGTAGCTGCTACAAGTTACACTTGGATGTCTTAGACATTATTAAGACTTTGACATGCAAACTAGAACATCTCGCAGCCCGCCAGCGTGTCCTTTGTCCTAAATTACGGCGGGGTACAGTACGATTTTACGAAATAGAGAAGGCGTATGTACCATTCCACGTACTAGCAAAGATAAAGGAGTCGTAGTACGGCATGCAGCCCGGAGTTGCAAGAGTTCGGCCGGGTAAGCTAGGTATTGCGCGCGAGGCTACAAGAACTCCACACAGGCGATCTTTTGCCTTTCTAGCAGTCGTCCTCATGTTTGTCGTGGTTGTCGTGGGTACTTAGGTAGCGTTGGATCACCTAGAGATGAAGGCATAAGCGGTATAAAGAGTTGTACCAACACGAGCTACATTTCCTCGCTACAGGCTGTTGTTTTAGCGGCGATAAAGGTGATCGCTAAGTTGCAAAAGGCCTTCTAAGATCGTCTTGCTTAGAAAGACGGATAAGTGGTTAGAATTTACTATCATCACAGCCTCAGCACACGTCCTAAGGTTAAGATAATAAATAGAAACGTTCTCAATGTAATGCTGTTAGGTGCGAAGCTTTTGCGCGAAGTACTAGCAAAGGTTATCTTAGCGCTGTGTTCACTTTCATCTTCACTGTTCACCGTTCACCGTTCATGCAGCAGTGATCATAAGCTCTCATCTTAAGCTGTAGCCCTCCACATCTTTTCAACAACAGCCTACCTATCTACCTTCTCTAATCAATCCTTCTTTTTTTACAATGCCGGAATACTTTGATTTACCTACCGAGATACGCCTCCTAATACTGCAATCCGCCTTGGGAGACTGGGAAGTTATCTGCGAGCGAGATGGCGCTATAACAGATATTGGTACGCAAACACTCGCACTCGTGTCCAAGCAGATGAAGAACGATTTGGTGGCATGGAGAACGACAAGGGGGAGACGGGATCGCTATGCGTGGGCCGTTTGCGGTCTGCGGGCGATGCTCAACTTCGAGTGGGCACGCACAATTCGTGTCTCCATCACCAACCGGGACGATTGCGCAGCGAGCCTGGAGGACGTGATACAATGGAAAAATCTGTCAACCTTGCTCCTGGATCTTGCCGGTACCGATATACAAGACACCTGGGTCGAGGGTGAAGCGCTTGACGTCAAAATCGAACGAAGGCGCAAAAACCTCACAACCACAATCACAATCACTCGCCACGAGCCTTTTGCTTCCTCTTCGTCTCCTCACTTCGCTTTATCATCCCGTTATACCCCGAAGCTGCAAAAGTCCTAGCAGCCCGTAAGCAGGCCTTCTCGCCCCAGACGTTACACGTCTGGTGAAGAAATCCCGCAAGGGTAGGGTGTGGGCCCTCATTGAGCGTGAAGCTATATGCTGCACCTTGAGGAGGGTCTTTCACTCTTCGCACAAGCTCAGGAGACATGTGGCGCAGAAAATAAAACTTCTCTCCATGAAAATCTTCAAAGCTTCTACTTCCTATTGCAAGTCGTAATCCAGGACGAGGCCGCAGTTTAAGTCAAAGACGCATGTAGTTTCCTGTTGTTTTCTCGAGACACATAAATAATCTTGGAAGCTTCCTGATCCTGCAAGTGCGCGCTCCCCACCTATCACCAGTCCACTCAGGGCTAAACATACCCATAGCAGCTTTCAATGTCACCTACAAGACAGTAGTTCACCAACGTGTATCTCGTACGTTTTGCATAATATCGTATCTACCACAGCGGCAGCTGCTAAACACACACAGACGAAAGGCTAGCAAGATAGAATCTGCTAGAGAGTATGCCAAATAGATACTGCTAGCTGCAACCATTACTCTTTCACCACTTGATTGCTGGGCACACGATACGCAAACATTAGTTAGCAAACTAGTACCTTTCTGGTTATAAGCAGCACCCCGCCCTTCCCTCTCTTCTCTCAACTACCAACTGCTCTTACCTAGTCTACACCAGCATGTCCAAGAGGAGCCGCTCAAACACACCACCAGAGGCGCGACAAGCCTCAAATCGTCCGCCCATGAAGAGATTACAGGAGGCTTCCCCAGTAATTTCTACCAGCAGCGCCAACGCACCTAACGACAAGTCTAGTTCTGCGCCTATAAGCAAGTCAACCTCTGACCACGGTAAAAAGGACGCATCTGATAGCAAGTCCGAAGCCACGCTTCGCATTGAGTCATTTTCTGAGAACCTCAAAGCCGCATCTGAAGACGGATCAATAGCTGCGCTTGCGACTAGACCAGCCTCTGAGGACTGCAAAGCCGCATCGGGAGATAAGTCTTTCACTGCAGCTACTACCGAGCCCACCTCTGAGAGCACGCCAAAGGGATCCGGGACTATCCCCTATGCCACATCTACACAACACCTGTCCACGCCTGAGGATGTCTTGAGTGACCACTGGTCTTGGGTGACGAGTATGACACGAAAGTCAAGCCGTCCGCAATCGCTGTACGATGACGTCAAGGACATTAACATGTCGGTTATCGCCTCAGAAACCCCTACAACATGTCCTTCAGTCTGGCCCAGCCAATGTCGAACGTCTTCAGAATGGCGACGTGTGATAGCCATCGAGTGGTTGCACCAGGTAAATCTAGTATTCACTAGTAAAACTTCTGAACTTGGAGACGTTGAGAGAATTGCATTTCAGGAGATGCTAGTAGATCTTAGAAGTGGCAATGATCTCGGTTCGGATCATGTGCGCCGTCTCACCATCCTGAGCTTTTCTCAGGAACCTCTTTACCAGTACCGAATGCTGTTAGGAGGCTGCAGGTTCCTTCAAGATCTGACCGTTGGCTTTTGCGAGGAAGAGATGCAGGATTTCATAGCCCGAGAAAGTCCCAGCGACTTTGCGTCCGGGTCCGGTCTAGAGTCTTTGTGTCAAACCGCCTTACAGAAACTAACCATCTTCAAAGCACCAGATGCCAACATAGACAGTATGCCTCGGAATAGATCAACTGCGAAAACCCCAAAGGCAAAGGTTGCAAGAAAAGCGAAGCCCGCAGATGGCCCAGAAACAGATGCATGGGTCGAGCGTCTCGTTGCTCACCTCCACAACGTGGCAAGCAGCAACGGCAACAGTGAGCTACGCATTATTGCGGATGCTTTCTCGTCCAGCGATGCGGCTTAGAGGCAGTAAGAAGGCGCTAGTGACTGACCGTTGGTCTCGATCATGGGGTGAGGTTGCTGTCGAAGTTGTCCAGGTGCTCTACGGATGGTCAAGGTCAGGAAGAGTGTTTGACTGGCACGATTCACTTAATCACATGGCTCCACATGTATGTACTAGTAGTTCCACAATAATTAACTATCAGCCTTGCTCGCCGTGTGTTTTTCATTATTCTCAGACATCCATGGCACTTGTTCGATGCCGCTCTTTGCGTAATGCCATTCTTTAGCGACCAATGCGAGGCATTCCCACGGACAGTCTCCCGCCTCGCCACCAAAAGTAACCCTTCAACTGGAAACGCTACAGTCTTGCAAGCACGAATTCTTCCCTTCTTCAACTCTCAATAGCAGCGAACCAATCTAAAAGACTAAAGGACTTGTCTCGAATTCACTCCCGATTCACCAAGCCCTGGCAAGTCTGTCGAAGCCCCGCCCACACTCGCCAGAGCTGACCTGAGTCCTGATTATTGATTCGTATTTGTTTGGCTTCGCGAATGGGTATGTCGTATAGTGGGCTGTCTACGGATTCTCGCCGTCTCTTAACGTACTGAGCCCTTTCCTGTGGTCGTTCACGCAGGTACTCTTGGACATGCTCCATTTCCAAAGTGACCCGGTGATGTACCTGCGGTCTTCCAGCACCAGTGTAGACGTCTATATCAGTAACGGCCCTGGGAACTTCTGTTCGGAAGATTTGTGCAGATCGAATCCAAGCCGGCATTGCAGATCGTACAGCTTCTTGATCTACATGGAGTTCGAACTGCACATGACAGTCGCTTCCAAGCTTAATGAGCATGGCAGACGTAATTTGCATCGCTTTGCAGTGCAGGTGTATTGGTCGCTTCCCACTCAACGGGCACACCCAGGTACCAGTGCTAGATGTATCTCTAAGGTGAAGAGCTGCAGTGACAGGATCCAGGTACAGAATAAAATGCTGATCCTCTATCCAATCTTTCTCGGGAAGTTGCACTGAGCAACCTCGAAAGGAGCCTAACGGTAAGCACTGTCTGCTCATGATAGATGCCAAGGTAATTTTTATGCCAACGCGGTCGTGACGAGACCTCTGCGTAAGATGTAGGAAATCACTTTCTTGTACCACGTTAGATTTGTTCCGGTGATAGTGGACTATTTCTTTGGCAGTAGACGAGGTAGGTATAAGCATAGCGAGAACCTTGCCGCGAAATAGATCCATTGTTAACAACTAATAAGAGCGCCTAGAGAAGAGGGCAAGGCACTCTTTAAACTGATTTGGACAGACAGTTCAGTCAGTGTCTAAGACACAGTTATTTCTTCTGGATATCTGCATAGTCTCAGACATGTCTACAAGCAAAGGCCTACTCAAGACATCGCCGCTCTATCAACATCCGTCTTGTCCCCCAGCTTCATCACGTACTGATTTCACTTCCACTTTTCCGAAGAGCCTGATCGCACTTTCTGGTCGGATGAGAACATCGCTTAGTGACACACCGTTCTTTACACTACTCTCTTTAGTATGAAACTCAACGTACTGAATCTCCTGGTGCAGAAAACGCGACTCTCGATCTGGCAGCCCTTGCAACTGGTTGCGAACTTGCTTTAGGCGATCGCAAAGACTTATAGCATCTGCTCGGTTGTAGTCTGTCTTCTTAGGATCGACACCATTCACGGACTTTAGGGTCAGCCCCAGCGCATTCAGCGCTGCTTCATAGCGGACGGTAACATCTCGCCAGTGTTCGTCCGCATGCTCTCGATGCAGTTCAATAGTTACATGTCCATGGGTGCCCAGGCGCGGCGATTGCATCCATGCAGGGAGGGATTCGTGCAGTCTGTCAGCCGCGAGGGACTCTGGCATGTCTGTAAGAATAATGTGATCAAGGTAATAGTGTGTAATGCTCTCGACGTTTGATACATGTCCGACCCAAATGCTACCAAGGGCTAGAGGCAGGAAGTAGGACACGTTGGTGACGTCTTGAATGAGGGAGAGAAGTTCATACAAATAGGGTATAGTGTTAGCGACAACTAGAACGCGATCGTGATCAGAAACATCTGCCACAACAATAGCAGGAAGGTCTGGAAACATTCTAGACGTAGGAGTTGGAAGAATTACAAGTGTAAAAGTTCGATACATCAGTATTTATAGGCCTCTTTGTCAGAAGGCAGTTTGCGTGTTAAGTCAAACGCCGATGCAATCAGGTCCGCTTGTCGCTATTAGTCTAAAATTCTAGTTATTCACTATTCGAGACTATACCTTAGGAGTTGTAAGATGTCGTCTTTACCCAAGCTACTCGTTTCACCGCAGGCGTGCTGGTGTTCAACATCGTGCTCGTGCTCTTGGACTTTCCCGTCGTGAACTTTGCTCTG
>Ga0265798_10001416_pt1 | contig 37423 bp, 35 predicted proteins | sample P3T30metagenome_FD_192430 | JGI IMG/M metagenome (GOLD analysis project Ga0265798, IMG submission 192430) | Plant litter microbial communities from East Loma Ridge, Irvine, California - P3 T30 | ecosystem: Environmental > Terrestrial > Plant litter > Unclassified | place: USA: California...
AGCAGCAGCGCACCGCCGGCGGCATCAACGAAGGCAAGAAAGCCACGGGCGTGCCGAAGAACGCGTTCAATGCCGGCGTCGACTGGGACTTGCCATGGATTAGCGGCCTGAGCCTCAATGCCCGCGCGATCCACACGGCCGAGCTGGCGCAGAATGTCACCAATACCGTGTATATCTCGTCGTGGACGCGTTTTGATCTTGGCGCGCGTTATCGTACCGAACTGATGGGCAAGCCAGTCGTGCTGCGCGCCAGCGTCGAGAACGCGGCCAACAAGCGCTACTGGCTGTCGAGTAGCACGCTGGCGACCGTTGGCACGGCCGCAGCCCCGCGCACGGTGCTGCTGTCGGCGCAGGTCGACTTCTAAGTCATACTGCGTTGTGATTCGGGACCTGACTGCATGCTGAATGCGGGCAGGCTCCGGGCTTTTTGGCAGTACAGGTGTGCTACAAGATTCGGAACGAAATTTGTTTCAGGTGTTGTTTTGCGGTAACTGAATCGCGCGAATTCTGTTGCTCTAGGGTATAGTTCTTCTCATATTCTGCGAACATGTGATGAAACTTATAACCTTTGAAATCAGTGACCGTTCCCTTGCGATCACTACTGTAAAAAAAGCTGGCGAGCAATGGGACTGCGTGATATCGGCGTCCAGCGACTCAAGTGATGACGCAATGTCAGCCATTGTCCAGCAGCATATCAACTTCGACGGTGCGTATTGCGCCGATATGATGCTGGAGAAGGCGGTGGATTTCAGTGGCGCTTTTCTGCAACTGATGATGTAAGGTCGTTGCCGCCGGTCCGTACTCGTTCCCCGGGTGGCCGGATGCGTTAGAAGGTATGGTTCGATTGTCGCCGTACTTCGCCCGGCAGCCGAACTTCTTCTTTCTTCCTGATCGAGGCCATCCCCAATTCGCACCAACGAGCGTCGCGCATGGCGGGGCAGGCGCATACAAGCATGCATCGCAATGACAGCAGTTGACTATGGCGAGCGGCGTCTGAGTGTCGCCCTCAGGCCGGACTGGATGGAGGAAATGCAATTCTCATAGTGAGATTTGTATTTTTGGAGTAGATTTGGAATAGTAAATACAGGGGTAAGACATTTACTACCAGATCAGTATTGCTCCATCGAGCCCACTGATTTGAGGTAGTAGGGGGAAATGAATTAACATTCGAGCTTGGTTAGATGACATTTGCTAAACGTCCTTAATCTGACGGAATTTTCTGAACTCAAATTTCTGGAGCGTTCATGTCGGACGAATATCACCGCTGGTTAAAACAGCAAGAGGCTTTGAATAGGATGCTGAAACCGTTCGAGGACGCACAGCGCTACGTCGATCCGATCAAAAGTGCATATGAAAGACTTGGCATCAATTCCACGGTCCGGAAAATTCTTGAGGAGGAGGATGCTCGGCGAAAAAGGGTAGTTGACCTTGACAGTTTCAAAGCGCTTGAGTCGGCCGCACAAACTATTGCACGCGAATCGAGACTGCAGAAAAGCGCGAGTGAGAACATCTTGAGTAGCCTTAAAAATTCAGGCTTCTTGGATTCGGCCGGTGATATTCACAAGTCAATAGCGGCGTCCCATAGAGCTCATGCGGCGTATGAACAGATATTTCGGATGCCTGCGGCATCCGAGCTGGCTCTTATCGCGCATGAGGCAATGGCGAATTCCTCTCTCGCACGCCACGTGCAATTTTCGGACATCCGATTGCATGCGGCAATGGCGAAGATGCACACGCCATGGTTACAACTTGATGCCGGCGCTCGCTCAGCGCAAGCAATGGCGGATATTTTCGCCATAGGCAAAGGTATTAGCAGTCTGCCTCCGTTCGATCGGGGTTTCACTGAAGAATTGAGGCAGGATCTTGGTGACTGGCGCGATGACGTGTCGGCAACAGATGAGTATCTGAGCGACCCAATTTGGCGCTCAAATGTCTATGTCGAGCGTGGGTTCAACCAGGAGCTGACCAACTTCACAAACTCGGCCTTTGATGAGGGGCTGGAGATCGCTGGCTTGCTCGAATCGGAACCAGCAGCCGACATAGATGACGAAGAAGAAGATGAAATCGCGCGAGCTCGAGTAGCGTTCGAGGAACTCCGACGATTTGAGGTGGCTCTTCGTAGATTCATTGAAGAAGCCATGCAAAAGACGTTTGGTACCGACTGGATGAAGCGGCAGCTTCCTTCAAACATGCTGGACGGGTGGATTGAGAAGAAAGAGAAGGCAGCTCGCGCTGGTGAGGCCGAGCAGGCCTTGATCGATTACGCAGACTTCTCGGACTATAAGGCAATTATCGAGAAGAAAGACAACTGGAGTCAAGTATTCAAACATGTGTTTCAGCGGTCTGATGATGTGCGAGAGTCGTTCCAGCGCTTATTCCCTGTTAGGATTGCAACGATGCATGCTCGCCTAGTTACAAAGGACGATCATTTGCTTTTGCTTGTAGAGACACGTCGTGTTTTGAAAGCGATAAAAGCGAATAGCAGATCGTAAGCCGCAGCACGAGGAGGGCTGCGGGTCAACGACGCCGTATCAGTCGGTCGCGGAGTATACGATCAAGTGCGTCCCCCAGGGTCAGGTCTTTGAATGTCATAACTACGGTGTCAGGTCTGACCTTTGGACACGGCCTCAACCTAACCTTGTCAAACCCCAGCGCTTGCGTAGCACTGCCCAAGCCTGGGCACGCACCCTGAAAATCGTAAACCAACCCTGAAGGTATCTTTTCTCAAGTCCGATGTTCCTGCACCGTGGCACTTGCCACAACTGATCAGCAGCATGCATGCAACGTGAACAGCTTTGGCTTATGATGGCGCGTTTTCGACAGTATTCATCGCCTGCTCCCAGGCGACCACACCCTCCAGCATGAGCACTACTTCGACCATTCCGGCTGCCACGGCCATCGTCCCGCCATCCCGCCGCCTGTCGGTTGCCCCCATGATGGACTGGACCGAATTAGATCCACTTTCACTCTAGAGGACGGCTAAAAATTTCTGTTTGTGCCAATTTTGTGCCAATTGCACGGATCGAAATTTTAGGTCTGTGCCAGAAATTGGCATAGTTCCCATTTCTTATAGGTATTGACCTATAAGTGAGTAAGTCAATCCTTCCCTAGCCAGCTGACTAATTGATAGAGCTGGTTGTACATCGCATGATCTCTCGTCGCGCTTCCAAAAGATGGTTGGCCAGACAGGCAGAGCATTGAGGAAACGGATCGGCACTGCCTATGATGCACATGGAATGCGGAGGGTGGCAGTCTGCATCTTGAGCGTATTACCGAAGGCGATGGCTGATTTTCGCCTCGGTATCCTCTCGCGAGGCCTCTCGTTCGTAAGTGCCTGCAAGACTCATAAGGAGCTCCGAAGCCACATACGGCGAAGTGGCCCTGATTTGTTGTGCCCACTTGCGGTATATGTCCGCGAGCTGACGTTCCTGGTCCCCGCCCGGGCCGCGCGCGTGTGCGCCACGCGAGTTGTACGCGCCGGTATGGGCGCCCCTCATCATGGATTCCGACTGGACGTCTTCCATGACTGCCCGGACCGTCTCGCACGGCCACGCACCGTCCTTGCCAGCCGGTGCAGAGGCAAGCAGCTCCCCTATGACGACGTCCGCGATTCCGGCTCGCGACAGTTCGGCGCACGACTTTCGGATCTCTGCGACCCATTTCGCGAGCCGCTTCGCGGCTTCGTCATCATTGGGTGCGTCGCTTCCTGGAATGCGCTTGATCGCGGAGATAAGCTTGTAGCCCCGTTCGGCCATTTGCTTGGCTTTGCCCGCTTCCACCTTGAATTCCGGTGGGTCGTCCGCTCCGTCTGTGCGCCTGTAAGTCCACACCATTGCCTGAACTAGCACTTCGGGATGATCTTCGATATAGCGCTCCAAGTTCGGGATCCCAGATTCCGCCCTCCGGTCCCATGAGCGGTCAAGCACATCGAGATACGCGAATTCCAAGCCCGCCTTCTGTTCCAGGGAAAGCTCAGTAGCGGCGTCAACGCACTTGAACGCCTTTTCGACGTAATAGTGCTCGAGCATGTACTCGCCCGGCTTGTCATCCCCATCTTGCGACATTTCGGTAAGTAGCTGGAAGAGCGTTCGTACCGGCAGCCTTTTCGGGTGGTCTTTGGATACAGCGAAGGCGGCCCTTGGCCTGCGCGCCTTCATGAGCTTTTCGACTGCCTTGGTCAGTGCCGGGGAGGAGTCGCGAATCCAGCCAGGAACAACGTCCCTCCAGTAAGACTCCTCAGCCTCCGTCCCCTGGCTCTCGACGAGCGACCAGGTAGATTCTCCGAAAGGTGCCAGCATGAGGATTGGAATAGCGTTTTCCGGTCCGAGCTCCGATATCGCGGACGTAAGGAACGCCTCGCGCTCGCTGTCCTCGGCTATGGCGCCGACGATTCCCTGTATCAGCCAATCCGATGCACGGTCCACGGGACCGCCTTCGCCCTTCTTGTTGAACGCATGCGAAACGAGCCCGAGAAGCTCCGCTTTGTTCAGGACCATTTCCGCCGAGATTGCTCCGACGGTCCCGGATGCGCCGCAACGAATCGCCAGGTCAAGCAGGCCGTCGATGCCTAGGGTTTCATGGATATCTTTGAGCGCGCTGGCCCGTTGGACGAGGATCCGCCTGTCGCGTTCCTTGTAATCTGTACTGTCAATGTCCTCAAGTTCGTCGGCTGACTCCTCGATCCAAGGGGTCTTAAAGAGCCACGCGTGCTTGTCCACCAGGTTGCCAGGTTCAAGCGCCTCGTAGATGCCCTTTGCCGTTGCGGCGACCTGAGCCTCTTTCCCGTTCTTCTTCGCCCTAACGGTGGCCCGGCGCGAAAGGGTGGAGATGCGGATCTTGTCGCGCATCGCGACCTTGTCGCCGTCGCTGGCGGTACTCGCCCACTCCTTAACTAATGCCCAAACTCGGTCCTGCTCGGCGGTCTCCAAATCGTGGAGCCGGTCGATGAGGTCGTACAGCATCCGGGGCGTATAGGCATCCCTTGTTAAGGCCAGCTCGACCATCGCGGCCCGGAATTCCAGGATCGGCCCCCAAGTGGCGAACGGCTCACCGAACCCGTACCCGTCGGGCCTCCAGACGGGTTTGTGGCTGTAGTCGCCTACCGCATGGTGGTTGCCGACCTGCGCGACGCATAGCGTCCAGGCGACGTCTGAGAACTTCCGGAAGAGCGTCTTGACCAATCCCAGCCGATCGTCGTGGCCCGCAGCAGTCTGCGGCATCCAGTCCCTAAAGACCGCGCCCAGCGAATGCCCCGGCTTGTTCGTCCAGTTGTCGTTAATCTCTATCTGGGTAAGCCGTGCGAGAACCATGACCGTGCGTGGCAGTGTGTCGGGATTCCAGGCGAGCCCTTCCAAAGCCCAAAGTAGCCCGGTACGGCTGGGGTTCGCAAAAATTCCGGTTCCTGCCGGACGCAGCAGCCCGAAAACCGCCGGCTCATCAGTCTGGAGGTCGCGCTCGATTATCGAAAGGAACTCTGTCGGGGCTGCCTCCGCGTAGAGCGGCAAATCGCGGTCGTTCGCTTCTAGAGCACGGGTAGTCAAGGGCGCCTTGAGAAGGTCCCGCACGACCAGGGCCGCTTGCTCCTCGGTGTCGATGCCGAGGCGGCGCTTGAAGAGCGCAACACCGTGCACGGCCAGCAGGACGAGTGTCTCGCCGATTCCCTGGCGGAAGACACTGGAGAACTCGCGGGTTTTTCCGTGGATTGAGGCTGTCCACCTCTGGTCGTCAGCCAGATCCAGCGACGGGTCGTCCTCGCCAAGGACCATTCGGGCCACATCGAAATACCGCACGAGGTCGTCGCGAGTTATGTACCCCGCGACGGCGTAGAGCAGGTCGATCTTCGAGACCACTCCACGATAAATACCGATAGACCAGACTGGAGCGTCATTCAGCTGGACGAGGCGCTGGCAATCCTTTTCCAGATCCTCGTAGTCGCGATCGCGGGAAAGCAGGGACAGCCCGGCCTTGTCAGCCTCGTTCACTGAGTTCCACGCGCCAACTAGCATGAATGGCAGGAGGCTTTCGGGGGTGTTCTGCTGTGTCGCCCACGCAGGCGTCTTCACTCCCTCGAACTTGGAAAGCCGACGCCGTAGGACCGTCAGCGAGCGGCCCGACTCATTTGCGAGCTTCTTGATGTCGTCCCTGTTTTTGCCCGTTTCCTTGAGCGCGGATTCGAGGGTCTGGAAACTCACGGGCTCCAGCACGATGTCGGGTTCGATATTGATGCCGTTTCGTGGGTACACGACCACCGAATGCATCTGGTGCGAGAAAGGCGCGAGCTCTTGCTCGACATCGCGCGAATGAACGACCGGAACGAACGGCCTGGCCGCGCCTGCCAGCTTCGGCAGGACCCCGGGCTTGTCGAATACCAGGGTCCGGTACCGATAGGCTTCCAGCTCCGTGCTTCCCATTGGGCCGATGCACTTGGCCACGAACGCCAACGCTTCGCCGGTGGAGTCCGCAGCGATGACGATAGGCCCGCTCGCAGGTTTCGACAGGTAGGAATGCAGCTTCCGCTTCGCCTCCTCGATTGCGGGGGCGAACAGCGCTCCGGGAAGCGGTGGCTCTGCCACGTTCGCCCAGTCCGCCCAGCACCTGTCTAGGGAGCGGACGTCGTGAGCTGGCACGCTCGTTTCGTTGGCAAACCACGCCTGCCCGGGTATCGATTGCTCCACCCACTGCTCCAAGTTGCTGGAATCGTAGGCGCGGACGTCCTTCCATAGCCCGTCCGCCTTCTTCTTGGCTACCCAGGCGTTCTTGCCCGGCCACCGGCGTGGGGTCACGAAAACGAACTCCGTGGATGCCATGTCCGCCGCGTCGTTGGCATCCACGCTCTTCTTGTAATCGCCGTCTGCTTTCGGCTTGGGGTCTTCGTTGGTGCCGAACTCCCAGCCAGAGCAGCCGGAGGGTACCCAAGGCGTTCCTTCTCCGGCAACGACCCGGCCATCCCAGCCAACCCTCTGGGCATCGTCGTTACCAGGGAAGTCTACTTCCGTCAGCCCAATGCCCGTCGAATGCACCAGAGTCCGGAGGAATACCGCGAACCGGCTCCTGGCCGCGATGTTTTGGGACGCCCAGGCCTCGATATCATTGGCGGTGATCGACAGGAAGGGCGGGACGTAAGGCTTCGCGCCCGCAGGTGTGCTTTTCTGCTTGGCTTTGAATGCGTCGTACTGCGCCTGCATCTCGAGCAAGTCCTTGCGCGGGAATCCAAACGCCTTCTCGATTCGGGTCGCCATGTCGGCGGAAAGGGATGCTTTACCGTTGAGTAGGTTCGAGAGCGCGGGGCGTCCAACGTCGAGAAGTTCCGCAGCCTTCGTCACGGTCATCTTGGCCGGGAATACCTCAGTCTTAATGCGCTTGCCGGGGTGACAGGGTTCGGTAGAAGTAATCATAGATCGATCTTAGCGAAGGTTGGATTTCGAGAACTGCTCAAATGGTGGTGTATCGTGTCGCGCTACACAATACGAAAATGTTCTCTAAAAGGAATTTTAATCTATTGCTTCATGTCGTCATGGTTAGGCTCACATATCATTACAGTTAGAGATTCACCATGACGAAATGTGTACCTAACTCTGACGATCGAGTCCAGCGATGAGTCCCCGGTGCGGAAATTATTGACACGTTGATAGCTCCCTTTCAACGGCAATGTGTAAAAGTGCCTGGGATGGCCAGATGCGCGGCGAGAAGGCGCGCAGGCACCGTTCAGCCCCTGGTCCACTAAAGTGGACCAGGGCGTACGCACCTGCTGCGCCGTTTGTTTCCGCACTCGGCCTGACGCGACCACCTCTGAATTTCCAACCTAACAATTTGCTATGCTGGACTTCACGGCCGACTCCGCCACGACCCGACGTCTGGTAACTGAGCCGAATGCCGTACGGTTTGCTCTATAGTCTGGACTACACGCTCAATCTGCGCTGGCACGACAACCTTGCTATGCACAACATAACAGAAAGAATTACAAAAGCCCTCGCAAGCGGTACCCGGCTTTCCACTCATCAAGTCATCTAATATAAAGGAGTTAGGTCTCGCGCATCGATTGAGCGACACTGCGCAGTAAGTTCCGTTAGAAAAACGCTACAGTATATTATTTTAACGAGATAAATATGTATCATCTATATAAGCCATTAAGAAACAAGCTATCAAAGATAAACTTGGAGTCGGGATTGCAAGCGATGTGGATATATCGTGAACACCTGCTCAATGGTAAGGCAATCCCTCAAGTATTAGCGGGGCCACCGGGATATAAGAAGCACCTATATTTACATCAACTGGCAACTCTCACTAGGGAATTAATCCTTAATGCAGATATAGAAAGCGGCAAGCCGTTCACCTATAAAGTTTTGGCAGAATCGTTTAATTTCATTCGTGAGATTCAAGGTTTCATATCATCTAGAAAGACGGACGATTCTGATAGAGTTCTTCTGGATTTGCACTCCATAGTCCATCATCAAACCCCGTTTAATAATCCGATTCTTCACATGCCGGCAATCATTAGAAATTCCTTGATTTTTGGTGATGAAAAAATCAACGAGATGTTAAAAAAGAAAACTGGATTAGATTTCGTGCAATTTTTGTTTTTTGCGCTTCAGGTAAGTGGAAGTCTCGCGAAAAGTCCCTATCTCTCAGCAAATATTGACTATTCAGAATTCGGAATAACTAATGAAGACCGTGATCTTTTTTTTAGCACGATGTCTCAGTCAATAGACGACTTACGCACTAATTCAAAAGCACTTGCGCGATACGACCACAATTGGGAATATACCGTCCATGCGTTGCTATCCAAGCCCTTTGTTTGGCTAAACAATGAACGGCCAGACGAACTTTATTGTCCAACACCTTCTTTTGTATGGAACCGCTTGGGCTCAGGGTTATACTACGATCTAGTCAAAGAGCCTGATTTCGGGAATGTTTTCGGCGACTCATTTGAAGCTTATGTCGGGAAGTTTGCGAAAAGTGTACTGCTTGGGGATAGCTTCATTGTGCTGGAAGAACGACCCTATCATGTCGGTTTAGATGTTAAACATGGGACTGACTGGATCATCAGTGACAAAACAGGGTACTTGTTTATTGAGTGCAAAACAAAAAGGCTAAATCATAATGCCAAGCTGCTCGATGCAGAACAGCCGATTATTAATGAATTGACTATACTTGCGGACGCTGCATTACAAATATATAAGAATTTACACGACACTTTGTCTGGTCTTACTGATTTTGATGCAAGAGAAAAGACTTGCTACCCAATAATAGTCACGCTTGAAGACTGGGTAATATTCTCTCCGGTTATCAGAGCTCAGTTCAATGACTTATTGAAACTCGCAATGGCAGGCAATGATGAGCTATTAAGCTTATCGGAAAATTACCCAATCACGATCGCTTCATGTCAAGAATTCGAAGACTTATTGATTATTATTCGGTCGTGCGGGATTGAAAATTTTTTCAAGGCGAGAAGCAATCCAGATTTCGATAATTGGATGCTTTCTACGTTTATGCAGAGTGCTTTCCCAGCAATCCATAGAATGGACCGGGAAGTTGTCTCGACAAAGTGGAGAGATCTCTTAGTTCGCCTCACTGCTAGGTGGGAACCGCAGCACCAGAAATCCTTACTAGAAATTTCTGTCCCCTAGTGCGTGCAAACAATGGATTCGAGATGGATGGTACGCTTGGCTCAGACCCCGCACTGAGCAATCCCGATTGTGGCGAAATGGTATTAGTTCGTTTTCGACTACTGAATTGTCCGATAAGTTTTTACACACGCTTGGCTAACGAGCGACTAATTTAACACTGTTAATATGACCGAACGGCGGTAACACAGATTTTCCAACAGGCAGCCTTCGGTTAGGGCAGTGTAAGAAAGCCATAAGCATGTTTTCAAGGGCCATTTATAATTCATGAAATTGCGAAAACACCCTATCAAGCATTCTGCGAGGTGGAGTACCGTGAGATTCGTGTCAGATGCGCTTGTTTGGATAATCTGAGCTGGAAGTGGGCGTTTGCAGTTCAAGTTTGCCAGTTACGATTTAACCACGGGACTTACCCCGACGTTTCTAACTAAATGCTGGGAATCATGAAGGAGAATCTTTTGTCCGACCCATACGATTTTTTTGAACGAGTTGAAGAAACGATCAAGGAACTAGTAATCAAGAAGGAGCGAAATTCGCAAAAGCCTGTCAATCATCACTACGTCCCGAGGAGTTTTCAAGAGCGATTCGGCGGCCCAAATAGTTCTCTGTTCGCATACATTTTCAAGTCAAAGAAAATACACGCGAATGCCCAGCCCTCAAGAATTGGATCGGTTCCGCATCTTTATACATTGCCTAATGACGATGGCTCATCCGACGTCAAGGTAGAGCACTTCTTCGGCGTCCTCGAAGATAGGTCAGCACCTATTATCGAAAAGGTTATTAAACAAGACCGTCTCACAGAGGAGGAACGCTTTTGGCTGTGTTTTTTTTGGGGTGCTTCATTTTGTCGCTCGCACCATATGATCCGCTCAGCCCGTCACCTCATCGGTGATCTTCAGTCTTATAGCCTTCGGCAACGCTACTTCTCCCTGGAAAAAACTCGGCACCTGCTCGGGCTAGAGCCACCAGAAGATCCGAGCATTACAGCTGAGGAAGTGTTTAAATTGGTTCATTCGAACGAATATGAAGTTGCCGGTGACGCGAATTCCGTCCTCCCAATGGTATTAAACCTCATACCTGAAATTTCCCAATTCCTTTGGTTGTCCTGCGTTGTTGTTTTGAAAGCCCCAAAGACTAAATCATTCGTCACAGGTGACAGCCCGGTCGTTCTACTACCCATGGATCAGTGGCGACCAGTCGGGTTCGGTTTGCCTGGAGTTGCACGAGTAATGCCTCTTAGCTGGGATACGTGTCTAATTTCATACTCGCCCGGTCGAGGAGTCATCAACGCAATTGCTGACCGCGAGCAGGTTCGACAAATTAACTTAGCTATCGCAGGGGATGCTCACGAGTTCATTCTCGGGAAAAGTCAGAAGCTTCTGGAAAGTATCGTTGATGCAACTGGGGCCAAAAATCGAGTTTGGAAGTCGAGTTTTTCAGTTTCACGGTGACCTCCTTCCGGTCGTTGACAGCATGACGACACTCCATTGATCTGCTGACCATCATCCGCAGTGGATCGATAGTGGTCGTCCGGCCGCCGTATCTGGAACTGGGCGCGCTTCCCCGAGCTTTGCCACTGATTAATACCATTTGTGAGTGTAACTGTGTAGAAGCTACATCCACGTCAGTTGAGCTCACATCTCGTAAGCTCTTGAAATCATTGAGCTGAGGCAGTTGCATAACTTTGGCGAAAGGCATTACCGCTGCGTTGAGCTGATCCCGGGTTTTCGCAGACTTATCGGCTAAACACCAACGCTTGAAATGCGTGGCAGAATAATAGCCGCGTAGTTTCCTGCCAGGCAATTTGAGTTCACGTGTAATCACAAGTAGTCCATTTGCATTAATGGAGCCGTACGGCCGCTTCTGGCCGAAATCGGCCGGTCGCTGTCAGGCCGATTTCGACCCAAAGCAGCCGTTGCTAGCCGCCGCTAAATCGTCGATCCGGAAAAGGAAGCTGCGTCATTATTTCCACGATCTTGGCGGCGAATGCTCGTTCTGGATCAAGATCATGATCAAACACTGAAATAGTTATCCCACACTAGCGGGGGGCGGCGATTAACGGACACATGACGGATCCGAGGTCGTCTGGTGTGATGGCTGGAGAACTAGGACAATCGACTGCGAGCATCACATATTCGTTGAGGACATTTACGTCCAGATGTTTTTGAGCCCCACAAGTGGATAAAAGTTTTGATCGCCTTGAACGATAAAGTGCTTCAGCCTCCTCGAAACCGGACGGAGTAGAATTATTTTTTAAATAATAGCTGGAGCGCTGTAAACGCTTCTTTTCCGGGCGAGCTATAAAAATCTGGTGTAAGGCGTGCTATAAGGCTCACAACGGACGTCGGAACTGCGCCGATTTGTTCCATAGCGCGAAATGCCGCTGATTCGGCCCGTTGGGACTGGCTGCCGATGCAGTCAACTAAATAAAATACTTGGTAGCCTTCGGCAATAGCATCAATTACTGTCTGCAACACTGCGACTTCTGCCACGAAGCCGGCGACGATTAGCTTTTTGCGCTTGTTCTTTGCAAGGGCAGTTGCAGTTTTCGAGTCAGTCAACGCTCCAGCCAATTTTCGAAGAAGAGTATTCTGTCGTGTACTGTAGGGCTCGAGTGAATCGAGCAAAGTGGGCGGATTCTCGCCTTCTGGAACGACGCTGAATGAAATCGGCATCTTTAAAAGGTCAGCTACTCTAGCCATTACACCCGACGAAAGGCTGATTGCTGCCGGCTCTGCCGTCGCACTAGTTGCAACGAGAGATGTCTGCATATCGATGAAGATAACCTGGCACGTTGTTGGATCAATGCTTGACCTTGACTCAGCGGAGGCAAGATTGACCGCGCTAACGCGGGCAACAGCGGCAAGAGCCGAGGTACTTCCCATCGTTACCGAAGCTGCGCTCAGTGCGATCACACCACCTAATAAGGCACGACGTCGAGACATTAACTTCGAGTTTAGATAATTCTGCATACTAGCTCCTTTTAATACTTATTTAAATATTCTTAACATGAAAGTAAAGTAATCATGCGCGGAACGGTTTTTTTTCCGTGATTTTAAAAATTAATTTAAATTACCTATTCAAATAAGAAAGTGACGACCGATTGACAATCACCTTATTTACAGGGCGATCTGACCTGCTGCTGATAGTTAATATACAAACCAAGAGAAAGGCAGCCAGAATCATACGAGAATGATCGTGAGTATGGCGCCTTTACCGGGCGCGTTCACTGGCGAGCCTACAGACATATGGAGGTTCAATCGAAAATCGGCAGGTTATCGATTAACTTATCGAGAGTGATTGGATAGTCGCGTATGCGGATGCCGGTGGCATTAAAGACGGCGTTTGCAATAGCTGCGGCAACACCGCACATACCAAGTTCACCAACGCCTTTCGCTTTCATGGGAGAAGAAGTTGCGTCGACTTCATCGATAAAAATAACGTCCTGATGTGGCACGTCGGCATGTACTGGTATTTCGTAGCTCGCGAGGTCATGATTGACGAAGAATCCAGCGCGGCGATCGACTACCAGTTCCTCCATTAATGCTGCGCCGATGCCCATCGTCATTGCCCCAATTACTTGGCTGCGCGCCGTTTTCGGATTCAAAATCCGCCCCGCTGCACAGACGGCCAGCATGCGCCGTACACGTATCTCGCCAGTATCGGCATGAACCGCGACTTCGCAAAAGTGCGTGCCGAATGTTTGGTGAGCGACCCGTTCTCGCTCTTTGCCGAATTCGATTTTGTCTTCACCAATTACATCACTCGCCATCGCAATGCGAGCTAGTGTGACACTGCGATCACCCGAGCTAACTGAGCCACCAACAAAGGCACAGGTGGCCGGATCAAAGCCAAACCTTAGCGCTACCGCCTGCCTCAGTTTCATGCACGCGGCGTAAACACCCGACGTAGAACTGTTCGCGCCATTTTGCCCTAGGGAACCTGAAGCTTCGGGAAAACGTGAATCGCCTAGTTTGACGACGACCTTATCGATCGTAACACCCATCATTTCCGCAGCTGTTTGACCAATGATGGTATAGCTACCGGTACCGATATCTGTCATATCTGTTTCCACAGTGACAATGCCGTGGGCATCCAGACGTACACGTGCGCCTGAAGTTTGAACGCCATCTCCACGGATGGCTGCGGCCATTCCCATGCCAATAAGCCAGCGACCGTCCCGCACCTGCCCTGGCCGCGTTCCGCGCTGGCTCCAACCAAACTCTCGCGCGCCGGTTCGCAAGCATTCTACAAAAGGACGTGTAGAAAATTCGCGTTCTGGGTTTGCTGGGTCGACTTGGGAATCATTGCGTATGCGAAGCTCAACTGGGTCCATACCCAATCTTTCAGCTAATTCATCCATTGCTGCCTCGAATGCCATCAAGCCTGGTGCCTCTCCGGGAGCGCGCATTGCGTTTCCCTCCGGCAGATCGAGTACGGCAAGGCGATTACGTGTCATGCAATTGCCAACTCCATAAAGCGAGCCGGTTGGGAGCGTCGCGCGCTCGGGCGACCCACCCGGTAAGTTTCCTGACCAACTTTCGTGACCAATTGCGCTGATCTTGCCTTCGCGAGAAGCACCGATGCGCACGCGCTGAATGGTAGCCGGCCGATGTGTCGTATTGTTAAACATCATTGACCGTGTAAGCGTTACCTTGACAGGCCGGCGTGCAGCACGAGCTGCTACTGCTGCCAGCACGGCATCCGACAAGACAGTGGCTTTTCCGCCAAACCCACCGCCGATGAATGGCGACACGATGCGAATGGCGTCAACAGGTATGCCGAGAATTTTAGCGAGGTCGCGCCGCCCCCATTTAACGATTTGGATGGAAGTCCACAACGTCAGGCGGTCGCCATGCCACGCTGCCATGGTGGCGTGAGGTTCCATCATGGCGTGGCTTTGATCTGGCGTCGTATATCGCACATCGACTTTCACCGCCGAACTATCAAACGCAGCGTTGAAGTCTCCGCGATCTGTGTCGGGAAAGCTTTTTGGCATGATCGAATTAGCGAGCCCATCAGCTAGCACGAAGGCGCCATTGGTGCTCACGCAATCGATTCGGATCAAAGCGGCGGCGGAGCGGGCGAACTCAAATGTTTCTGCTACGACTATGGCAACTGCTTGGTGGTAGTGAGAAATATCTGGACCGGCAAGTGTCTTGGCAACATAGAATGTGCCCTGTTGGAGATTACCTGCGTTCTGCGCCGTCAAGATTGTGAGGACACCTGGTGCAGCGCGTGCTGCGACCAGGTCGATGGAGCGGATCATTCCCTTGGCAATGGGAGCGCCGACGATAAACCCATAGGCTTGGTTAGCCACGGCGTCGTGCTGTTCATAGGCGTACGTAGCCGTGCCGGTAGTTTTCAACGGGCCGTCGATCCGGTCGACTGCCTTCCCGATGACCTTCAACTGATCGATCGGATTGGTACCTGATGGGGTATCAAATTTCATCGTTGTGGCCTTCCATTGCCTTAGAATGAATGTTACTGCGCGCGCTTCTCAAACACGTCCTTCACGATCGGCACCGATGAAAAGGCATTCGGCCAGCCTGCGTAAAACGCCAAGTGCGTGATCACTTCCGACGCCTCTGCCTGCGTCAAGCCGTTATCCATCGCGCGGTTCAGGTGATAAGTGATCTGCGGGAAATGGCCCACCGCGATCAGGCCGCTGACAGTCACTAGACTGCGGTCGCGCGGCGTGAGGCCAGGACGTAACCACAGGTCCTTGAACAGGGCGTCGGTCGTGAATTGCACCAAGCCGGGCGCGACCTTGCCGGCGCTTTGTTCGGCCATGGCTGCCCTTTGCGTTTCGGCAGTTTCATTAATATCGAGGAAGGCAACCGATGCGCCTGGCAACGCTTCTTGTGCTATCGCGCGGCGAGCGAAGATGGGCTGCGCCACTGCGATCGCGGACATGCCGGTGCCCCAGCCGGCATAAAACGCAAGGTGTGTGATGAGTTCGGAAATTTCCGTGGCAGTAACGCCGTTGTCGAGCGCTAGTTCAAAATAGAAGCCCAGCTCCGCCGTATGGATACGCGCGATCATCGCTGACAAAGTGACGATGCTGCGGTCGCGTTTGGAGAGATCTTGGCGTTCCCACAGCTTGCCGAATAGGACGCTGTCGGTGTAGGCGCCCAGTGCCGGAGCGACAACTTGCGTGGTTTGCTGTGCTTCTGGCGCTGCTGTGATGACAGATTGAGCCAGTGTGGTCGTGGGATTCCTTTTAGTGAATGAACAGTCGCTGGCGCGGGTGGTAAGGGTGATCGAGGGTCCGAACGTCAACAACGGTCCAAGTTCTTTCATCACTTCGGCGACATGGGGATGCGTTGCGTGGCTTTTGACAGCTGCCTCATCGACCCAACCATCCTGGATGAAAAAGGTGTCAGGGGCATCAATGTGCTGGTACAGGTCGTAGTACAGGCAGCCCGGTTCGGCCCGCGCAGGTCCTACGAATTGCAGGATAAGTTCACGCACCCGGTCACGATCTTTTGCGTCGCAGCGCAGTTCGCAGATGATGTGGCGTTCGTCGGCTTTCGCATTGGTCATGGCTCGGCCTTAGTTCTTGCCCGCATACACGCGGGTCATGCCGCCATCGACGATGAGGTCAATGCCACGGATGTAGTTGCTTGCATCCGACGCCAGGAACACGACGGCATTGCCGATATCGCGCGCGGTGCCAACCCGTCCAGCCGGAATCTCGGTGGAGACCCGAGCCACATAATCCGCCACGTCTTGATCGCTCATCTTCTGTTCTTTGCCGTAGCCTTCAGTCGGCACAACACCAGGGCTGACGGTGTTAACGCGGATATCGCGGCTGCGCAAATCCGTCGTCCAGCTACGCGCCAGGGACCGTACTGCGGCTTTGGTGGCGGCATACACGCCGAAACCTTGCAGGCCCATGTCGGCCGTGATCGAGGCGTTCAGGATGATCGAAGCGCCATCACGCAAGACAGCCAGCGCCGTTTGCACGGTCAATACCACGCCCTTGATGTTGATCGACAGTTCGCTGTCAATCTGTTCTTCCGTCAATTCGGCCAACGGCGTGGCATGCCCGCCGCCTGCATTAGCGAACAGAATGTCGAGTTGGCCATGGGCTTCCTTGATGGTCGCAGCGACGCGCTGCATGTCGGCCTTGCTGGAAGCATCAGCCTGGATGCCAACCGCGCCTTTGCCGAGTTTTTCAACGGCAGCATCAAGTACCTCGAGGCGGCGGCCGGTAATATACACGGTAGCGCCTGCTTCAATCAGACACTGGGCTGTACCGAAGCCCAGACCTGTCGTGCCGCCAGTAACGAGCGCAACGCGCCCGTTCAGAATAGTGGTCGTCATGGTAATTTCCAAAGGTGAAGAAGGAGATGCGTGCCCACCGGTAGTTGCACTGGAGAAGCACGCGAAAGTCGGAAATCCTGCTTAGCGGTTCACGGATTTCATCATCTGCGCGTTGTAGCGCTCGCCTTGCACCGGCACTCTCGCCAGTACAGCGGCCAGGGCTTGCAGGTCATCGGCAGTCAAGATAACATTGGCGCCGCCGACATTCTCTTCCATGCGATGGAGCTTTGTGGTGCCCGGAATCGGCGCAATCCATGGCTTCTGGGCCAGCAGCCAAGCAAGGGCAACTTGCGCTGGCGTCGCATTCTTGCGGGTGGCCACTTCACCGATCAAGGTGACCAGGTTGTGGTTGGCCTCGCGGGCTTCGTCAGCAAAACGCGGCAAGTTGTTGCGTACGTCGCCTTCCTTGAACGTCGTACCGGCGTCGATTTTGCCCGTCAAGAAACCCTTGCCGAGCGGACTAAACGGAATGAAACCGATGCCAAGTTTTTCCAGCAGGGGAATGATTTCTTGTTCCGGCTCGCGGGTGAACATCGAGTATTCGCTTTGCAGAGCCGAAAGTGGTTGCACAGCGTGAGCTCGGGAAATCGCATCAACGCCGGCTTCACACATGCCGAAGTATTTCACCTTGCCGGCGGAAATCAGGTCACGTACGGCGCCAGCGACCTCTTCCACCGGCACGTTTGGATCGACACGGTGCTGATAGAACAGATCGATGCAATCGGTCTTCATGCGCTTAAGCGATTCTTCCGCGACCTGCCGAATCCGTTCCGGGCGGCTATCCAGGCCAGCCTTCGCATCGCCGTTCTTGAAACCGAATTTAGTGGCGATGACGATTTGATCGCGAAAAGGTGCCACTGCTTCGCCGACCATCTCTTCGTTAGCTTGGCCATAGGCCTCGGCCGAATCAAACAAGGTCACGCCCTTTTCGTAGGCGGCGCGGATCAAAGCGATGCCGTCAGCCTTGTCGGTGGCCGGACCGTAGCCGAAGGTCAACCCCATGCAGCCAAGGCCAATTGCCGAGACTGTCAAACCACTATTACCTAATTTACGTTGTTGCATTATCTGCTCCCGAAAGTGCCGGTCAAGAATGTATGAGGTAGCCGGCAAAAACCTATGACATGAACTATAGGCGTGCACACTTGGTGCGAGAAGGCATATACTCTGAATACCGATATGCAAAATTTCGATAAATGGAACGAATAAATCTGAACAATGTGGCGGCTTTTGTCGTCGTCGCGCGGGAGCGCAGCTTTACTCGTGCAGCCGCTCAGTTGGAGCTGTCGCAGTCGTCGCTAAGCCATACGATCAGCGCGCTGGAGGCGAAACTGGGGATGCGCTTGCTGACGCGCACCACGCGTGGTGTCTCGCCGACCGAGGCAGGAGAGCGCCTTCTGGCAGCGGTCGGGCCTTACTGCGAAGGCATCGAGACAGAACTGGCTTCGCTGAGTGAGCAGCGCGACAAACCTGCAGGAACTATCAGGATCAATTCGCACGATCATGCGGTGCGCACTATCCTGTGGCCGAAGCTGTCCCCGCTGCTCGCTGTTTATCCCGCGTTAAAAGTTGAACTGTCAATCCACTACGGCTTAATCGATATCGTCGCCGAGCGGTTCGATGCGGGGGTGCGTGTGGGTGATCAAGTGGCCAAGGACATGATTGCGATGCGCATTAGCCCCGATTTCAAGATGGTTGTGGCTGGCTCACCGGCCTATTTCAAGGACCGGAAAGCACCATTGGTGCCACAAGACCTGACCGACCACAATTGCGTCAATCTACGGCTGCCGACTCATGGAGGCTTGTACGCATGGGAGTTCGAAAAGGACGGCCAGGAATTGAACGTGCACGTGCAGGGACAGATAATTTTCAACACCTCAGCGGAAACAGTAACTGCCGCCCTCGAAGGATATGGTCTTGCGTACATGCCGCAGGACGTCGCCGAGAAACATATTGCCCAAGGCGACCTGGTGCGAGTCCTTGATGAGTGGAGCCCGACCTATCCTGGCTACCACCTGTATTACCCAAACAGACGCAATGCGTCACCCGCTTTTTTGTTGGTACTCGACGCGCTGCGTATCAAGCCCTGACAAGCCGATATCGAAATTCTGCATATCGGTATGCGAGCTTTCGGGCTTCCATCCACGGCTGCAGCGGCTTATCCTTTTCGCTTGATCACGCAAAGTGAGGATGTCGATGATACGCGTATTCATGATCGGTTCAACCGATGCCTTGGCCGGGCAGTCGCACTGGAACTGCAACATGCGCGGCTGTGCACCATTATGTTGCCCAGCTCCTAAACTTCTTCCAGAGGGCAAATCATGAAATTACGCCTTGCTTTAGCAGCTGCCGCCGTACTTGCCGGCAGCGTCTCTGCCGCCGACTTGACCGTCACGCGCAACGGTACGCAGCTTGCGGCTATGGGAGGCGCTGCAAACTTTACCGGCGCGGTCGTAAGCACGCCGTTGTTCGATGCCAAAGAGCCAGCAAGAGCCTCGGCCGGACAGGTGACTTTCGAACCGGGCGCCCGTTCGGCATGGCACACCCATCCGTTAGGACAAACATTGATCGTGACCGCAGGCCAAGGTTGGGTGCAGCGGGAGGGCGGGAATCGCCAGGAAATCAATCCGGGCGATGTGGTCTGGACGCCGCCTGGCGTCAAACACTGGCATGGCGCGACCGCCACGTCAGGGATGAGTCATATCGCCATCCAGGAATCGCTGAATGGGAAGCGGGTCAGCTGGCTGGAAAAAGTAAGCGATGAACAGTACGGAAAATAGACTGTGCCATAGTTATTTTTGACAATCGATTAGTAGGCAGAAATCCGTTAATCGGACCTACTTTGCGACATACAGGAACTCATGAAAAGAAGAACACTTTTTGCAATGGCTGCCATTGCTTCGCCCGCTGCCTCGTTTCTCCTCCCTGCCACCGCCCGGGCGGCAACACGTAAAACGTTTGTCCTGCTCCATGGTGCGTTTCACGGCGGATGGTGCTGGGCACCTGTCGCAGATTTGTTACGCGCCCAGGGCCACCGGGTTTTTACACCAAGCTATACCGGTTCAGGCGAGCGGGCACATCTGCTCAATGCGTCCATCGATCTCAACACCTATATCGACGATGTCGTCGCTGTGATCGAAGCCGAGGAACTGCAACAAGTGATATTAGTCGCGCACAGTTTCGGCGGCTACGTCGCCAGCAGCGTCATCGATCGCATGCCTGAGCGTTTTGCGTCGGCAGTGTACCTCGACGCGCCGATGGGAACCAACGGAAAATCAGTTCTGGATGAAGCACCGCCCGATGTACGCAAGGCTCGCCTCGATGCGACCAAAGTGGTTGCCGGCACGCGCGTCGTTGCGGCCCCGAACGCAAAAGCGTTTGGCCTGTTGGTACCCGCACAGGTCGCTTGGGTCAACCGCAGAATGACGCCCATGCCACTCGCAGCCTATCAAACGCCAATGGTCTTGAAGAATCCTCCCGGCGGCAATCTGTCAAAGCGGTTTATCCATTGCGTTCAGCCTGCGTTACCAAATATCGCGCCTTCCGCCCGATACGCGCGGGAACATGGTTGGGCCTATTCGGAACTGCAGACTGGACACGATGCGATGGTGTCGATGCCGGATCAAGTCGCAAATTTGCTGCTTGCTTAGCGCTTTTCGGTCGGCTTCTTTACTTGATTTCCCGGATGTGTATTCAGGGACGTCTCAGTTGTGCACACTTTGAAGTAGCCTGACTTTTCTGACACATTGGCCTGGTCAACTAACCAAATAGAGAAGTTATTAAATGGTTAAGAACCTACAGACCGGAGCTTCGTTAAGAGACGGTTAACCTAGCGCGGCCTGACGCTGGAAGACGTCGCCCTGCGCCTGACCATATCATAGGGCAACAGGGCAAATTTGGTGGCAGCTGCAGAGGACAGTACGATACCCAAGGGGGCTCCGTACCGTAAATCAACGCCAAGCCATGCCTGAGCGACGTTCTGCGCCAAGTCATCTGCATAGTCGGCGTCCTCGCCCGCAAGAGCGATGACGAGCCCGGCATCAAGATGATCTGACTTGGCTTGAAGGATGTTCACGTGTCGGCGGAAACGATACGCACGTTACGTGAAATGAGCGTGCTCAATAGTTGTGTATGAAGAGGTGGGCTTGGGGCTGGTCAAACGTCGGGGAACGGCCCGGCTATAGAAAGCTGATCGGAAAAGTCCGCTTTTGGCCTAAATCGGCCGGTCATCGTCAAGCCAGTTTCGACCCATAGCAGCCGTTCGCTAGCTGTCCACTTGTAACTGGGCGTAAGCTTCCGAAACAACGCAACCATCGCCGCAAATCAGATCACCATTCTCATCAAGCACACGATAGCCATGCTGAACTCCACCTATGCTTGCTGCTCCATCGAGCCCGAGTAGCAAAGTATAAAACGTATCCGTTAGAGCCAGGTCTAGGACGTCGAGCAGTACCATGGTCTGCTGTGCAGTAAGTCCCATTGATGAGATTTTTTGAGAGACCAAGGTTTCGCTCCTAGTTCCCATGAATAGTGCAAGTAAGTCATCCTTTTCCTTTCGCCAATGCGTCACAAATTCGGCTGGAGTCATCGTGAGTTCCTTTGATAAGTTAATTAAGCAAAACAGATCTAATAGCAAATTAATAACAAAAATTTAATCCATCACTGCACGATTGAACACATACAATTTGACACATGTAAGCACATGAATTATCTCGTACGCCGTAGCCTCGATCTCGAACAGCATCCCCTCTAGGGCCAGGCAAGCAACCGGTAGCAGAGTGCATGCTGGAGATGGATGCCCGCGCCAAGCAACGCCTAGTAAAGCAGCTAAACACGGCGAGGCGTACAGCGTCGTAATCTACGATTAACACCGTGATTTTGACGACGTCGAAAGGCGGCGTCGGCTGCGTCCAGTGCTGTGCTGTGCCAAGGTTAGTCAGCGCCTGTTTTACCTGTAACTCAAAATCGACAGCCAATTGACCGGCCGAGTCCTCGCCGCCCTGACCCGCGACGTAGACTACTCGCGCCGGCATGGTAGCTACCACTACATGGGTATAGCCGTTTGGACTAGGATCGTACAGTGGTTCCGGGTTGATGAACGAATGCGGCGCGTGAGGAAAAGTAGTTGGAAGCATGATGTCACATGAAGGCTGCTGCGGCAGCGGTTGAGATACTATAAAATCTCAACCTAACTTGAGGTCAACAGTTTTCTGGAGCAATTTTGCGAAACGAAAAAGCAGCGTCCGAGCCGACTACGTCGAAGGATACGTTCAGCGTTCCAACAGCGGAGCTCACCGTCGGCGAGACCGCCAAACGAAGTGGGCTAACAGTGTCAGCGCTGCATTTTTACGAAACGAAAGGATTGATCCATCCGCTACGCACAACCGGAAACCAGCGTCGCTATCCCCGCTCAGTTTTGCGCCGACTTGCCGTTATTAAGGTTGCGCAGCGTATCGGTATTCCCTTAAGCTCGATTGGCGACGCACTAAGCGCATTACCATCGAAACGCACGCCTGGGCTGGGCGACTGGCGGCGTTTGTCGCAACACTGGAAAATGGAGTTAGACAAGCGGATCACCACGCTGCTGCAACTGCGCGACCAACTGGAGGGTTGCATCGGTTGTGGGTGTCTTTCGTTAAAGATGTGCCCGCTACGGAATTCTGGCGATAACCTGGCGCAGCAGGGCTCGGGGCCGCATTTCGAGAATGAGGAAATTGTGGCAAGCGGTGAAGGTCTCGAAGCAGTAGAGAGCGTCTCACGGAGCACCAACTAGCAGGTCTACTTGTGCCGATTATTCAAACTTTGAGCTGAATAACGTGCAAGGAATTAGTCGCGATCCACCGTGCGTGGAAGTGCTATTGCAAATGCATTACTCTGACGACCGTTTCTGCGACGTCAGTACCAACTTACCGCACGACACCTGACTCGATTTGTCATGCATGGTAACGCTCGCTATTCGCAGGCCGTCGAGCAGTGTTCAATGAAATCGGTTTGCGAAGTCGGGTTCGTCATATTGCGATGACACGTGTAATTTTCCAAAATTACGAGTGCGTAGCCGCTCGATTTCCAGTTACAAGCCTTGCTCAAGGGACGGTTTGGCCGAACTAGGACGTTCGCTTTGAAATAGTAGGCTCCATGGTTGGAAAATTCCTTGTCTATCCCGACAGGCAGCTTTCGACCCATTGCGGACATTCTGCAATGTACCTCTACGCCTTTATTGAGCTAGCCATAGGCCAAGTCCAATCGCGACGCCAAGGTACGAAAGTGCAACAGCAATCTGCCGAAACCGCCACCCTTTGGGCGTGAACTCGACCTTTTTACGCCAGAAAAGAATCCCGAAAGTGTTTTTTTGCTCAGGTATGAGGTGAATATTTGCAGCGTTCGAAAACATGATCCCAGCAATGCAGCACGCCCAAAACGCATAGTTTAAGAATCGATCCCATTCCATAAAAACTCCTGATGAAGGATTAGGGTAGCAATCTACATCGCCCAGAAATGCGCAGGTTTCTCACCGGCGGACGTCCGCTCCTGGCCGAATCCAGCCTGTCGGCGCCGCATAGCAGGTCGCCAAGCCGGAATTTTTACGGGCTGTCACAAAGAACCCGACCCGACCCGAGGCGGACGGATTCGTCACACTTTACTGCACAGCAGTCTGACGCCCTGCTAACTACAACTTTCCCTCATCTTAAATGCGCAAGTCCCTGCCCAAGTGCTCGCTTAGCCGCTGCAAAAGTGCTTGAGACTCTGTAGGGCACCGGTGGGGGCAGCGCGATGGACTACTATCGACCTAAAGCTGAGGTATGAACCCCTGCATAGCCGGGGCCGATAGCAGTGCTACCAGGACTTCGAATTAACAACTGCCGGCCAGAGGAGAATTAAGCCATCACTTGGGCGCGAGAAACTGGAGCACGGCCTCGTTCAGCGGTGCCGCACATTCTTCCGGTAACCAGTGCCCACAGCCCGGCAATACTTTGCCAGTTACATCGGTGGCATAGCGGCGCATCATATTGATCTGATATTTGCCCATGCCACCGTGTCCCCCGCCGCCAATAGCCAGCACCGGTATGGTGACCTTCGTTTTTGCGAGTTCTTTGTTATCTTTCACGCCTTGATTGAGAACCCGATAGTATTCAAAGGACGCGTGCAGGCTGTGCGGCTTGGCATACGAGTTGCCATACAAGTCCAATAATGCTGAAGTGAAAACGGCTTTGTTGGTCGCGTGTTCCTTGATGAAGTGCTCGAGGAAAAAACGTTCCTTGCCCGTTATGAGTGTTTCAGCGAGCTGGCTTTGCGCAGCGAAAAAACTGAAGTGCCAGACCAGCGATTCACCCTCAGGGGTAAACGCGGGGAAATCGTAGATGCTTTCGTCGGGGATGGGGGCTTCCATATACACGGCGCGTCGTATCGTGCCCTGATGTTGGACAAGCATTGGATAGGTGTTCCAGATGCCAATATCGTGAGCTACCAGATCGAATTTCTGGCCGCCGCTGAACTGCCGGGCGAGTTTGTAAAGAATCGGCGCGACATCGATGGCCCGATACGACGCAGGCACGGACGACTGGCCGAGGCCAGGCAGGTCTGGGGCGACAACCGTAAAGTTCTTGGCCAGCGCAGGCATCAATTGGTGCCATTCGTACCAAGTCTGTCCAAACCCATGGACCAGGTAAACCAGTGGGCCGGAACCGCCTTTGACGTAATGCATTTTGACACCGTCAATGGTTTGGTATCCGCTACTGAAGCCCGCAGGAACAGGAAACTCCTGAGCTGCAGAAACAGGGGCGGCCAGCGCGATGACGCATGTCGAAAGAAAGGTCGTTAAGAAGCGTTGATACATGCTATTCCTTTTGGAAGGTAGATAAAGCGAATGAAAGGGTCTCATGAGGACTAAGGGACACGCGGGCCGGCCGTAAACCCATGTACCTTGGCCGACCAAGCAATGCCAAAGCCAGCAAGTGTCAAACTCAGCACCGCCCAGGGAAATGCGCCCGCGCCCCAGGTATCGAGCAGCACGCCACCGAGCACGCCAGCGCCGGCAATGGCGCTGTTCCACGCCACGACGTTCATCGATAGTGCAACGTCAGCGCCGTCCCCGGCACTGTCCGCCAATGCCGTTTGCAAAAGCGTCGCTGCGCCGCCAAAGGACAGGCCCCACACGGCTACACCGAGATAAATGGCGGCCGGTGCGCCGGACGCCTGGATGAAGAGAAGCGCAACCAGCGCGAAGATGGCCAGACTCGAAAGGACAGCAAGCCGCAACTGGCGATCGACCATCCGGCCGGCGGCCCAGATGCCGGCGAGCGCCGCTACACCAAAGGTCATCAGCACCGTGTCAATGCTGTTGGCCAGACCTGCCGGCGCAATAAAGGGCGCGATGAAAGTGTATAAAACGTTGTGTCCCAGCATCCAAAGGATCACTGTTGCCAGAACCGGCTTGACGCCTGGTGTGTTGAACACGGTGACCATGGATCGGCGCTCATGGCTCGTCTGTCCGGGATAATCGGGTACCTTGACGAGCACCCAGACAATCAGCAAGGCAGCAAGGCCGGACATGATATCGAACGCGTTGCGCCACCCAAATGCCTTGCCGAGCCACGCGCCGAGCGGAACACCAAGTGCCAGCGCGATGGGCGTCCCTACCATTGCAATAGCCATCGCCTGTCCCTGTTGGTGTACTGCCACCATCCGCCTGGCGTACCCAGCAAGCAGGCTCCATGCAAGGCCAGCTGCGGCGCCGGCGAAAAAGCGCGCGCCCATCGTCAGCCAAAGGTTTGTCGAATGTGCTGTGATGGCATTAAAGACCAGAAAGCCGGCGATCGTCAGCAGCAGCACGCTGCGCCGCCGCCACCCTGCAGTAAAGATAGTCAGCGGAATGGCTGCCAGCAGGGAGCCGAGCGCATAGGCCGTCACGGTTTGTCCCGCGATGGCGTTGCTGACGTGCAGATCATCTGCAATCAGCGGCAGCAGCCCGGCCGGTAGGGTTTCCGAAGCGATGCAAATAAAACCTGTCATCGCCAGCGCGAGCAAGGCCGCAACCGGCAGCGGTTCGGAAGTCACTGCGGTCTGGTCATGGGTTGCGTTTGCTACATCCATGGTTACTCCTGTTCAGCAAAAATAAGTGAGGGCGGTAAAAACATATGTACCGATCGATACACATGCTAGGCGCGTGTTCCCGGCTTGTCAATTACTTTTGTACCGTTTAGTATTGATATAGACACCAAGGAGAACACCATGGCGCAAATGGGACGCCCACGACAATTTGACCGTAACACCGCACTCACCAAGGCTATGCACCTGTTTTGGCAGAATGGGTTTGATGCCACGTCACTAAGCCAGCTGAAGGCAGAACTGGGAATTTCTGCGCCAAGCTTTTATGCGGCGTTTGGTTCGAAAGAGGCTCTCTTCCAGGAAACGGTTGCCCTCTACCTGAAAAGCCACGGAACTGTGATGGAATGCCTTTGGGATACGCAGCTGCCTCCTCGTGCCGCCATCGAACTGGCACTGCGCGGTTCGGCGTGCATGCAGGTCGAGCCAGGGCATCCCACGGGGTGCATGGTGGCATTGGGAGTTACAAGCGCAGGCGCTCTCGAGAACGTGGCGATCACCGCAGCCCTGACCGCAGCGCGTGCTCGCAACCGCGCCGGATTCCTGGCGTGCGTCGAACGGGGAGTGGCCTTGCAGGAACTCGATCCTGCGACCGATGTCACCGCCCTCGCGGGTGCTTTCGAAAGTTTCCTACTAGGTTTATCGACGCTCGCACGCGACGGCGCGACAAAAGAGGCCATGGACAGCGCCGTCACGCAGGTCTTGCGCCTGTGGCACCATTGACCCAGACGCCCTAGTGCGCGCCCGCGCAACAGCTCAAACGCCTGGCACGCATTAGCCTCGAAGAAGCTGCGCAATTTATGCTGATTAACGTCGGCGGAGTATTGCTCTTTAGTTGGTGGCGTCGTCGGCTGGATGCGACGATTACGGCCGGCCGCTTTTGGCCAAACCCGGCTGTTCAGGCCAGCATAGTAGATTGCCAGATTGAACATATAGCGGTGGCCGCGACAGGCCGGAACCGACCCAAAGCGGACGTAGCACGAAGGACTGCTTCTCAGTTAACGAGGACGCGTGAAGAGCTTGGGTGCTACTTCCTGTCCCCAATGGGGAAGGAATTCGTCGGGTTCCATGCTCTCGCCATCGAACCAGGAAAAACGCCATCCCATTGCAGTTTTTAAACTTAGTTCCATCCAGATCATCTGCATGCCCATCTGGAGTGCGTGCCATTGGTCAATGCCGTATGCAACTCGATCGTCGTTTTGAATTCCTTCAAGGCTGAGCTTGCATTGCCAGGCTCGATCTGCGGTAGGGGCCGGTTCGAAGACACCAATTAGGACCGAGAACCGAGATCCTTGAGGTGGATGCGCTGTGCATTTGCGGCTCACAAATAAATCAGTCATTGGGTCGTCCAAATTGGAAGGTCGGCTAAATCATCACTATTCCACCGGCTGCTTTTGGCCGATACCTGCCTGTAATCTTCAACAGCTCTTTGCTCGTTGCGAACATCAGCGCTGAACGAACAACGGACCGAGGTTGAAGCTAGCAGCACTGGGCGTCTGTTTTCAATGTAAAGGGACACTACTCAAAGTTCGCCAAGAACTGGATCCTAGATACGTACAACGATGTTTCCAGCGCAATTTTGTAGTCGGGCAGATCTAAGACAGTTGAGCTGAATCTCTCAAAGAAATCTTGACTTTCAGGCATTGGTAAGTTGTAGCCATCTAGGCGAATTACCACGCTTGCACCTGTCGACTCAGGATAAAGTTCCGCTAATTTGCCATCGATTGCCACATCAATGCATGTGTATAAACGCTCTTGTAGCCGCCGAAGGTTAGCTGAGACGTCATCCCAAGGCCCTTGTTCGACGAGAACCATTTGCCAGGGATTTTTAGTTATGAAATCTACTGTAACTTCGGACATAGTGAACTTTCTAAGTGGACAAATTTAGTTGCTGACCTAAAAATTGACTTGGCGTTTGGTGAACGTCCGCTTCTGGCCGAATTTAGCCGTTCAACTGAGCATATCAGGTCACGGAGGCGGAATAGTCGCGGACTGTCACGTCGGGCAGGAACCCACCCGAAGCGGCTCTCGCTATGCTGAAGATTACAAGCAGATGGCTACTGTTGCGATGTTGACTTTTTCGCTCTTGTTTTATTAGTTCATGTACCAGCGATCGCTGGGAGCACGAGGCGTATGGCGCCATATTAATCGCGCAAGCGAAAGAGGGATCACTGCCAGCACGATCCATAGAGCACATAGGCCAACTGCGCCAAAGTAGGTGTACAGAAGCTCGCGAAGCAGACCGCTTATTCCCCGACCAAATGAGCCGGTCTGCTCCGAAGTTAGCTCATCGATTCCAAGTCCAACCAATGCTATCGCCGCCAAGATACTTATGCGCACCATTCTTCTAGCGGTACGCAGTTCGTTCGAAAACCCATTCATCTACGTTACCTTCCTTGCCGGACCAATCTGTCCTCAAAAAATGCGGGATTGTCCGTGTCGCTGACTCAGAATGCGAGACTCGTCAGAAGTCCGCTTTGGGCGACTACAGCCGGTCGGCCCAGAACAGCAAGTTGCCGGGTTGAAAATCCAGTGACTATCGCGACAGGCAGGAATCGACTCATTGCGGACCTACCGCTACTCAACGGAGCCGCCACTTCCTGCCATGCTTGCGTGTTGCAATCCGCACCGCCTATCTGTAGCGTCGTTTTCTTTCGGGACCCACTAGGACCTACAAGCCGTAACCACTGGCTTTCAGGATCCATGCTGGATCGCGCAATTCAAGCAACTCTTGGATTGCAGCACGTTTGTCATGCGCACCTGCGACGTAAGCTTCAGCGATACGCATTCCAATCCAGTAGCCGGCTTCGTAAGGCCATCCTTCCGGCGCCGAACGATAGTTCGCGAACCAGCGCCGAAAGCGGGCACTCGCCAACGGGTTGCGGACGCTGTCGTTGTCTGCCTGCATAGCCTGCCGATCGCGTTGAAATTCCTGCCACAGCCAAGATTCCCGTTGGCGGGCCCACGCGTCGCGAGGAGGATCCGGCACTTCGCCGGTGACCAAGGTCGCCAGATAATCAGCGACGCCCTCGATTAAGGCTTGGCTCAGCAAGGGGTCAGCGAGTGCTTGTTGGGTTTGCTCGCCTTGCCAAGTGTGGACTGTTTCATGCGCGAAAAAGGCGCGCATCTTCGTGCGGAATTGTTCGGGCGTCGTACCCGGCAGGCAAGTTACTTCCAGCCCAATTACCTGTGCTTCAGAACTTGCAGTACCCCCCGAATTACCCGCGCCAAAGACAATTTTGATGGCGGGTAGCGGACGCTTTGGCAGCAAGCCCGCATATGCGAGGTAGATTGCTCGCAAGTCGCTGCGCAGAGCCGGCAGCTGTGGCAGGCACTCTCGGATGGCGTATCGATAGTTCTCGGGAGTCGCAGCGACTGCCCGCGCCAGGCGGGTGGCATTGACGATACGGCCCGGAGTGAAGATTTTTACCCCGAGTCCGGCTCCATCCAAATAATCGCGCTGTAGGATCTCGGGCGTGGGGATAACATCGGCCTTCATGAGAAGCGCAAAGCGCAGGGCGTCACGCGCATCGATCTCGGCTTGCAATGGATCACCCATGTTAGACGCGGCACTGGAAGCTGTCGGCGCACTGTTTGCAGCGGCAGGGGAGGCAAGCGCAACCTGGTGCGTGATTACTGCGAAGGCAAGAACGGCGGAAAGTTTTTTCAAGGTTGTCACTGGATGTGCAGGCGAACAGGATTAATCGACTTAAAGCAGTCATTCGCGATTTTCTAACCTAGCAAACCGCTACTTGATGAACTATCGAAGATAGCACGCTCGGGTTGCGGAAAAATGCGCGTAATTCCACGTTGGGCAAATGACCGCTTATGGCCGAATCCGGCCGGTCGAGGCAGCATAGCTGGTTGCCACGTTGAAAATTCAGCGATGACCGCGACAAGCTGGAACGAACCATAGAAGACGTCTAGACCGGGCCTTGAGCTGACCTGCTAGACTTTTTTGGGCTTCGCAACGCTGCACTAGATGACAATCGATCTCTCATTGAAATGTTCTGTACTTCAGGCCCTTAGTAGACCCGCACGGGATGCCGCAGACAGCAAGAATAAGATCGTCCAAAGAGAAGGGTTTTGCAACCAATGCATCTACATGTGGATGAATGTATTCGGGATGCCCCAGTCCGCTCATTACGATCGTCTTGATATGCGGCTGAACTGCCTTGGCTTTCCCTGCGAAAATGCTTCCGTCTTGGTCGTCTCGGGTTGAAGAGATAATGATCGTATCGAACCAAACCCCTTCTAGGATACCTAGCGCTATCTCTTGCGTTTTGGCGTCAATAGTCCGGAATCCCAGTGCTTCTAGCATATTTGTGACGGTGAGCCGCGTTAAGACGTCATTTTCGGCAATGAGGATAGATTGGCGCACGTAAGACTCGATCATTAGAGGATGTAGGACAGAGACTACATCTTATCATGGAGTATTTACGAACTACTTAACTGTGCAGATGAACTTCTGTGCATTTCGTCTAAACCCACGGTTTCAGAGACGGGTAACAACCCTAGGCCGTATGCGATCCCAAGACGGCTTATCTAGCGCGCTGTCACGCATGTCATTTTCTGATGCAAAAAGCAACAGATTCTCAACAACGCCTGGGTTTGACCGATTGCGAACGTTCACATACACGAACGTTTCTCATCAGAAATTTGGCGAAATGCGCAACGCAACAAGCATTCATGTGTGGCCAGCACGATCTGGTTGAACCCTAGCGGGTATCGATCGTCTCGAAGAAAGATCGAAGGTGGTCAGTGAATCCTTCCAAGCTAAATGGCTTGCAAAAATGTACATCAAAACCCGAAGCCTTCATCCTGCTAAAATTTTCCTGGGTATCGAGGCCAGTCATTGCTATCAAGTGTGTGCTAGAGCTGTGATCGCTTTTTCTTAATGCTAACGCTAGCTCGAATCCGGACAACACCGGCATATTGAGATCAGAACACGTCACATGAGGATGGAAGTCTGCGGCCTGCCTGAGTCCCGACGCTCCATCAAATGCTACTCGCACTGTGTAGCCTTCTATCTCAAGGATCATCTGCAGCAGCTCCGCAGCATCTTGATTGTCGTCGACGACGAGGATTCGGTGCTGGCTAGCTGAATTTCCCATAGATGCAGGACACGAAATAAATGTTAATTCCGCACTCTACCACGTCACATAAGCAATGAGTGTCGCCAATGTTGATGTCGACCAACTTTAGCATCGTTGAACGAGTGAGCGACTATCCAGCGGAGGCAAGGCGGTGTAGGAGTAGACCCACTAAACCAGCTAGAAGCGCATAGCCTGCAGCGCGACGCTGTCCTAGTAGGGCCAGCCCGACCGCAGCAATCATGCCAGCGAAGAGAGGAAACATCGGGTTGTCCAAATCAAAACTCTACTGCTCTTAACAGCAAACCACAGAGTTCCGGCGCTGCGCCACTCGCATACGCCTGTCCAGTAACAGCGTCATGGGATAGGCTAAGTTATGCCACCACCTATGGTGACTAAGTGCTGTCGAATAGGTCCGGCTACGTCTGAACTGCAGGACCCCAGTCCGTCGCACGCATGGTGCCACCGGATAGCACGCGTCCAATTACGCTTCCTGGAACGTCCAGTGCTTTCATGCGCTCGACTGCGCTGCGCGTGCCGGTTCGATTTTGCAAGAGCAAACCTTGGCGTATCGCGTTTGAAATATCAGATGAGCTTGTCAGATGCGCCTCATCACTTTGGTTTGAACGACGTTCAGTTGTCAGAGTACCCATCTTAGCCTCAATGTGTGTTCTTAACAGCGCATCCTGCAAGGGCAGACATGCGCGCTCTCCAAAAAAATGCCCGGTAACGATCTGTCAGCGGGCAGGAAGTAGAACATTTGAAGAGACACTTGACGATAGACGAGAAATATTACAGTTTCGTGACTAGTTGTGTAATAAAGCGCTCCATGGAACGGCAATAAGTAGCAGCACAAAGACCAAGCACTGCAGTTCCGCTAAATCTAACACGTCAAGATTTAAAGCTAAAGTCCGCTTATGGCCGAAAGCGGAAGTTCTTCACGCTCAGTGTAACTCAGCAAGAAACAGTGAACTTCTCTACTCCACGCCTGCAGTTGTCACTGCAATTTTCAAAACGTGGCATCTATTTCGGAAAGTCACAGCTCTAGGTGCAGCGCGATTCCGACCAAGTCGCTAAAAACCGGTGAAGCGGCGGCGCTCCGGAACGTGCGGAAGACGCACTGTCGAGCGCCTGCTGCCACGTGAGGCTGCAAACCGGCCAACATACTTGCATGGCGCGACGTAACGCCAGCACGTAGGCCAACATGTAAGCGTAAGTATGGACGGAAGGCTGCAGTTAACGCATAGAGACGTGTAAGTCAAAAATTTTGTACCCCTAAAGACGAAGTCGACAAATTTCCCAAGGAAGGCCATCGGTGTAGGCACCAACTTGCTGACCTTGTAGCAAACTGAGGGCATCCACAATGATCGTAAATACTGTGTGTGCGCACAGTATTTATTATTGTTAGTTTTTATATAATGGATTTTTACACATTTCATGTTGCGTGTGCTTCAGCGCTGTAGGGCTGAAGTGAGGACAGAACTTAACGCCATATGAATGATCGTCGACTAAAGCCGCGTGCTGACTTCTCGTGCCTTCAAATCCGAGAACAGCTTTTATTCCGTTTTAACAGTGCTCTCGGGCCGCCCAACAAGGCTGACTTGGCTATACAAGAAGCCTTTTTACAAGGGACGATGAACCCAGGAGAGACACAGCTCTTCATTAGCATTTGCGAGTACGTAATTGAAATTGTTGAACGGCATGCCAAGGGTGATCATATTGGGTGACCGCTGCAACATCGGACCGCCGTGGCCCACCCTCTATTAACACACGCTGCGCAACGTACAAATCTACGCCCAGTTGGTGTGCAGATTCAATACCTGCTGCTGAGCCAAATGCAACGGAAACTGCAACAGCTAAATCTACGTGAGCTGCGGCCAGTCGATCGATTCGATTTTCCATCCGTCAATCCTATCGTGTTAGCTCAAGCCATTTGCACTGCGTTGAGGTGCTCGAATCTATGACGAGGTGAGGCGTGGCCCGCCGTCGATTAGTACGCGCTGCACCAAGATCAAAAGGCGATTTAAGCTGCAGTACATGCATGCCAGCCGTTAGCCCAAATGCGATTGCAACGTTGACTGCCAAGTCAACATAAGTAGCAGTGAGGCGGTCGGTTCGTTGTTCCATGTGCTCAGTATGGCAGGTGCGCGCAAATGATTCCGGGCCTAGCCAAAATTAGGCAGGGAGCATGCCCGCCAATACGATGTATGAATGAACAGTGATCCTTACATGCAATTCAAGCCGCAGCTGACCCGCGCCAACCCGGTGCCATTCAACAGCAAACCCAGAAAGCGCCGACGTGCGCGCAGTGCTTTGGGAGGTGAAGCGATTCCGCGCGCTGGAACTATACGTCAACCAGCTGCAGCGTATCTTAGACACACTATCCGGCGCCCAGGGCGATGTCTTGCAAGCCATCCGCTCGGAGCGAACGGGCAAGGAAGACTTCAGGATATCAAACAGCCGCTGGACGATTCAGCAAACTTGTTGCGTCGATAGGTTGAATCCAAGACCTCTAGCGGACCTTCACGATATCGAAACTCCGAACTTCGTGACCCTAGCTTTCCTTCTGCCAAACGTGCGAATAGGTTGCGATCTCTACAGCCGTAAATGGGCCAGCGAAAATCGCACAATCCTAGTCAAACTCGAAAACACAGTATGAAGCCGCTTGAAACTTTGGAATTGAGCGGATTTACATGCTCATTAGCGACATACTTGGAAAACTTGAAATCGAGCATAGCACATCGCTCATGGCACATCGCACATCGTCAAGTTGTCTATATGATTTATAGCAGCATATCTCTAATTGTGAGATAACAATTCACTTCAACGTCTCTGCCGCCACTCTTAATGCATGGATAAAGCGCAGCTTTGGCCGCCTCTCAGCCAGCCTCAACATGCATGAAGCTCAACGATAGGCAAACGGGGTGTGGAAATACTAACTGATAGATAGCTTCGGGTAGGATAAGAATATAAATGTTTGAGAATAAATATTTCCCGAAGAGAACAAACATAGCATTGTAGACTCTATTCAACTTAATAAGTTTGGTAGAAATGAGTGAATCAGATTTGACCCGGAAATATCTAGTGCTATAAACTAGTAAGCTCTCACATTTAGCCCCCTTATGGCCGACCCTGCAAACATACCGAGCACACCAGCGACTGAGCAGGGCATCGTGCCAAGCAAGCTCGATTTCCCAGTTGTAGGTATTGGCGCTTCCGCTGGCGGCATGGCTGCTCTGCTCAGCCTATTTGAGCACATGCCTTCCTCACACGAAATGGCGTTTGTCGTGGTGATGCACCTGTCTCCTGATCACCCGAGTTCGGCGGCGTCGATCCTGCAGCGCGCGACACGGATGCCCGTGAGCCAGGTTACGTCCAAGGTCAAGATCGAACCGCGTAACGTATACGTAATCGCGCCGAACCTGCAACTGTCGATGTTTGACGGTTTGCTGGTTGTCGACGAGCTTGAGCGACCGCGTGGGAAGCATGTCGCGATCGACTTGTTCTTCCGTACGTTAGCAGAGGTACATTGCGAGCGTGCATTGGCGATTGTTTTGTCCGGCACTGGCAGTGATGGTGCGGTCGGGCTGTCGCGCATTAAGGAGCTTGGTGGCGTTACCCTGGTCCAGTCTCCGGACGACGCTGAATATGACGGCATGCCGGAAGCAGCAATCCGGACCAGAGCGGTCGATTTTGTCTTGCCAGTAGTGGATATCCCGCAGAAGTTGATCGACCTTTGGGAAAATGCTAGGAACATTGAGTTGCCACCTCCTGGCGATGGAGAGGCACCTATCGCGCACTTGCCAGATACGAGCGATGCAGCCAGTGCTGAGGAAGCCCTGCACGAAATCATCAGCCAGTTATTCAGCAATACAGGGCACGATTTCCGTCACTACAAGCGCGCTACCGTGCTCCGCCGCATCGAACGCCGCCTTCAAGTGCGCAGCATGCACTCTTTACCCGAATATAACGAACTCCTGAAAACGGATGCCGTCGAGCACAAGGCATTGCTCGAAGATATGCTGATTGGCGTGACCAACTTCTTCCGAGACCGCGATGCATTCGAGGCACTCGAACGCGACGTGGTTCCCGAGCTGTTTAAAGACAAGGGCTCGGGCGATGAAGTGCGGGCTTGGGTAGCGGCCTGTTCTAGCGGTGAGGAAGCTTACTCACTGGCTATGCTAATGACGGAACAGGCTGCACTACACGAGTCGGCTCCGGTGTTCCAGGTCTTTGCATCAGACATTGACGAACATGCGATCGACACGGCGCGCGCCGGCATCTTTCCTGGCTCCATTATTACCGATGTTGCGCCGGGAAGGCTGCGCCAGTATTTCACCAAAGAAGATGACCGCTACCGCATCCGGAAAGCCGTACGCGACCGAGTGCTGTTCGCCTCACATAACTTGCTACGCGACCCGCCGTTTTCCAGGCTTGACCTCGTCAGCTGCCGCAACCTGCTGATATACCTGAACCGCGACGTGCAATTACGCGTACTGCAGATGTTCCATTTCGCGCTCAAGCCGGGCGGCTTCCTCTTTTTAGGCAGTTCTGAATCAGCCGACGCGGTGGCCGATTATTTCATTCCAATTGACAAAAAAAATCGGATCTACCGCGCGCGCTCCGGGTTGCCACAACTGCAGTACCAAAGCTTGGCTGGTACGGCCTTCCGTGCCCGTATTCCCGATGTGCAACGTAGCAAGCTACCGCTCAAACGCCTGTTTTCTTACGCTGAAATGCACCAGCGTGCGTTGACACGGTTCGCATCACCTTCGGCCGTGATCGATCGAGAAGGCAATATAGTGCACATGGCAGAAGAGGTTGGCCAATACCTTCGCATGAGCGGCGGGGAACCCTCGCGCAGCCTGCTCACTTTAATCCTGCCCGAATTGCGGCTTGAATTACGATCCGGAATGTTTCAGGCGACGCAGGCTGACGCTAGCGTCGACTGCCGCCCGGTCGATGTACCTGCGCTCGGCGAGCGCAGTCTAGTGGCAATCACGGTGACGCCTTTCCGCGACGATGAGGCCGAAAGCGATTACATGCTTGTAATGTTCAGACGCCATGATCAGCCCACTGAACAAGTAAGCAGGCCCGGCTCCAGCGGGAGCCACGACGTGGTGCTGGCCCAGCTTGAGGCCGAACTGCAGCGCAAACGCGAGCAGCTTCAGGAAACCATCGAAAACGCCGAGATTTCGACAGAGGAACTGCGTGCCTCTAACGAAGAGCTACAGGCAATCAACGAAGAATTGCGTTCTGCCACAGAAGAGCTGGAAACCAGTAAGGAGGAGTTGCAGTCGGTCAATGAAGAACTAATTACCGTAAACTATGAGCTGAAAGTCAAGGTCGAGGAGACCGGCAAAGCGAACGACGACCTGAACAATCTGATCGCCTCAACCGACATCGCCACCATCTTCGTCGATAAGGGCATGCGTATCAAGCGCTTCACGCCGCGTGCGGCCGACCTGTTTTCAATCATTGGGTCTGATGTGGGGCGCTCGCTGCTCGACCTCACGCATAAGCTCGACTATGACGAATTGCCGGAGGATGTTAACGCGAGCTTTGAAACCCTACGTATGGTCGAGCGCGAGGTGCGCAGTGTCGATGGGCGATGTTATATTGCGCGCCTTCTTCCCTACCGCACCAACGAAGACCGGATCGAAGGTGCGGTCATGACTTTCTTCGACATCACCCTTCGCCGTCAGGCCGAAGGGCAGGCACGCGCCAGCGAGGCACGCATGCGCTTGGTGGCCGAATGCGCCAGCGACTACGCCATCATCACGCTCGACGAACACGGCTGCATTACCAGCTGGAACAAGGGCGCCGAATACCTGTTCGGTTGGTCGGTGCAGGAAATAATGGGAGAGACGGCAGAACGATTGTTTGTGCCAGAAGACGTGGCAGCGGGCGTGCCGACCGACGAACTGCGGCGCGCCCGTTCCGATGGCCGTGCCGAAGACGAGCGCTGGCATGTGCGTAAGGACGGCTCACAGTTTTACTGCAGCGGGGTAACCACACCGCTGTTCGATGGCCGCTTCTATGGATACGCCAAGATTGCTCGTGACGCTACTGCTCGTTTGCGCCACGAGAATGAGCTCGAGAAGGTTATAGACAAGGCCCAGGCCGGGCAGTCGGATGCGCAGGAGGCGGCCGCGCTGAAAGACGAATTCCTATCCGTGATGTCGCATGAGCTGCGCAACCCGTTGAACATGATCAACATCAATGTAGAACTCCAGTCGCGTATTCCTGAAGTCAGCCAATCCGAGCTTTTTGCTCGTA
>Ga0265798_10001417_pt1 | contig 37399 bp, 31 predicted proteins | sample P3T30metagenome_FD_192430 | JGI IMG/M metagenome (GOLD analysis project Ga0265798, IMG submission 192430) | Plant litter microbial communities from East Loma Ridge, Irvine, California - P3 T30 | ecosystem: Environmental > Terrestrial > Plant litter > Unclassified | place: USA: California...
CGGCGCCGTAGCGAGCTACGTCGATCCGGTGTCGAAGGCCGTGCTGGGGCTGCTGCTGAGCTGGTACCTGTACCGCGTCGCCACCTGGAAGCCGGGCCGGCAGCAGGCGCGCTAACGCGGCTGACAGGCGCCACCCTGGAACGCCTGCGCGCGCTTCCTCAATGCGCCAGCCGGTGCGCCGCCTCGCCCTGGCGCAGCGCCGCCGCCCCGGCCAGTTCCAGCATGTGCGCCACCGCGGCGTGGCCGACCGCCGGCGCTGCCGACAGCGCATCCAGGCCAGCGGCCGCGCTGCGCAGGCCGAGCATGCGGCAGCCCTCGGCCAGGCGCGCCAGGCGGCTGCGCACCGCATCGTGCTGGCGGTCGGCCAGCAACTGGTCCAGCTCCGGGCCGGCGCCGGCAAGCTGGCGCTGCAGGCCGCCCAGGTAGAGCAGCAGGCGCGCGCAATCGATGCCCAGGCGGCGCAGCACCGCGTCGGCGCATTCTTCGCCCGACTGCGCCGCCAGTTGCGCCAGGTGGGCGCCGACCCTGGCGCCGTCGAAGGGTTTCACGATATAGCCGGCGGCGCCCAGGCCGAGCGCCTGCTCCATGGTGGCGGCGTCGCCCGCGGCCGAGACCAGCACCACCGGCAGGCCGGTGAAGCGCGCATCGGCCTTCACCCGCGCCAGCAGTTCCATGCCGGACAGGCGCGGCATGCGCAGGTCGCAGAACAGGATCGCCGGCGCGGCCCCGTCTTCGAGCTGGCGCCAGGCGTCCTCGCCATCCTCGGCTTCCAGCACCTGGGCGCCATGGCCGGCGCCGTCGATCATATGCATCAGCATCATGCGCGAGACCACGTCGTCGTCGACAATCAGCACCTTCATTCCGGCTCCAGCGAATATTGTTAAATATAAATTATACAGATTTCACGGAAGTGCATGGGAGAAATACCCGGTTCACGCGGTCGCCGCCTCGAAACGCGCCAGCAAGGCCAGCAACTGCGGCAGGCGCGCGCGCACCGCGTCCAGGCGGCCGGCGTCGGCGTCCACCTCGAGTTCGCCGCACAGCGTGTACAGCTCGGTCTCGTCGAGATAGCCGGCGCTGCCGCGCAAGCCGTGCAGCAGGCGTCCCGCGGCGTCGTGGTCGGCCTCGTCCAGCGCCGCGTCGAGCTCGGCGCGGCGGCGCGGCAGGTCGGCCACGAAGGTATTGCGCAGCCGGCTCTTGAGGTCGCTTGCGCGGCGGCCGGCGTTGCGGTTCGCGGCCACCGCCAGCGGCGGCGGGCCGGTCAGCACGCCGAACATCGCATCGAGTTCGTCGGTGCTGGGCGCGGCGCGCGGGGCCGGCGCCGGCATCGGCGCCAAGGAGATGCCGCGCTGCAGCTGGCGCTCGATCGCGCGGGTCAGGTGGAAATGCAGCTGGGTGTCGTCGATCGGCTTGGTCAAGAAGGCGTCCATGCCGCAGGCCAGGTAGCGGTTGCGGTCTTCCTCGCTGACGTTGGCGGTCAGCGCCACGATCATCAGGTGCTGGTCGAGCACCGGCGCTTCGAGCGGCCCGCCGGCGCGGATCAGGCGGGTGGCGTTGGCGCCGTCCATCTCGGGCATGCGCCCGTCCATCAGGATCAGGTCGTAGCGCGCGCGGGCGCAGGCCGCCACCGCCTGCACCCCGTTCTCGACCACGTCGACCTGGTGCCCCAGCTCTTCGAGCAGCATGCGCACGATGATCTGGTTGGTCGGATAGTCCTCGGCGCACAGCACGCGCAGGCGGTGGGTGTGCGGCTGGCGCGGCTGGTCCACCACCACCGGCGGCGCCACGCCGTCGGCCAGCGGCAGCACGAAGCTGAAGGTCGAGCCGACGCCCGGCGTGCTGGTGGCGCCGATGGCGCCGCCCATCAGCTCGACCAGCTGGCGGCAGATCGCCAGGCCCAGGCCGGTGCCGCCGTAGCGCCGGGTGGTGGTCGCATCGGCCTGCTCGAACTTCTGGAACAGGCGCGGCATGGCGTCCGCCTCGATGCCGATGCCGGTGTCCTCGACCGAGAAGCGGATCATGTTGACGCGCGCGTCGGCCCGCTGGTCCTCGGGACGGCGCTCGACCCGCACCGTCACCGTCCCGCTCTCGGTGAACTTGAAGGCGTTGCCGACCAGGTTGACCAGGATCTGGCGCAGGCGCGTCGGGTCGCCCTCGACGAAGCGCGGCAGGTGGTCGTCGAGGTGCAGCGCGAAACCGACGCTGTGGGCGCCGGCCTGTTCCTCGAACAGCGTGACCACCTGCTCGATCGATTCGTCGAGGGCGAAGTCGATGTTCTCGATGGACAGCTTGCCGGCCTCGATCTTGGAAAAGTCGAGCAGGTCGTTGATGATCGCCAGCAGCGACTGGGCATTCGCCTGCCCGCGCAGGATCTGTTCGCGGGTCGTATCGCGCAGCTTGCCATCGCGCAGGGCGAAGCCGAGCATGCCGATCACGCCGGCCAGCGGGGTGCGCATCTCGTGGCTCATATTGGCCAGGAATTCCGACTTCTGGCGCGTGGCGTCCTCGGCACGCTGCTTGGCCTGGTACAGGCGTTCCTCGTTCTCCTGCAGCGCGGCGTTGGCCAGCGCCAGCTCGTCGGTGCGGCGCCGGACCTGGCGCTGCTGCTCGCGCAGCTCCTCGGTCTGGCGTTCGAGCAGGCGGTTCTGCTGCTCGATCTTTTCGGTACGCGCCCCGACCTGGTGCTCCAGCAAGTCCTTCTGGCGCCGCAGGCCGTCCACGCGCACCCGGAACAGCGCGTAGCCGATGCCCAGCACCAGCACGCCGCCCAGCACGCGGAACCACCAGGTCTTCCAGTACGGCGGCAGCACCGTCACCTGCAGGGTGGCGGCCGAATCGCTCCACACCCCGTCCTTGTTGGCGGCGCGCACCTGGAAGACGTACTTGCCCGGGTCGAGATTGGTGTAGGTGGCGAAGCGCTTGCCCGCGTCGACGCCGATCCAGTCCTGGTCGAAGCCGGCCAGGCGGTAGGCGAAGCGGTTGCGGCCCGGCGCGGCGAAGTGCAGCGCCGAGAATTCCAGCGAAAACACCGAGTCGGCGGCCGGCAGCGTGATGCCGGACAAGCGCTCGATCGGCCCCGGCAGCAGGCCCGGACGGATGTCCTCGGCCGGCTGGCCGAAGATCTGCAGGCCGGTGATCACGGCGCGCGGCGCGATCAGGTTGTCGTGCAGCGCGCGCGGATTGAAGGCGGTGATGCCGTTGTTGCCGCCGAAATACAGCGTGCCGTCCGGCGCGCGCAGGGCCGAGGCGTCGAAGTAGGCGCCCTCGATGGTGCCGTCGGCCGAGTTGTAGTTGCGCCAGCCGCCGCTGAGCGGATCGAGGCGGTGCAGGCCGCTCGAACTGCTGACCCAGATGAAGCCGTCGAGGTCTTCCTGCAGCGCCGCCACCACGTCGTCGGCGATGCCGTCGCGCGCCGTGTAGCGCTGGAAGCGCGGGGTGCCGTCGGCGCCGATCACCATCTTGTTCAGGCCGACCGCGGTGCCGACCCACAGCGTGCCGCGCCGGTCTTCCAGCAGGTAGTGCACTTCGTCGTGGCTGAGGCTGTTCGGATCGGCGGGATTGTGGCGGAAGTGGCGGAACCGGCCGGTGGCGCGGTCGAACAGGTCGAGGCCGTCGAAGGTGCCGACCCAGAAGCGGCCCTGGCGGTCTTCCAGCATCGGCCGCACCGCGTTGTCGGCCAGGCTGGAACTCGAATTCGGATCGTGCCTGTAGGTGCTCAGCTTGCCGTCGCGGCCGAGCCGGTGCAGGCCGCCGCGGCTGGCGATCCACAGGATGCCGTCGCGCGCTACCAGCAGGTTGCGCACGAAATTCGCGTCGACGTCTTCCTCGCGCGCCAGCAGGCGCCGGGTGATCTTGCCGGTCTTCGGATCCAGGTGCGCCAGGCCGTTGCGCGCGCCGATCCACACCGTGCCGTCGCGGTCCAGCGCCGCCGCGGTGGCCATGGCGTCGCCGCTGACGCCGGCGGCCAGCGGCGCCAGCCGGTAGGCCTTGTCCTCGCCGCTGGCCGGGTCGAAGTGGTGCAGGCCGCCATTGGTGGCCAGCCACAGCTTGCCCTGGCCGTCGTCGACGATGCCGCGCACCTTGTTGTCTTCCAGCGCGATCACCGAATCGCTGCCGCGCACGATGCGCGCGAAGCCGCCGCTGCCCATGTCGGCGCGCGAGACGCCGCCATACCAGGTGCCGACCCAGAAGGTGCCGACGCGGTCGCCGTACAGGGCCGAGACCTGGTTGTCGCCCAGGCTGTGGCCGTCGGTGATGCGGTGCGGGTGGTTCTCGAAGCGGTTCTGGCCCGGCACCCAGCGGTACAGGCCGCGGTCGTGCGAGCCGACCCAGACCTGGCGTTCGGCATCCTGGTACAGCACGCTGATCTCGCCGGCGGGCATGCCCTGCTCCGGCCCGAAGCGGCGCAGTTCTCCCTGCTGGCCGATCGGCAGGCGCTCCAGGCCGCCCATGCTGCCGACCCACAGGTGCTCGCCGGCGTCGACCAGCAGGGCCTGGATCACATCGAACTTGCTGCCCTGGGGAGACGGATGGTGGCGGAAACGCATCAGGTCGGGGGCCAGGCTGTCGAGGCCGGCCGAGGTGCCGATCCAGAGGCGCCCGTCGCGCCCCAGCGCGAGCGAAGTCAGCTTGTCGGACGCCAGGCTGTCGGGCACGCCCGGTACGTGGTGCCAGATCGCGAAGCGGCCGCTGGCGATGTCGAAATGCTGCAGGCCGTCGGCGGTGGCCAGCCACAGGCCGTCCTTGCCGTCGTCGACGATGGCGCGGATGTGGCGGTTGCCGTTGCCGCGCTTGGCCGATTCGTCCGGCAGGAAATGGGTAAAGGTCCCGGTGCTCGGCTCGTAGCGGTCGAGGCCGCCGTCAGTGCCGATCCAGAGCCGCCCCTTGCGGTCGACATAGAGCACGCGCACCCAGTTGTTGATCAGGGTCTTGGCGTCGCCGACCACATTGCGGTAATTGGTGAAGCGGTAGCCATCGTAGCGCGACAATCCGGACTGGGTCCCGAACCACATGAACCCGTCCGGGTCCTGGACGATGGCCAGCACCGATTCCTGGGCCAGCCCGTCCTCGACCGACAGGTGCTCGAAGCGCAGCGTCGGGGTCGGCGCGGCGTAGCCAGGCGCGGGCAGAAACGCGGGCAGAAGCGCGCACAGCAGGGCCAGCGCGCGCAGCGCTGCCCCGACACCATGTAAGACCCTGCCGATCCGTCCGCCGATGAGTTTGATATCCACCCGGCAAGATTAGCAAAGTCTGCCGGGCTTGAGGCGAATAATTAGCTTTTGGTCAAATGCACGGTGGTTTTTTAGTCGCCTTTTGCCACACCTTCGCGGCGCGGATCGGCGCCGCCGAACCACAGCGGCACGCCGTGCACCTCGATCCGCTCGATGCCCTGCAGGCCCGAGGTCTGGTCGAACACGCGCACCGTGTGGCCGCGCGCCTTCAGCTGTTCGATCTCGGCGGCCGGGAAGCGTCCGGCCTCCAGCTCGGTCGGGCCGTTGCGGCTGCCGAAATTCGGCAGCGCGATCGCCTGCTGCATGTTCAGGCCCCAGTCGAGCGTGCCGACCAGTACCTTGGCCACGTAATTGATGATCAAGGGGCCGCCGGGCGAACCGACCGCCAGCACCAGCCGGCCGCTCTTCCTGTCGAACACGATGGTCGGGCTCATCGCGCTGCGCGGACGCTTGCCCGGCTCGACGCGGTTGGCGATCGGGCCGCTGGCATCCTTCGAATCGAAGGAAAAGTCGGTCAGCTGGTTATTCAGGATGAAACCGTCGACCATCTGGCGCGAGCCGAAGGCATCCTCGACGCTGGTGGTCATCGACAGGCCGGCGCCGTACTGGTCGACCGCCACGATGTGCGAGGTCGAATGGGCTTCGATCGAATTGTCCAGGCCCCAGTTCCAGGCCATGTCCACGCCCGGCGGATTGCCCGGCGTCGCCTTGCCCATCGAGCGTTCCTTGACCAGGCTGGCGCGCTGGGCCAGGTAGTTCTTGTCGAGCAGGGCCGGCAGGCCGCGGCCCGGCAGCGGCACGAAGTCGGTGTCGGCGGCGTAGCGGTCGCGGTCGGCGTAAGCCAGGCGCCCGACTTCCGAGAAGACGTGCACGGCGTCGGCGGACGGAATGCCGTCGACGGGAGCCAGCGCCTTCATGTCGCGCGTCTCGAACATGCCGAGCATCTGCGCCACCGCGATGCCGCCCGAGGACGGCGGCGGCATGCCGCAGATGGTGTAGATGCGGTAGTCGCCGCAGACCGGCGCGCGTTTCTTCGGCTGGTAGGCGGCGATGTCGGCGGCGGTGAGGAGGCCCGGATTGCTCGGATGCCCTTTCACCTTGGCTTCGATGTCGCGCGCGATGCGGCCCGTATAGAACACCTCGGCGCCGCCGTCGGCCAGTTCGTGCAGGGTCTGCGCCAGCGCCGGATTCCTGAGCAGGTGGCCGACCGGCCAGGGCTTGCCGTCCGGTCCGAAGAAATAGGCGCGCGCGGTCGGATCCTTGCCGATGTAGCGGTCGCCCGCCAGCAGGCTGTACAAACGCGGGCTGACCTTGAAGCCGCCTTCCGACAGGCGGATCGCCGGTCCGAACAAGGTTTTCCAGGGCAGCTTGCCGTGTTCCTTGTGGGCCATCGCCAGCATGCGCAGCACGCCCGGCGCGCCGGTCGAGCGGCCGCCGACGATGCCTTCGGTGCGCGACAGCGGCGTGCCGTCCGCGTGCTGGAACAAATGTTCGTCGGCCTTCGAGGGCGCGGTCTCGCGGCCGTCGAAGGCTTGCGTTTTCTTGCCGTCGTAGTACACCAGGAAGGCGCCGCCGCCGATGCCCGAGGATTGCGGCTCGACCAGGGTCAGCACCAGCTGGGTGGCGATGGCGGCGTCGATCGCGGTGCCGCCCTGCCTGAGCATCTCGTAGCCGGCCTCGACCGCCAGCGGATTGGCCGCCGCCACCATGAACTTGCGCGCCGGCCAGCCCGCCTTCTCGGTATAACCGCTGGCCGCCTCCGGCTGCTGCTGCAGCGCCTGGCGCGCCTGCACGGCGGCGTCCTGCGCCATGGCCGCGCCGCTGGCGCACAGCGCGAATACGGCGCCGGCCAGCAAGGCAGGCAGTTTCAGACGGAAGAACGAGGGAGTGGACGGGCGGACGGGGCAAGGCTGGGACATCATTGGCTTCTCCGGATAAATACAACGCGCGGCCGTGGCCGCGCGTCCGATACCCGGTGCATCCTACAGCAAATCGCCATTGGCTTCACGGCAATGGTTTTTTGCTATGTAGTGGTGCGCCGCGCGCGCAGATGGTGCGTTCGATCGGGGCGTCGCCTTACTTCGGCTGCATCCTGATCGCCCCGTCCAGGCGAATCGTCTCGCCATTGAGCATCACGTTCTCGATGATGCTCTTGGCCAGGTGCGCATACTCGTGCGGCATGCCCAGGCGCGGCGGGAAAGGCACCATCTTGCCGAGCGAATCGCGCACTTCCTGCGGCATGCCCATCAGCATCGGGGTCTCGAAGATGCCCGGGGCGATGGTCATCACGCGGATGCCGCTGCGCGCCAGGTCGCGCGCCATCGGCAGCGTCATGCCGGCCACGCCGGCCTTCGAGGACGCGTAGGCGGCCTGGCCGATCTGGCCGTCGAAGGCCGCGACCGAGGCGGTGTTGACGATCACGCCGCGCTCGCCGTGCTCCAGCGCCTCTTCCTTGCCCATGGCGTCGGCAGCCAGGCGGCACATATTGAAGGTGCCGACCAGGTTGATCTCGATGGCGCGGCGGAACTGGTCGAGCGGGTGCGGACCGTCCTTGCCGACGGTCTTGACGGCCGGCGCGACGCCGGCGCAGTTGACCAGGCCGCGCAGGCTGCCCATGGCGAGCGCCGCCGCGACCACCGCCTGGCCGTCCGCTTCCGAGGTCACGTCGCACTTGACGAAGGTGGCGGCGGCGCCGAATTCGGCGGCCAGCGCCTGGCCCGCCTGTTCCTGCACGTCGGCCAGCACCACCTTGCCGCCCGCGCCGACGATGACGCGCGCGCTGGCCGCGCCCAGTCCCGAGGCGCCGCCGGTCACGATGAATACGTTGTTCTTGATTTGCATTGTCTCTCCTCCAAGGTTCGGACTATTCTTAACGTTTACGTAAACGTCAACCTCGAGGATTGTAACGGATTTCCTGCCGAGTAAGGCCTTGCGCGGATCAAAGGCATTGCACGGTCGCCGTGCCGCGCGTACACAGGCGCCCGCCGCTGCTGATGGCCGTGCCGCTGCTGCCGGCGTTGTAGCTGTTGCCGGCGGCATCGGTGCAGAAACTGCCCTGGCAGCCATTGACGATGGTGGCGCCGCGCGGCGGCGCCTGCGCTGCGCTCGCCGGGGGTGGGATCGGCACGCCGGCGGTGGGCGCGCTGTCCGGCGGGCGCAGCGGACGCGGCGCGGGCGCGCCCTGCCCTTGCCAGGCCGGGTGGCGGCGGGCTTGCTGCTGTGGTCGCTGCTGCTGTTGCTGCTGTTGCTGCTGCTGCTGAGGCTTGGCGGCGCCGGCTTGCGGCGGTGCTGCGGCCGGGCGCGCCAGCGTATCGGTTTCGTCGTGGACTTCGGCCGGATCCTTGCGTGCCGGATCGCCGGCCGGATTGCTCGCGGGTGCTCGCTTGCTTGCCGGCGGCTGGCCACGCGGATGCAGTACCGGGCCATAGGGCGGCGGCAGCGGCGGCTGTTGCCGGGATGCGGCGCCGCTCGCGGAATCCGGCACGGGATTCGCCGGCCTGGCGGGCGCAGCCGGAGGCGAGCCGTGGATGGTGCCGGTCTCGTCTGCCACCGTGGCGTCGCGGTTGGCGCGCTCGGTCTGCTCGGCCTGCTTGCGGGTGGCGGCGCCCTGCTCGCGCGCCTGCTCCGGCCGCGTTTGTTCCAGCCGCGTTTGCGCCGGCAGTTGCGCGCTCGCCGTCGCCAGCAGCGCCAGCACGAAGGCGGCGCAGTGTGTGCGTGTCTGTCCCATGCTTCACCTCGTATGCTTTGTGCCATTATCGGCCGGCGCGCCGCATGCAGGCGCGCGCCAGTCAAGCTGTCGTCAGCTTCGGCCACTAGGCTGTATGCTGGGCAGCGGTGGATCCGCCGCCAGAGCGCGACCATTGCCGCGATAATCAAGATGCCGGCGCTTCATGCAGCGCACGGCGTCGGCGACAGGAGACGACGATGCTGAGCATGCAGGAAATGTACCGGTCGAAGCGCGTCGGCGCCGTCGACGCCTTGGAGCACTTGCGCAACGGCGACATGATCATCGTTCCCACCGGTGTCGGCGAACCGCCGACGCTGCTTGGCGCCTTGTCCGAACATTGCCGCAGTTTCTCGGACATCCAGGTGGCGCAGATCCTGGCCATGCGCAAGTACGGCTATTTCGAGCGCGCCTGCCGCCCGCACGTGCGTCATGCGGCGCTGTTCTTCGGCGGCGCCTCGCGCGCCGGCGGCCAGGGCGGCTGGTGCGATTTCATCCCGAATTATTTTTCCGAGATCCCGTCCCTGATCGAACGCGGCCAGATGCCGGCCGACGTGGTGTTCGCGATGGCCTCGCCGATGAGCGCCTCCGGCCATTTCGCCCTCAGCCTCGGCACCGACTACACGATGGCCGCGGTCGCCAAGGCGCGCGCGGTGGTGCTGGAAGTGAACCCGCATGTACCTTTTACGCACGGCCAGTGTCACGTGCATATTTCGCAGGTGACGGCGCTGGTCGAAAGCGAAGAATCGATCCTCGAGGTCGGCCTGCCCGTCATCGGCCCGGTGCAGGAAGCGATCGGGCGCCTGGTCGCGGAACAGATCGAGGATGGCTCGACGCTGCAGATCGGCTATGGCGGCATCCCGGATGCGGTGGTGATGCAGCTGAGCGGAAAGCGCGACCTCGGCATCCACACCGAGATGATCGGCGACGGCATCCTGACGCTGGTGGAATCGGGCGCCGTGAACAACCGCAGGAAGACCCTGTTGCCGGGCAAGATGGTGGCGACCTTCGCGCTCGGCTCGCGCCGCCTGTACGAGTTCATGCACCATAACCCGATGCTCGAGATGCATCCCTCGAACTTCACGAACGACCCTTACATCGCCGGCCAGAACGACAAGCTGGTGACGATCAATGCCAGCCTGCAGGTCGACCTGCTCGGCCAGTGCGGCAGCGAAAGCATCGGCCACCTGCCCTATTCCGGCACCGGCGGCCAGGTCGATTTCGTGCGCGCCGCCAACCGCTCGCGCGGCGGCAAATCCTTCATCGTGCTGCCCTCGACGGCCAGGGACGGCAGCATCTCGCGCATCGTGCCGATGCTGTCGCCGGGCACCCACGCCACCACCAGCAAGAACGACGTCAACTACGTCGTCACCGAGTGGGGCGTGGCCCAGTTGCGCGGCAAGTCGGCGAAGCAGCGCGCGCAGGCGCTGATCGCCATCGCCCATCCGGATTTCCGCGCCTGGCTGCGCGAAGAGGCGGACCGGATGTGCGTGTTCTCGGCAGAAAACTAGTTAAGCTTGCCGGAACGGGAACCGGCCGCCTTGTGCGCCGGCTGGCCGGCGGTGCCGTAGAGCAGCAGCGCGCGCTGCAGCTCGGCCAGCTCGGCGCCCTCGTCGCGCGCGGGGCTGGCGCTTTGCTGCGCCTGTCCGCGCCCGGTCTGCAGGATGCGGGTGTCGAACCCGCCGGATTTCCGCTCATCGTAGTTCATGGGACTACTCCATTTGGTTGGTAAGGGGGCGCGGGGCAAGGCTGCCGTGCCGGCAGGACCGCTGATGGGAATACTGTAGCGCAGCCGGCCCGATCGCGGCGCCCGCGCGCACCGTTGCAGTTCTACGAATTGCTGAATCGAATGTTGTGACCGAGATCCTTTCGACGTGCCATCATGGGCTCGACAGCGGTGCCCGGCATGCATGCCGGGCCGCCCCGACACGACAGGAGATTCCATGCAAAAAGTAAACGAGATCGAGGAGCGCGAACATGTCCGCGGTCCGGCCGACGCCGCGCTGACCCTGGTCGAATACGGCGACTTCCAGTGTCCGTATTGCGCACGCGCCCACCTGGCCCTGGTCGAACTGGGCGAGCAGTTCGCGCCCCGGGGCGGGATTCGCCTGGTGTTCCGCCACCTGCCCCTGTCCGAGCTGCATCCGCTGGCCGAGGCCGCCGCCGAAGCGGCCGAGGCGGCGGCCAGCCAGGACCGCTTCTGGGACATGCACGACGCCTTGTACGAAAACCAGGACCAGATGATGGACGAGCAGGACCTGGCGACGCTGGCGCAAGACCTGGAGCTCGATACCGAGCGCTTCCGCGGCGACATGCAGGCGCGGCGGCAGCGTGCGCGCGTGCAGGCGGACCTGGAGCGCGCGCGCCAGGATGGGGCGAGCCGGACGCCGAGCATCTTCATCAATGGGGTCTTGCATCGGGGGGATTCGGATCGGGCATCGCTGGAACGGGCCCTGGTGGAGGCATTGGAAAGGCGGTAATGCGGGCACGGTGCGCGGTCGGCCGCGGGGCGGCATGCGTTACGCGTGGGCAGCGCATGCCTTGTCGGCGGGCGGGCGGCGGAGTGGAGCTGCCCACCTACGGTTTTGATGCTGCGGGCAGGGTCTCGGCGGAGATTTTTTCGGCGCTGGCGGGAACCTCGGCGCGGATGGTGACCTGGGGCGCCGGGTACAGGCCTTGCGGGGCCGATACGGCCAGCCAGCCGCCGGATGGCAGCAGCGGCACCATCAGCAGGGCCACGATGTTGATGATCTTGATGAGCGGGTTCACGGCGGGACCGGCGGTGTCCTTGTAGGGGTCGCCGACGGTGTCGCCGGTGACGGCCGCCTTGTGGGCCTCGGAACCCTTGCCGCCGAAACGGCCGTCCTCGATGTATTTCTTGGCGTTGTCCCAGGCGCCGCCGCCGGTGGTCATGGAGATGGCCACGAACAGGCCGGTGACGATGGTCCCCATCAGCATGCCGCCCAGCGCGGTCGGGCCCAGCAGCATGCCCACCGCCACGGGCATCAGCACCGGCAGCAGCGAAGGCAGCACCATCTCGCGGATCGCCGAGGCGGTCAGCAGGTCGACGGCGCGCCCGTATTCCGGCTTGCCGGTGCCGTCCATGATGCCGGCGATGTCGCGGAACTGGCGCCGCACCTCGACCACCACGGCCCCCGCCGCGCGCCCCACCGCTTCCATCGCCAGCGCGCCGAACAGGTAGGGCACCAGGCCGCCGAGGAACAGGCCGACGATGACCATCGGGTCCGACAGGTCGAACCTGATCGTGGTGCCGGCGGCGTCCAGCGCATGGGTGTAGTCGGCGAACAGCACCAGCGCCGCCAGCCCGGCCGAGCCGATCGCGTAGCCCTTGGTCACGGCCTTGGTGGTATTGCCGACGGCGTCGAGCGGGTCGGTGACGGCGCGCACGCTGTCGGGCATGCCGCTCATCTCGGCGATGCCGCCGGCGTTGTCGGTGATCGGTCCGTAGGCGTCGAGCGCGACGATGATGCCGGCCATCGAGAGCATCGCGGTGGCGGCGATGGCGATGCCGTACAGCCCGCCCATCTGGTAGGCCAGCAGGATGGCCGCGCACACCACCATGACCGGATAGGCGGTCGACTTCATGGACACGCCCAGGCCGGCGATGATGTTGGTGCCGTGGCCGGTGGTCGAGGCTTCTGCGATGCGCTGCACCGGCTTGAAGTCGGTGCCGGTGTAGTACTCGGTGATGTAGACCATGAGGGCGGTGAGCGCGATGCCGACCGCGGCGCAGCCCAGCATGCGCCAGCGCATCGCATCGTCGGCCCAGGCCAGCCAGGTGACGACGACGAAGCCCAGCAGCGACAGCGCGGCCGACCACCACAAGCCGGTGTACAGCGCCGCCATGATCTTGTGTCCCGGCTTGGCCTTGACCAGCGAGCAGCCGATGATCGAGGCGATGATCGAGACCCCGCCCAGCAGCAGCGGATAGATGGCCGCCGTGTCGCCGGTGGCGGGAAAGGTAAGCGCGCCCAGCAGCATGGTCGCGACCAGGGTCACGACATAGGTCTCGAACAGGTCGGCCGCCATGCCGGCGCAGTCGCCGACGTTGTCGCCCACGTTGTCGGCGATGACGGCGGGGTTGCGCGGGTCGTCCTCGGGGATGCCGGCTTCGACCTTGCCAACGAGGTCGGCCCCGACGTCGGCGCCCTTGGTGAAGATGCCACCGCCGAGGCGCGCGAAGATGGAGATGAGCGAGGCGCCGAAGGCCAGGCCGACCAGCGGCTGCAGGGTCGCGTGGATGCTGGACGCCGGACCGGCGTCATGCACCAGCAGCCAGTAGAACAGCACCACTCCGAGCAGGCCCAGGCCCACCACCAGCATGCCGGTGATGGCGCCGCCGCGGAAGGCGACGTGCAGGGCTTCGGCCAGTCCGCGCGAGGCGGCCTGGGCGGTGCGCACGTTGGCGCGCACCGAGACGTTCATGCCGATGAAGCCGCAGGCGCCGGACAGCACCGCGCCGGCCAGGAAGCCGCCCGCGGTGAGGCCGCCGAGGAGGAAGTAGATGGCCACCAGCAGCACGAGGCCGACGATGGCGATGGTGCGGTACTGGCGCGCCAGGTAGGCCGAGGCCCCCTGCTGGATGGCCAGCGAGATTTCCTGCATGCGGCCGGTGCCGGGGTCCTGCTGCAGGACCCAGCTGCGCGACCACAGGCCGTACAGCACCGCGATTACGCCGCACGCAACGGCGAACATGAGCTGCATGGATGCCATATCGTTCCCCTCGTCTTCGAAACAAGTAACACACCACAGTCGGAAGGGCCGCCTCGTGCGCGGCCCGCCATGCTGCATGCTGCTGAACTTGGTCTACAACGCTGGACGGATGGCGATAGGGCATCCGGAGCCAAGGGACGGCAAGCGCCGTCCCGGAAGGTCTTACGCCGACAGCGCCGCGAAGGCGGCGTCGCGCACCTGTTCGACCGGGCCCACGCCCGAGATCTTGCGGTACTTCGGTGCGCCCGGCAGGCCGGATTCGGCCCACTTGCCGTAATAGCCGAGCAGGACTTCGGTCTGGTTGTGGAACACCGCCAGGCGCTTCGTGACGGTTTCTTCCTTGTCGTCCTCGCGCTGCACCAGCGGCTCGCCGGTGACGTCGTCCAGGCCTTCGGTTTTCGGCGGATTGAACTTGACGTGGTAGACACGGCCCGAAGGCTGGTGGGTGCGGCGGCCGGTCATGCGCTCGACGATCAGGTCGTCGGGCACGTCGATTTCGAGCACGTAGTCGATGGCGACGCCGCTTTCCTTCATGGCGTCAGCCTGCGCGATGGTGCGCGGGAAGCCGTCGAACAGGTAGCCGTTGTCGCAATCGCAGTCCTTCAGGCGTTCCTTGACCAGGCCGATGATGATGTCGTCCGAAACCAGTTGCCCCGCGTCCATCACTTTTTTTGCCGCCAGGCCCAGCTCGGTGCCCGCCTTGATCGCCGCACGCAGCATGTCGCCGGTGGAGATCTGCGGGATGCCGTACTTTTCCTTGATGAAGTTGGCCTGGGTGCCTTTGCCGGCGCCGGGGGCTCCTAACAGAATGAGACGCATGAAGAATTTCCTAATAGTTTTTGAATACGGTGATCGCGCGACATATATGCCCTGCGGATCGCCGAGATTGATGCAAATCTGACTAGTCTGGGTACGAAACTTACCACAAAAGCAGCGCCAGACGCCACTGTCAGAGGGGGATCGACCAGACTGTTGACCTCGCGCAGACGCGCCGTGGCTCTATTTCCGCAACGATCAAGACGCGAAGTAAAGTTGTACGCGAGCCAGGTCTTCCGGCGTATCGACGCCGGCATGCGGCGCTTCTCCGGTGACATGGACGGCGATCGGGTAGCCATGCCACAGTACGCGCAGCTGTTCCAGCGCCTCGATCGCCTCCAGCGGCGCAGCCTCCAGCTGCGGATAGCGCTGCAGGAAGTCGTTGCGGTAGGCGTACAGGCCGATGTGGCGCAGCGGTACGTAGCCGGCCGGCAGCGTTTCACGGTCGCGCGCGAAACCGTCGCGGTGCCAGGGGATCGTGGCGCGCGAAAAATACAGCGCCCTGCCCGCCTTGTCGAGCACGACCTTGACCACGTTCGGATTGAAGGCGTCGTCCGCCCCGGACAGCGGGTGGGCGCAGGTGGCCATCGGCACATCGGCGCCGATGCGCGCCGCGCAGGCCGCCAGCAGGGCCGGGTCGATCAGCGGCTCGTCGCCCTGCAGGTTGACCACCACCGCGTCCGGCGCCAGCGCCAGCGTGCGCGCCACTTCGGCGATGCGGTCGGTGCCGGACGGATGGTCGGCGCGCGTCATGCAGGCTTCCACGCCGTGGGCCGCGCAGGCGGCCGCGATGTCGGCATGGTCGGTGGCGACGATGATGCGCGCCGCCCCCGCTTCCCTGGCGCGCTCGGCCACGCGCACGACCATCGGCTTGCCGCCCAGGTCGGCCAGCGGCTTGTTCGGCAGCCGGGTCGAAGCCAGGCGCGCCGGGATGATGACGACGAAGCTCATCGGATCAGATCGTCGGCTCGACCTTGCGCGCCTGGTCGGCCCACATGATCGGGATGCCGTCGCGGATCGGATAGGCCAGGCGGTCGGGGCGGCAGGTCAGTTCCTGCGCCTTCTTGTCATATTCGAGCGGTCCCTTGCACAGCGGGCAGACCAGGATATCAAGCAGTCGGGCGTCCACGACATTTCTCCACGATTTGGTGGGCCAGCGCGGGATCGATCCGCGCGCTGACCGGAACGACCCACAGGCGCGGGTCGCCGTTGATGTTTTCAATTTGCCGACATTTTACTGCATCCTTCTCGGTCACCAGGATGAGTTCGGCATCGACGTCGCGGAAGGGATCGTCGCGGAAGTCGTGGTGGTCGGGCAGCGGCAGCTCGGCGAGCTCCAGTCCGGCCGCGCGCAGCATGGCGAAGAAGCGTCCCGGATTGCCGATCCCGGCCGCCGCCACGATGCGCTTGCCGCGCAGGGCCGCCAGCGGCAGGCGCTCGGCGGGATCGGCCAGGCGTTCCGCGAATTCGCCCGCCAGCCGCATCTGCCAGGGCTGGCCGCCGACCGACTGCGCCAGTTGCGGGCCGATGTCGGGCGCGTTCACCACCGTGAAGTCGCGCCGGCGCGAAGGCGGCTCGCGCAGCGGCCCGGCCGGCAGGGTCCAGCCGTTGCCGACGCCGCGGCCGTCGAACAGCACGATCTCGACGTCGCGCTGCAGCGCATAGTGCTGCAGGCCGTCGTCGGCGACCAGCACGTCGACGTCCGGATGCAGGGCCAGCAGGCGCCGTCCGGCCTCGGCGCGGCGCCGTCCCACCACTACGGGGCAGCCGCCGCGCGCGGCGATCAGCAGCGGCTCGTCGCCGACTTCAAAGGCCTGCGCGCCGGCCAGCACTTCGCGCGGCGCGTCCCCGGCGCCGCCGTGGCCGCGCGAGATCACGCCGGGCCGCATCCCGGCCGCGCGCAAGTGCTCGACCAGCCAGATCGTCAGCGGGGTCTTGCCGGTACCGCCAATAAAGATATTGCCGACCACGACGACCGGCACCGGCAGCCGCTCCGACGCCAGGACGCCGGCGCCGAACAGGCCGCGGCGCAGCGCCGCCAGGGCGCGGAAAGGCAGCGACAGCGGCCAGAGCGCCAGCGCCAGCGGCCCGCGGCGCAGCCAGGCGCGGGTCAGGGTCGATTCGAGGGAGGAAGGCATGTGCGAAGGTGCGTTGGCTGAACGCCGTCCCCATTGGAAGCGGGAGCGGCGTCGGGTCCTGCGTGAAACGGTTCGATGATCCTACTTCTGGGCGCCGCTGGTCTGCGCCGCGAACGTCAGCTTGTCGTAGCCCGCCACGCGCGCCGCTTCCAGCACATTGATCACCATCTGGTGCATCGCGAACTGGTCGGCGTTGACGATCACCACCGGATCCTTGGCCGGAGTCGCCAGCGGCTGGCCGTCCGGACCGGTACCGGCGGCGCGCTTGAGGTCTTCGGCCAGGCCGGCCACGCCGTGGAAGGACACCGGCACATTGTTGACCGTGTAGTTGCCCTTGGCGTCGACGGTGACGTTGATCTCGAAGGGCTTTTCCAGCGCCTTCTCGGCGTCGGCCGTCGGCAGCGTGATCTGCAGCTCCGTGAACTTGCTGTAGGTGGTCGAGACCATCAGGAAGATCAGCACCACCAGCAGCACGTCGATGAACGGGATCAGGTTGATCTCCGGATCCTCGCGCTTCTGGCCGCGGCGGAAATTCATCATTTGCGCGCCCCGTGGACCACGTCGACGAATTTCACGGCCTTCAGTTCCATGTCGATGATGAAGCTGTCGACCAGGGCGCGGAAGTGGCGGTAGAACACCAGGGCCGGCATCGCGATCGCCAGGCCGAAGCCGGTGTTGTACAGGGCCACCGAGATACCGTGCGCCAGCTGGGCCGGATTGGTGCCGCTGGCGTTCTGGGCGCCGAAGATCTCGATCATGCCGACCACCGTGCCGAACAGGCCCATCAGCGGCGCCAGCGAGGCGATCGTGCCGAGCGTGGTCAGGAAGCGCTCCAGCTGGTGGGCAACGCCCCTGCCCGCTTCCTCGATCGATTCCTTCATCACGTCGCGCGGGGCGTCGACGTTGCGCAGTGCGGCCGCCAGCACGGCACCCAGCGGCGAATTGGCCTGCAGCTTGTCGATGATATCCGGGCTCGTTTTTCCGCTGCGATAGACCTGGATGACTTCGTCGAGCAACTGGCGCGGCAGGATCTTTTCGCGGCGCAGGTAGATCAGGCGCTCGATGATCAGGGCCAGGGCGATGATCGAGGCGATCAGCAACAACCAGATGGGCCAGCCGGCAGCTTGGAGAATGGCGAGCAAGTAGAACTCCTGGATAGGTAACAAACAACATGGCAAAGGAATTGCGCAATGTAACTTGTTGCCAGCGTTGCGGCAAGTGGAGTTCTGCACACATTCTGTGGATAAAAATGTGTGCAAACATGCAGTCGGGATGGGAGGTGTTTGATTCTTAAGGGAAATTCCAGTGTGCACAAAAAGGTGGCATACCCGCAGGCTGGTTTCCACACAGAAAAATTTGACGGGGATAAGGGGCATAGTTGCCCACAATTTCTGTGGATAATATTGTGCCTAAGCCGCCATCCAGCCGGCAAACCATTGATTCTTATAAGAAAATTATTCAGGATCAAAATTTAAGCAGGTATATGGATGTTGACGAGTGCTTTTCAAGGCGTCTTTTTCTGCACATATTTTGTGGACAAAATTGTGCGCAAGCGGGCTTGGAAGCCCTGATCTGCTTGATTTAAAAGGGAAAATTTGATCTGCATCCTTTTTGCGCAACTGCCACTGCGACGGGCTTTAGCGTTACCGGGGTGAGGAAACTGCGCTTTCGCCGCGCTATCCGCTCCATTGCCTCAGCCGGCCCGGCACTTTGCACACAAACTGTGGAAAACAATGTGCGCAAGCCGCTCGTTGACCAGTCAAGTGCTTGATTGGATTGAACATTCATCTTCAAGCCTGTTTTTTAGGCAAACTGGGCTGTTTGCGTCCCGCCCCAGGCGCGGCATGCCTGGGTTATAGTTCGACCCCTGCCGGCCTGTGAGACGCTTGTCCTTCTTCACACAATATGTGGAAAAGACTGTGCGCAAGGCTGCACATTGCAAGGCAAGTGTTTGATTTCTTGACGAAATCCTGGCAAGCCTGTTTTTTGGGCAGAAGCGGTTTTCCACTTTCCTCACAGTTTCTGTGGATAAGATTGTGGCCAACTAGGCTGGCTCTGCCGGAAGTCATTGATCTGTAAAGAAATTTTGTTTCTGCATCGAAATCGAGCAAGGGTGTTTTTCCTTAAGAATCAAGCATTTATAAATACTATCTGCTGTTCTACCGCAGATGCTACTTAAGCAACAGGCATACTTATTTTTGTGGACAGTTCCTTTTAGCTCAGCCATATGTTCAGTAACGACGCCGCCGATCCGGCCTATGCCGCCCCTCCCGTCCTGTCCGTCACGGCCCTCAACCAGCAGGTCGCGCGCCTGCTCGAGCGCTCGTTTCCGCTGGTGTGGATCGGCGGCGAGATCTCCAATTTCACCCGCGCCGCTTCCGGCCACTGGTATTTCACGCTGAAGGACGATGCCGCCCAGGTGCGCGCCGTGATGTTCCGCGGCCGCGCCCAGTTTGCCGGCTTTACCCCGCGCGAAGGCGACAAGGTCGAGGTGCGCGCCCTGGTCACGCTGTACGGCGCGCGCGGCGACTACCAGATCAACGTCGAGGCGATCCGCCGCGCCGGCGTCGGCCAGCTCTACGAAGCCTTCCAGCGCCTGAAGGAAAAGCTCGGCGCCGAGGGCCTGTTCGACGAGGAACGCAAGCGCGCGCTGCCGCTGTTCGCGCGCACGGTCGGCATCGTCACCAGCCTGCAGGCGGCGGCGCTGCGCGACGTCCTCACCGCCCTGCGCCGGCGCGCGCCGCACGTGCGCGTGGTGCTGTACCCGGCCCCGGTCCAGGGCCAGGGCGCCGCCGACAGGATCGCCGAAGCGATCCGTACCGCCACGCGCCGCGCCGAGGCGGACGTATTGATCGTCTGCCGCGGCGGCGGCTCGATCGAGGACCTGTGGAGCTTCAACGAAGAAGTGGTGGCGCGCGCGATCGCCGCCAGCAGCATGCCCGTCATTTCCGGCGTCGGCCACGAGACCGACTTCACCATCGCCGACTTCGCCGCCGACCTGCGCGCCGCCACGCCGACCGCCGCCGCCGAGCTGGCCGTCACCGCCCGCGCCGACTGGCTGGCCTCGCTGCGCGCCGACGCCAACGACCTGCGCCGCGCCATGGGCCGCATCCTGTCCGACGCCGGCCAGGGCCTGGACGGCATCAGCCGCCGCCTGCAAAGCCCGTCCAGCCAGCTGGCCCACCAGCGCCTGAAACTTCTGGGCATGGCCAGCAGTCTGACCCATGGCGTGCGTGCGCCGCTCAACCGCCAGGGCGTGCTGCTGGCCCAGCTGCAGCAGCGCTGGGCGCGCCATCGGCCCGACCTGCGCGCGATGCGCACCCAGCTCGCTTCCGAGCAGCGCCACCTGGTGGCCAGCATGTTCGGCCAGCTGCGTGCGCAGCGCGAGGCGCTGCATGCGCTGACGGCCCAGCTCGAACTCTTGAACCCGCAGCGTACGCTCGAGCGCGGCTACGCGATCGTCAGCAACGCCAAGGGCAAGGTCCTGATGTCGCCGGGTCAGATCAAGCCGCGTGACGTGCTGCACCTGCGCCTGGCCGAAGGCAGCGTGGAAGTCGGCGTGAGCGGTGTGCAGGATTTGCTGGAATGAAAAACTAGTCGGTTCATAAAGCATTACCTGCAACCTTTTGCAGGAAGGTTTAGAATAGCCGCCGACCCGGAACAATCATTTAGTTGTCAACCAACCAAGGAACAAGACATGGAACACACCCTGCCCCCGCTCCCGTACGCCAAGGATGCCCTGCAGCCGCACATCTCGGCTGAGACCCTCGAATACCACTACGGCAAGCACCACCAGGCCTATGTGACGAACCTGAACAACCTGATCAAGGGGACCGAGTTCGAAAACATGTCCCTGGAAGAAATCATCAAGAAGTCCCAGGGCGGCGTGTTCAATAACTCGGCCCAGGTCTGGAACCACACCTTCTTCTGGAACTGCATGACCCCGAACGGCGGCGGCGCGCCGACCGGTCCGGTGGGCGATGCGATCACCGCCAAATGGGGTTCGTTCGACAAGTTCAAGGAAGAGTTCCAGAAATCGGCCGTGGGCAACTTCGGTTCGGGCTGGACCTGGCTGGTGAAAAAGCCGGACGGCAGCGTCGACATCGCCAACACCTCGAACGCCGGCACCCCGCTGACCACCGAGAACAAGGCCCTGCTGACCTGCGACGTCTGGGAACACGCCTACTACATCGATTACCGCAATGCCCGTCCGAAGTTTGTCGAAGCATGGTGGAACACCGTCAACTGGGACTTCGTGAACCAGAACTTCGCGTAATCGCCCGAGGCATTAGGTTGCTGAACAGCCCGCTTTTGCGGGCTGTTTTCTTTGGGTGGTCGCATTCCACGCTGCGGATCGACTTGCGCAGGCGCCCGCCGATACGTCTCGCACTACAGGGCGATCGGCGGAACCGTGCCTTTGTCGCGAAACTGTATCAATTTGTCGGGCTTACCCGGCAAACATGCTCCTTTGTCTCGGCCTCTTATAAAATGAAGGGTTGAAGGAGAAACATATGTATCGCGTACTGTTGGTGGAAGACGATCCGCGCCTGGCGGAACTGGTTACCGAATATCTGTCGAGCTACGAATTTTCGGTCGATCTGGTAAGCCGCGGCGATGCCGCGCTGGAGCATTTCAAGAAGGTGATGCCGGACATCGTCGTGCTCGACCTGATGCTGCCGGGCATGGACGGGATGGTGGTCTGCCGCCAGCTCCGCGACGTGTCCGACGTGCCGATCCTGATCCTCACCGCGCGCGAGGACACCTACGACGAGGTGTCGGGCCTGGAACAGGGCGCGGACGATTTCGTCAACAAGCCGGTGCAGCCGCGCGTGCTGCTGGCGCGCCTGCGCGCCCTGCTGCGGCGCACCCAGACCAAGCCGGTGGTCGAGACGCGCATGCTCGAGTTCGGCCAGCTGCGCATCATGACGAACGACCGCAGCGTCAGCTGGCGCGGCCAGCCTTGCATACTCAGCAACACCGAGTACAAGCTGCTGCTGGTGCTGGCCGAAGCGTCCGGCCGGGTGCTGTCGCGCGACGAACTGCTCAAGAAGATGCGCGGCATCGAGTTCGACGGCCTGGACCGCAGCATCGACAACTGCATCTCCAAGCTGCGCCGCAAGTTCGACGATGCGCTGTCGGAAAAGATCAAGACCGTATGGGGCGAAGGCTACCTGTTCTCGCCATCGGCCTGGAACTGAAGGCCATCGCCGCTGCGGCGACGTGCTTGTCGCCGCGCGCCCGACAGCTTATTCGAACAGCGGCACGATCGCCAGCGGCGCGTTATACGTATTGACCTGCACCCGCTCGCCGCCGAAGCGCCAGGTGACGATCGGGAAGCCGTCCTCGGCATCGCCGCCGAAGGCCATGCCCGGGGCTGCCTGCAGCAGCTGTTCCTGGCCGTCGGGGCGGCGCAGGCGGGCGCCGGCCTGGTCTTTTTTGGCGAACACGAAGCGCACGCCGGCGCACTGGCGCTCGCCCTGCGACGCGTCGAGGTAGCGCGCGAAGCCGAGGGCCTGGCCGCAGGCCGCGTTCAGGTCGCTGCTGTCGTACTGGCCGTCCGGGCGCAGCGCGATCGAGACCAGCGGGCGCACCGTGAAAGGCACGCCCTTGCGGTTCAGCACCAGCACGGCGTTCTCGTCGTAGGAGGATTTTTGCAGCGGCAGCATGGTGCGGCCGAGCGCGTCGAGCGCCAGGTTGAGCTGGGTGCTCTTGCCGTTCAGCGCCAGTTGCGCGCCCTCGCCCAGCGGCGCGTGGTCGGCGGCCTGCACCTGCAGGCGGCTGACCAGCAGGTTCTTGGGGCCACCGAATTTCTCGAAGCGGACCATGGCCCGGTAGGCGTCCCGGTAACTCACCCACTCGCCATCGCGCACCTGTGCCCCGGCCGACATGGCCGCCAGCAGCAGGGCGATGGGTGCGATCAGTCGGCGGGGTACGCGCATCGTCAGAACCGGTAAGCGATGGCGGTCGAAACCGTCATGTTGGTGGGCCGCTCGACGAGCGGGCTATTGCGGGTGCTGCCCAGCAGGCGCGCGGCCTGCACATTGGTGGTCAGCATCCAGGACGGCGACAGGCTCCAGTTCCAGCGCACGCCCGCGTGCACGTCTTCCAGGCCGCCGCGCGCGCCGAAATACGCAAAGCGGCTGCGCATCGATTCCTCGTGCGACACGCCGAAATAGGTTTCGCTGTAGGCGCGGTTGACCAGCGACACGCCGGCCGACAGCGAGACCCGGTGGCGCGCGCTCTCCAGCGCGGCCAGGCGCTGCACGCCGAGCTCCATGCGCACGCCGTCATGGTCCTTGGCGGCGCCGGCCAGCAGGGTGCCGGTCAGGCGCCAGCGCGGCGTCAGGTAGTAGTTGGCGAAGGCGCCGCCCTGCAGGCGCGGGCTGATCTCGTCCATGCCGGCCAGGCGCCCGCCGCGGATGAAGCTCTTGTCGAGCGGCGACGGGATGTAGCCGACCACGTCGGTGACGCCGACGCCGCCGATGGCCGTGCCCGCGCCGGCCTCGTCACGGCCCGCGTGCACGGCCAGCAGCGGACCGAACTCGAACACGGGACTGTCGGACAGGTGCATGCCTGCGCTCATCCCGGAAATAAAAAGGCCGTTGCTCCATTGAACCTGAAGCACCGGCAATGCTGAAACCTTGCGGCTCTCCGCTCCCTCGTAGCGCGGCGCCGACTGCACACCGAGTCCGATGTACATATCGCGGCTGCCGTCCGGCATCGGATTGGTGGCCGGGGTCTGGGCCCAGGCGGCGCCACAGCCGGCAGTCAACGCGAGAAAGAAGAGCTTGTTCATTGTCGAGGCGAGAGATTCAGGAAGACAATATTTTACGTGCATGTCCTCCATCCTCTCCAATTTGTTACTACAGCTCTAGCGTTTTCGTGGCGAATTCGACAGCGGCCTCGCTGCGCGCCGTGAGCACCAGGTGCGCCGGCGTGGCGATCATCATCATGCAGCGCACCGTCGGCCCCGGTATCGTGTCGACCTGCTGCACACGGATCTTGCCGTCCACGCTCTCCAGGCCGACAATGGCGGTCGAGTAACATGGGCTGGGACGGCTGCCGAGGAAGACGCCGACCACCATGCCGGTGGCGAAATCGACCGGCGGCGCCGCCGCGTCCGGTCCGGCATGCTCGGCCCACAGGCGGCGCCAGGCTGCATGGTCCTTGACGACCACGGTGCGGGGAGCATCGATGCGCGAGGCCGCGGACTTGTCGACGCTGGTGAACGGCAGCGCGGCGGCGCTGGCCGGCACCGCCGGCGCCCCGCCGCGGGCTTGCCCACCCTGCTGGACGGCGCCTGCGCAGCCGGCCAGCAAGATGCTGGCCAGTACGGTCGCCGCCCATGGCGATGCCTGCACCGCACGTCGGAAAATCGTCATCTGCACCTCGCCCACGAACGATGGCGCCGCAAACATGGCGCCATCCCGAATAAAAAAGGCCCGCCGTCTCTCGCGCATCAGGCGGGCCAAACGGAAAACCTGATGAGTGGCATCCTACGCAGTAAGGGCTTGACATTCATCCTCTACATGTCAAGCAATTGTCGTCAATTTGTAAATGACGATTTTTCGCCAATTACGTACTATACAATTTCGCACATGCAAGATATGACGACATTCATTCCAAGCATCCAGACGACACGAGGAACGGCGTGAACCGCTTGTTCTTCCGTTTCTTCGTGCTGGTGATGTTGTCGATCACGGCGGCCACTTTCGTCATCTATTTCGTGTTCGCGCGCCTGTTCGGCGATCCGCTCGACGACATCGCGCGGCGCCAGGCCTCGGCCCAGATCTTCCTGCTGGAGCAGTACGTCGACCAGGCCCCGGCCGACGAATGGCTGGGCCGCCTGAACAAGGTGCGCGAAGTCTCCGAAACGCATTTCGACCTGATCCCGCTCGAGCAGGCGCGCGACGCCCTGCCCGGCAGCCGGCAGGCGGCGCTGGAACGCGGCGCCCTGGTGCTCGATGCGTCCCACAAGGCCTTCTACCGGCGCGTCGACCTGAGCGGCGAGCGCTACATCGGCAGCGACGGCGAAGTGCTGCGCGCCGACCACCTGCCGATCGACCTCGGCCAGGCCCTCCTGATGGAAGTGGTGCGCTATGTGGTGGTGGCACTGGCGCTGCTGGTGCCGATCGCATTGTGGTCGCGCAAGCACTGGCAGGCGCTGCAGACGCTGTCGCGCGCGGCCGACGCGTTCGGCGCCGGCCAGTTGTCGGCGCGCGCGGCGCTGCGGCCGTCCGACGCCGTCTATCCGCTGGCCGGACGCTTCAATGCGATGGCCGGGCGCATCCAGGGCTTGCTGGAATCGCAAAAGAACCTGCTGCATTCGGTATCGCACGAATTGCGCACGCCCATCGCGCGCCTGGAGTTCGCGCTGGAACTGCTGGCCGGCCGCGTCGACGATCCGGCCCTGGCCAAGCGCATCGCGGCCATGGAAGGCGACCTGGCTGAACTGGAAGAACTGGTCAACGAGCTGCTCTCGATGAGCAAGCTGGACAATGTGCAGGAACCGCAGCGCGCCCTGTTCGAACTCGAACCGCTGCTCAAGGAATGCGCCGACGGCCTGCATCCGCGCCCGCAGCGCCTGGGCCTCGAGCTGGGCGGCGGCCTGGGCAGCATCGACGGCGACCGCCGCCTGCTGGCGCGCGCCGTCGGCAACCTGCTGCGCAACGCCCAGAAGTACGCGATGCGCCAGGTGGAACTGCATGCGCGGCGCGACGGTTTCCGGGTCGAGATCGCCATCGAGGACGACGGCCCCGGCATTCCGGACGAAGACCGCGAACGCATCTTCGAACCCTTCTTCCGCCTCGACCGCAGCCGCGACCGCGCCACCGGCGGCTTCGGCCTGGGCCTGTCGATCGCGCGCAAGGCGGTGGCCCTGCACGGCGGCACCCTGGTGGTCGAACGCTCGCCGCTGGGCGGGGCGCGCTTCGTGCTCAGCCTGCCGGACGGGGTGGTGCCGGCCTGAACGGGCTTATCTTGCTTTCATCGCCTTGTCGACCAGGGCGTCGGCCACCTGCAGCGTGGCCTGGAACAAGGCCTTGCGGTCGCGCGTCTTGAAGCCGGCGTTCACCACCGACGGCGAGGTCATCCAGCGGCCATCGATCACCAGGGCCGGCGCAGAATCGACCTTGTAGGCCGCCACGATCTTGCCGAGCTGGCGCAGCTTCATCGTCACCCCGAAGGAATTCCAGGCTTCGAGGAAGGCCTTGCGCTCGATGCCGTTCCTGGTCGCCCAGTCGATGATGGCCTCGTCCCGGTTCAGGCGGATGCGCTCGACGTGGATGGCGCGGAATACCTTCGCATGCATGTCGCCGAGCCGGCCCAGCGCTTCCAGCGTCAGGTACAGGCGCGCTTCCGGATCGGCCGGGCCGGTAAGAGGAAAGTGCACGCGGCGCAGCGCGATGCGCTCGCCCTGCTTGCGCACCCATTGCTCGAAACCCGGCTCGAGCGCATTGCAGACGGGGCAGTGATACATGAAGAATTCGATCACCTCGACCTTCTTGCCGGCCGCCTGCACCGGTTGCGGCTGGGCCAGCGTGACATAGTCGACACCGTCCTGCGGACTGGCCGGGGAAGCGAAGGTGGAGGATGCGAGCAGGGGCAGGCCGAGGCCGAGGCCGAGCCTGGCGACCGCGGCGCGCCGGGAAAGCAGGTGGGACATGAGGATCCTTCAGGTTGGCGTAGCAAACCTGAAGGTTATCATTAACACACTTGCATGTTGCTTAAATTAAAAGATCAGGGCTGGGCCGGAGCCGGGGCTTGCTGCGGCTGCGGCTTGCGCGCGCGGCGCGACTGCTGGGGCACCTCCGGCGTCACGTGGGTGAAGCCGTACCACAGGTGTTCCCACCAGTGATCGCGCGAATGCACGGTGACCAGGCAGGCCTTGTCGACCACGCCCTTGAACAGCGGGTCCTGGCAGGCGCCCGTCATCAGCGCGTTGCGCTGGTTTTCCGCGTTCACGAGGGCAATCGCCAGCCACACCGTGAGGCCGGCGAACAGCACCACCAGGCCCCAGGCCACGTGGTTGACATTGCTGGAATCGTACAAGTCCTCGTCTTCCGGCTTGGACTTGTCGTATATCCTCAGAATCTTGCCTTCGGTATCGCTCATTGCTCTTTATTTCGATTTGGCGGCCTTGGCGACCAGCGCATCCAGCACCTGCAGGGTGGACTGGAACAGCACTTGCTCGTTGTTCGTCTTGACCGAATTGTAGACCAGCGCCGGCGAGGTCTGGTACTTGCCGTCGATGATGATGGCCGGCACGCCATCGACCTTGTAGTCGTTGACGAGCTGCGGCAGGCGACGCAGCTTGGTCATCACGCCGAAGGAGTTCCAGGCATCGGTGAAGGTCTTGCGGTCGATGCCGTTCTTCGAGACCCAGTCGATGATGGCGTCGTCCTTGTTCAGGCGGATACGATCGACGTGCACGGCCTTGAACACCTTGGCATGCATCTGGTCGACCTTGCCCAGCGCCTCGAGCGTCAGGTACAGGTGCGCCTCGGGATCGGCCGGACCGGTGAACGGCAGGTGGATGCGCTTGACGACGATGTTATCGCCCTGCTTTTTGACCCACTGCTCGAAGGTCGGTTCCAGCGCATTGCAGTGGGGGCAGTGATACATGAAGAACTCGATCACCTCGACCTTCTTGCCCGCGGCCTGCACCGGCTGTGGCTGGGCAAGCGTCGTGTACTCGACGCCGTTCTTCGGATCGGTCGGCGAAGCAAACGCCGTGCTGGCGACGAGGCTGGCGGCAATCAGGGCAAAACGCAGGTAACGCATGGTGATCCTTCTGGAATGAGTTAAGCGAACGACCGCGAGATTACCACTTTTTGCGGGGTCGGCCCTTAGGGGGAGCTTATTTTTGCAATTGCTTACGGATGTCACCAACAAAGCCGGTGTCCCTGGGCCTTACTAGGACGCCGGCAGGACTTGGGTCCCTGCCTTCGCAGGGACGACGTGCTGACGATTCGGAGGGACGACGTGCGGACGATTCGGAGGGACGACGTGCCGACGAATCGCAGGGACGACGTGACGGGTGATGCTTATTTTGCAATGTTTACGGTCGTAAGCAACACAACCGTCGCCCCTGCGAAGGCAGGGGCCCAAGTTATGGGCGTTACCGGGACGCCGGCAGGACTTGGGTCCCTGCCTTCGCAGGGACGACGTGCCGACGATTCGCAGGGACGACGTGCCGACGATGCGCAGGGACGACGTGGTGGGCTGCTTAGAAGTCGTAGCGCGCCGACAGTTTCAGCTGGCGGCCGTCGCTCGGATAGATGCCCGAGCGGCAGCCGAAGGCGTTGCTGAAGTAGTTGCGGTCGGCCAGGTTGAGGCCGGTTGCGGCGACTTCCCAGCGGCCGAACTTGATGGCATAGCGCGCGTCGAAGCTCACGTAGGACGGGATCTCCGTCGTGCAGCCGTTGCTGAAATCGCTGCCGTAGCGCTGGCTATCGACCCACTGGGCGCCCAGGTCCGCGGTCTGGCCATTGCCCGGCAACCAGGAGATGCGCGCGGTCAGCACGTTCCTGGGCACCAGCACCAGTTCGCGGCCGGCGTTCGGGCCCTCGGTGAATTCCGCGCTCACATGCTGCAGGTGGGCGCTGGCGCGCCAGCCGGTGGCGATCGCCGCCTCGGCATCGATCTCGACGCCCTGGCGCCGGGTCGGGTCGAGGTTGGTGTTGGCGCCGAAGAAATCGTTCAGGGTCGGATCGAAGAACAGCTCGTTGCGCAGCTTGTGGCGGAACAGGCGGCCGGTGATCTTGCGCTCGCTGTCGCCCAGGGTCGCGCCGAATTCCAGGTCGTGCGAGACCTGGGGTTTCAGGATGTCGATGCCGGAACGGTAGCTGTTCTCGTCGACGTTGCCGATGCGGTAGCTCTGGCCGGCCTTGGCGTACAGCTCCAGCAGCGGCTGGATGCGGTAGCTGAGCTGCGCTTCCCAGGCGTTCTGCGACTGCGAGCGGTCTTCGCGGGCGGCGCCGGCGGCGGCGTCGACGTAATCCTTGTCGAAGCTTTCGTGGCGTGCGCCGATGGCCAGGCGGCCGTCGTGGGCGCTGTCGAAGCGCAGCTCGTCGCGGAAGTACACCGCCTTGGCGCTCTGGCTGGCGTCGGCGCTCGAAAAATCGGAGTCGGTCGTGCGCGACCAGCGCGTGACGTCGACGCCGCCCACCAGCTCGTTGAGCATGCCGCCGACCTCGCTCACCCAGCGCGCGCGCGGCGAGAACTGGTTCTGCTGGCCGTCATAGGCGCTGATCGAGGTGAAATCGGTCAGGTAGTTGGAACGCACGCGGCGTTCGCGGTGCGACAGCTCGGCGGCCAGCTCGACCGCGCCGATGCGGTACTCGGCGAAGGCGCTGATGCGGTCGGTGCCGAGCGAACCGAAGTCCTTGGCGGTCAGGGTCTGGCGCGGATCGGCATCGAACTGCGCGAGCGTGAGCGAGCCCGGGAAACGCGCATCCTGGCTGGAACTTTCCACGCGCAGGCCGGCGCGGCCGCCCTCGTAGTGCGTCTGCACGCCGAGCGAGAAATTGTTCTGGTCGAAGTCGCTATTGCGGCGGTAGCCATCGCTGCCCTGGCGCGAGACCGAGAGGTCGGCGCCGACGTTGCCGGTCACGGCAGAGAACGAGGCGCGCACGTCGTGCTGGCGGAATTCGCCGGCCTCGGCGAACAGCGAGCCGTGCATGCCCTGCTCGCGCGCGCGGCGCGTGACGATCTGGATCACGCCGCCGGTCGCGCCTTCGCCGTACAGTACGCTGTTGCCGCCACGGACGATCTCGATGCGCTCGACGCTGTCGATCGGGATCGTCGACAGCACCGTGTTCGCCAGTTCGTTCTCGTTCAGGCGCACCCCGTCGACCATGATTACCATGTTCTGCGCGCTATTACTGCCGAAGCCGCGCAGGTCGAGCGCGAAATCGGGCGAGCCGTCCAGTCCCTGGCGGCCGAACACGCCGCCGATCTTGCGGATCGCGCTGTTGACGTCGTTGACGCCGGCGCGGCGGATCTCGTCCTGGGTGATCACGGTGGCGCCGATCGGCTGCAGGCTTGCCACACTGGGGAAGCGCGAACCGGTAATGACGATGGTCGAAGGCTTATCCTGGGCCGCGGCAAGCGCCGGCAGCAGGGAAGAAAGCGCGATGGCGCAGGCGAGCGCGAGCGGCTTGCGGGCCGGTACGGCGCCGAAGAAGGCAGCAGGATTCATTGGATGTGTCGTTATCGTTTGCCGCCGGTGCGCGTCCCCGCACGCCGGCGTCCACGGAAGCGGCGGCACGCGGCCGGCTTCCCCCTCGTCTGGCCGGTATCCGGGCTGCAAGACGGACCGGCCCGCCTTCCCATGCGTTTGCACGGTGGCTGTCGGGGCGGCCTGTCGCCAAGGCGGCGACGCTTGTTTACCGTTGCGGGGGCAGCACACGTTGACGCTCCGCCGGGGGCGGACGCGCTTCATGTTTCCCGTTTAACTTGCCGCGTCGAAGCCGCGGCGGTGCACCAGAACCCGTGGATTATAACCGCGGCCAGCCGGGATCGTTGGTTTCCCGCCAAGCCGGCCTGGCGTTCACCGCAAAAAATTACTATTCGACAAGCGACTCATTTATAGTGAGACAACAATAATGTTCAGTTCAGGGGGTGTGCATGCGTTTGCGTTTCAACCCGAAGACCGCGGCGGCCGGCGTGCTGCTGGCGGCCGGCCTGGCCGCTGCGGCCGTCACCGCCGCCATGCTGGCCGGGCCCGGCCAGGCTGGCGCCGCCGCGCCGGCCGCGCCGGTCCCACTGGCGCCCTCGCCCGACGGCATCGCCCTGGCCGCGCCCGACGCGTCCGCGGTACGGGTGCCGAGCAGCCCGCAAGCCTGGGGCGGCATCCGCAGCGGCCAGGAAGCGACGCTGTCCGACCGCGTGGTCCACTACGACATCGACGCCACCCTCGACCCCGACAAGCACACCGTCACGGGCCGCCAGAAACTCACCTGGCGCAACCGCAGCCAGGTCGCGGTGAAAAGCGTCTACCTGCACCTGTACATGAACGCCTTCGCGGGCAGCGGCAGCACCTTCTTTACCGAGAAGCTGCAGCGCGAAGCCGCCTTCCGCTCCGGCGTCGACATCAAGGAAGGCGAATGGGGCCACATCGCCCTGAACCGCGTGGCCCAGGACGGCGCCGCGGTGCCCTGGACCTTCGTCCATCCCGACAATGGCCCGGCCAGCGACCACACCGTGGTGCGCTTCGACCTGCCCGCCGCCGTCGCCGCGGGCGCCTCGACCACGCTCGACATCGACTTCCTGACGAAACTGCCGCGCGTGATGGCGCGCACCGGCTACTTCGGCAGCTTCCACCTGGTCGGCCAGTGGTTCCCCAAGATCGGCGTGCTGGAACTGCCGGGCGAACGCGGCGCCACCGCCCCGCGCTGGAACGTCCATGAATTCCACCTGAATTCCGAGTTCTACGCCGACTTCGGCAGCTACGATGTCAGAATCACCGCGCCCAAGGCCTACACCGTCGGCGCCACCGGCGAGCGCCAGGGCGCGCCGGTCGAGAACAAGGACATGCTGACCCACCGCTTCGTGCAGGGCGACGTGCACGACTTCGCCTGGACCGCCGACAAGCGCACGGCCAAGCCGCTGGTCGAGACCTGGACCGGACCGGGCAGCCCGCAAGTGACGGTGACGGTGCTGTACCCGCCCGAATACGCGGCCAGCGCGAAGCCGGCCTTGAAGGCCGCCAAGGATTCGCTGAGCTACTTCTCGAACACCCTCGGCCCCTACCCGTACAAGACCCTGACCGTGGTCATCCCGCCGCATAACGCCGAGGAAGCCGGCGGCATGGAATACCCCACCTTCTTCACCGCCGAAGGCTATGCGAAGGTCGAGCCGGATACGCTGGCCCAGTACGCGCTCGACTTCGTCACCATCCACGAATTCGGCCACGGCTACTTCTACGGCTTGCTGGCCTCGAACGAATTCGAGGAACCGATGCTGGACGAAGGCCTGAACGAATACTGGGACGCGCGCATGGTCCGCGAGCGCGGCCAGAAGATCTTCCTGACCACGCCCTTCCTGCGCAAGCTCGGCTTCGCGCCTTCGATCGAGGTGTTCGACGGCGACCGCCTGGCCTCGCCGCGCAACGATCCGGCCGACGCGGTCGGCCAGAACGCCTGGAACCGCCTGCAGGACATCGGCCCGGTGTACACCCGCACCGCCACCATGATGCGCGACCTCGAGGCGGCCATCGGCAAGGAAGCGACCGAGCGCGCCTTCAAGGAATACTACCGCCGCTGGAAGTTCCGCCACCCGAGCGCGGCCGACCTGCGCGAGACCCTGGCCGAAGTCACCGGCCAGCGCGCCCTGGTCGAGCGCGTGTTCGAGCAGCAGGTGTATGCGTCGAGCCGCATCGACGACCGCATCGCCTCCCTCAGCAGCCGTGAAGTGCTGCCGGCGCCGGGTACGCGCCAGGTCGGCGGCGCCTGGGTCGAGGACAAGCAGGCGGACCTCGACAAGCGCATCGAGCAAACCCGCGAACGATGGAAGAAGGCGCATCCGGACGCCAGGGCGGGCAGCGGTCCCTACCCCTACCGCACCGAGGTGCTGCTGCGCCGCTACGGCGCCACCGTGCCGCAGACCCTGCTGGTGAAGTTCGCCGACGGCAGCAGCAAGACCGTGCACTGGGACGCCGACGAAAAATGGCGCACCTTCAGCTGGACCACGCCGTCGAAGGCGGTATCGGCCGAACTCGATCCGCAGCGCCGGCACTACCTCGACACCAGCAAGCTCGACGACAGCCGCACCCTCGAGGCCGACGGCAGCGCCACGCGCCGCTGGAGCATGGATTTCGCCGCCGTCGTCCAAGCCCTCCTTTCCCTGATCGCGAACGTATGATGAGCACCCAGTCGACCCTCGATTCGCCCTCGCTGGCCAGCCAGCACCTGGTGGTGCGCCGCGCCCCCGGCTTGCGCTCCGCCCTGCGCAGCACCCGCGCCGCCCTGCAATGGCGCCTGCTGCTGTGGTGGGCGATGCTGCTGCTGCTGCCGGCCATCGTCGCCGCCCTGCCCGTCTGGCAGATGCTGTCGGCCAGCCTCGACCATTCCGTCCACGCGGCGCGCCTGGCCCAGGCCCTGGACGGCATCGCCATCGCCGACCTGATGACGACCGGCCGCGAGCGCTACGGCGCGGCGATCGCCAGCGGCGGCCTAGTCTCCCTGGCGCTGACCCTGCTGCTCTCGCCCCTGCTGACCGGCATGACCATCGCCGCCGTGCGCGCACCGCAGCGTCTCGGCTTCATCCCGCTGCTGGCCGCCGGCGCCCAGGAGTACGGGCGCCTGCTGCGCATGACGATCTGGGCCGTCGTCCCGCTGGGGATCGTCGGCGCCATCGCCGGCATGGCCTCCAGCGCCGCCGGCAAGGTGGCGGAGAGCGCGATCCTGGAAAGCGAAGCCAGCCACGCCTCGCGGCTGGCGCTGCTGGCCGCGGCCCTCGCCTTCATCGTGCTCCACGCCAGCCTCGACGCCGGCCGCGCCGTGCTCGGCAACGACCGCCGCCGCCGCTCGGCCTTCCTGGCCTGGTGGGCCGGCCTGAAACTGCTGCTGCGCCGCCCGCTGGCGCTGCTGGGCAGCTACGTCGTGATCAGCGCCATCGGCCTGGCTCTCGCGGCCCTGCTGCTGCTGGCGCGCCTGCACGTGCCGGCGCTGGGGGTGGGCGGGACCGTCCTTGCCTTCCTGCTGGCGCAGCTGGGGGTGATCGTGCTGGGCTTCATGCGCGGCGCGCGGCTGGCGGCGATGATGGAACTGGCGCGTTGACAGGCAGGGTGGGCACGGATCGGCTACCATCACCGTTTCGACCCGACCAGGAGCCCTGCATGTCCACCCGCCTGCCCACGTATTTCGTCTCGCACGGAGGCGGTCCCTGGCCCTGGATGAAAGACCAGTACGGCCCCACCTACGCCCGGCTGGAAGACTCGCTGGTCGACATCAAACGCCAGGTCGGCGCGCGTCCGAAGGCGATCCTGGTGGTGACGGCGCACTGGGAGACCGAGGACTTCATGGTCTCCTCCAGCCCCGCGCCCGGCATGATCTACGACTATGGCGGCTTCCCGCCGCACACCTACCAGATCCGCTATCCGGCGCCGGGCGAGCCGCAACTGGCCGCGCGCGTGGCGCAGCTGCTGAACGACGCCGGCCAGCGCGCCGGCCTGGATGCCGAACGCGGTTTCGACCACGGCACCTTCTCGATGCTGGCGCCGATCCATCCCGAAGCCGACGTGCCGGTGGTGCAGCTCTCGATCCGCCGCGACTACGACCCCGCCGCCCACCTGGCCGCCGGCCGCGCGCTGGCGCCGCTGCGCGACGAGGGCGTGCTGATCCTCGGCAGCGGCCTGTCCTTCCACAACCTGCGCCTGTTCGGCCAGGGCGGCGCCCTCGCCTCGCACGCCTTCGACGCCTGGCTGCAGCACGTGCTGCTGGAACTGCCTCCGGCCGCACGCGAACAGGCGCTGGCGCACTGGAGCGAGGCGCCGTATGCGCGCCATGCGCATCCGCGCGAGGATCACCTGGTGCCGCTGTGGGTGGCGCTGGGGGCCGCCGAGCAGGAGGAGGCGGCGTGCGTGTACCACGAAGAGAATTTCTTCGGGGCGCTGACGGTGTCGAGTTTCAGGTTCGGCAAAGCGGCCGGGGAGCTGTGACCTTCGGCGGGCGTGCCGGCGTTGGTGGGCAGAATGTCCACCATGCTTGGCGCGCCCGGCACACGGGACCTTACGTCCCGCGCTTCCCGCGCGCCGCCTCTTCGGCCTTCTTCGCCGCCTTCTCGGCGGCGATGCGCGCCTTCTCTTCCATCGCGACGCGGTGCCGTTCCAGCGCCTCGCCGCGGCTCTGCGGGGTTTCCAGGCTGATGCGGCCCAGGGCGCCGCTGCGGTAATCCAGCAGCAGCGTGTGGGCGGCCTTCTCGTAGTCGTAGTCGCCGCCGCGTACGCGGTAGGCGCGGCGCTGGGCCACCCCTTCGATCACGCCGAAACCGTCCATGCCCTCGGTCTTGAAGCCGTAGCGCGCGCTCAGGAGTTGCGGATAGCGTTCGAGCAGGAAGGCGCCCAGGAACTCAGCCACTTCTTCCTCGATCACGGCGTTCGTGCCGACCGCGTGGCTGGCGGCCAGCATCATGCCGTCGCTTTCCATGGCGATCTTCGGCCACAACATGCCGGGGGTGTCGACCAGCACGGTGAACTGGTCGAGGTACAGCTTTTGCTGCGACTTGGTCACGGCGGGCTCGTCGCCGACCTTGGCCACGCGTTTTTTTAGCAGCGCGTTCATCAGCGTCGACTTGCCGACGTTCGGAATGCCCATGATCATGATGCGCAGCGGCTTGGTCGGCACGCCGCGGTGCGGCGCCAGCGCCTTGCACAGCTGGGGAATGCGCGCCACCTCGGACGGATTCTTGGTCGTCACCGGATAGGCGCTGACGCCTTCCTGGGCGTCGTACCAGGCGGCCCAGGCCGCGGTGGCGGCGGGGTCGGCCAGGTCGGTCTTGTTCAGCACCTTCAGGCAGGGCTTGTTGCGGAACTTGCGCAACTCCTCGACCATCGGGTTGCTGCTCGCCTGCGGCAGGCGGGCATCCAGTACCTCGATGACCACATCGGTGTTCTCCATCTGTTCCGCAGCCTGCTTGCGGGCGGCGGCCATGTGGCCCGGGAACCATTGTATCGACATGCTTTGATCTCTAATTTCTGCTTCAAACGGCTATTTTACGCTGGTGCGGGGTGGGCTTGAGGATCGGCGCTCGGTAACGTTGCACCGGATATACGTGATGCCGGGCTCGGGAAGCCCGCCCTAGGGTCGAGCCGCTGGCAATGTACAGGCGCCGGGCGGCAGGGCTGCGGCAGGGTCGGCGGCGGCCAGGCGGGCGCGGGCGTCGGTCAGGTCCCTGGCGAATTCGGCCAGGTAGCGCGACTTCTGCTCGCTCTGCCATTCGGCGTTCGAAAAGCCGGCGGCGTCCTGCGCCGGGCTGGTGGCGACCTTGCCTTCCAGGCGCGGCAGCAGGGCGCGGTCGGGGTCGCCGGCGTCCTTGAGCAGATAGCCTTCGACATCGCGCAGGCTCAGGGGCAAGGCCGGCTGCCCGTCGCGCACCAGCTTGCCGAAGGCGACCAGCTTGACCTCGTTCGGGCCCGGCTTCAGGACCTCGTTGAAGCTCAGCAGCGCAAACGACTGGCCGCGCGCGTCGTCGGCGCGGCCGCTGACGAGGTAGCGGCCGCCCTGGCGCACGTCGAGCGGCAGGTAGAAATTCAGCGAGCCCTGCTCCACGGCCGCGCGCACCGGGCCGGCCCAGACCGCCGGCAGCTGCGGCGTGTGGATGACGTCGAACTGCAGCACGCCGTGCTTGCCGTTCACCTGGTAGCCTACTTCGGTGCGGATGGTGCCCTCGACGCGCGCCAGGCTGCCGCGCGCGGGATCGAGCGCCCCCGAAAAGGTGCCGTCGTTCGCCGCCGCGTCGGGCGCGCCGCCGTCGTCGGCGAATTGCAGCGCCGTGCGGCTGGCTTGCCCGCCCTGCCCGAGGCCCTGGGCAAAGGCGCCGTCGATCTCCAGCGGCAGCGTGCGGCCCTCGGCGTCGATGGCGCGCAGCGTGAACGCGGCCGATTCGCCGGCGCCCAGGTAGACGCGCGACTGCGAGGTCTGCAGGCGCACCGTGTCGTCGCTGGCGTCGCCGTCCAGGCGCATCGGGTCCGTCGAGACCGCCGGATCGTTGGGACGGTCCTGGTCGGCGTTTTCCAGCATCGGACGCGAACCGGGCGGATAGCGGCTGGCGGCGCGGTAGCTGCAATACGTGCGCTCTGCCAGTTGCAGGTTCGCCAGAAGCTGGCGCCGGTTCTGCGGCGCCGGCATGTCGGCCGGCACGGGGCCGAAAAACGGCATGGCGCCGGGAGCGGGTGCCCGCGCGGCGCGCGCGACGTCCGGCGGCGCATCGGGCTCGCGCGCCGCCCACAAGGCCAGGCCAAGCAGGAACAGGACGGCGGCCAGCGCCAGCCCCGCCCGGCGCCGGCGCGGGGCCGGCCTAGTAGGCACTGCTCACCATGGCATTGCGCACCACCGACACGATGCCGCCCCAGTTGCCGCTGGTGTAGTGCTGGTAGTGTTCGTCGTCGTCACGGTAGGCCACGTAGTGGAAGCTCCACTTGGTCCGCCCGCCCTGGTTCGCTCCGCTGCCCAGCGTCAGGTCGTTGCAGAACCAGTCGCCCGGATTGCAGAACGATGCGCCCGCATTGCCCGAGACGCCGCCGGCGCTGTGGTAGGCCTGGACTTCGTCGTCCTGGCCCGGCAGCACGCCCGAATACAGCGTGCCCCTGGCGCCGGCGTACATGTAGAACCAGATGCCCTGGGTCTGGTTGTGGTTGTACATGGCGCGCGCGGTGCGGGTGCGCAGGTCCTGTACCAGCGCTTCGGACGTGGCCCAGGAGCCGATGTCGGCCAGTTCGGAGCCGCCGCCCGAGCCGGCGCCGATGCGCACCCACTTGATGTTCCAGCCGGCCTGGGTGCCGCCGTCCAGGTTGCCGCAGGCGCCGGAGGCATCGGCCACCGCGTTCTTCTTCAGGCGCTCGGAGCCGCCGTAGTTGGCCAGGGTGTAGCCGAGCAGCAGGTCGCCGGCGCTGTGGGCGGCGATGTAGCACCAGTTATCGCCGGTGCAAAAGCAGTCGAGGGCGTCGCGGATGCGCGGGCTCTGCGAGGCGATGCTGCTGCGCCCGTCCCAGTTGACGGCCTTCTTGTTGACGCCCGCCGGGGTCGCGGCCGGCC
>Ga0265798_10001419_pt1 | contig 37386 bp, 58 predicted proteins | sample P3T30metagenome_FD_192430 | JGI IMG/M metagenome (GOLD analysis project Ga0265798, IMG submission 192430) | Plant litter microbial communities from East Loma Ridge, Irvine, California - P3 T30 | ecosystem: Environmental > Terrestrial > Plant litter > Unclassified | place: USA: California...
GTTTCGCTCCACTAAGACTCGAGCGACGTCTAGCATGACTCCTACGCCCATTCCATCATCGGCTGCGCCGGGTGATGGCAGAGTCGAGTCAATATGTGATCCGAGCAATAGGGCGTTTGACGAGTTGCGGCCTGGAGTAGAGATTCGCAAGATGATGTTTCGGATGCCACTGTAGACTTTGAGTAGGTCATGGTCGAGGATGTTGAACCTGGTCGTCAGCTTTCCTGTTCGTCGTAGATCTACACCTAGCCCAAACTCACTCATGGAAACCCGATCCCTTCTGCACCGAGACCTCACATTCTAGCAGCTTACACCTCGCAGCAATCTGATTGACCTGATCCAACACATATTCCTCCCCAGCAAGAGCTTCTTCAGTGCCTACAGTCCTATACCCGATATTCTCGAGAGCCTGCATGTGCCCGACAGCGATATCCTCGGACGCTTGAGGTCTGCCATTGCGGTCTCTATCGGTCAGCCGCGACAGTCATTGGAGACTCACAATGGTCCGAGTGGTGACGGGAGCCTATAGTGAACCTTTGAAAGCCACCATGGCCAGACCGTGATGATAGGCAGAAGCAGCAAGTACGGGAGGACAGACACGCCATGGAGGTCTCTCCACGCTGATATCTTCATTCCCACTCGTATCCGGTAAGAGTACTATGTAATCAGAACGTCTCCCCCAGGCTACGAGTAGTCGAAGAACAATACATACATGTGTCGACGTCGACTGGGTGTTGTTATAGAATGATTAGATAAAGTAGTGACGTCGACAAGGAAGGGTATTTATCCGATCCCTTCACCTCAAATTTCGGCTAGTCTGTCAAGATGCCCGACTTTGTCTTCTTATCCCCGTAAAACATCGCCAGGGTGTCACGCATCATCCGGTCAAGCTGCAGGAGTCTGGTCCATAAAGGGAGATCGACTTTTGGTTCCATCGCCGAACCCGCTTTGTCTATGACCAAGATGTCGAGATACGCCGACTTGTCCCGAGAGGAATTGATTGCCCGACTTGAAGCTATCGATACACCCGGAGCGTCGACATCACGTCAAACACTCCCGCAGAAGCATCTCCCTCGCGAAGAATACATGCGAAATGGTAGACCACGCCTCGATAAGCCGTTCGACTTTACAGTCCATCCCACACGACACGTCGCGCTTTTGTTGACATACCATGGATGGCCTTATTCCGGTCTTGCGATACAGAATGATCCGAATTTGACGACCGTCGAGGGGGAGCTGTTGAAAGCACTGGAAAAGACGCATTTGGTGGAACATGGAAAAGGGTTCGAAGGGTGCTCGTATAGCCGATGTGGACGTACGGATCGGGGAGTCAGTGGAGAAGGGCAGGTGGTGGACCTTTACGTGAGGAGTTGCAGAAAGAGTGGCAGGGGATGGAAGGCGGCAGAGAGGGAGGAGAGCTCTGTGCAGGAACACATCTCGACGGAGGCAGTAGATGAGCCAAATACGAAACCGGTCAAACCCAAAAAGGAACCCGAGAACGAATTCTCGTATCCACGATTACTCAATGGTGTTCTACCGCCCTCCATCCGAGTCGTGGCATGGTCACCAGTGGACGAAGACTTCAATTCTCGATTTTCATGTACATACAGGCACTACAAATATCCCTTCCACCTCGACTCTACACTCGATCTGTCCCTTATGCGCCAAGCCGCCGACTCTCTGATTGGGGAGCATGACTTCAGGAATTTCTGTAAATTGGATGGAAGCAAGCAAATCGAGAATCACGCCAGGACGGTGGTCAAGGCGTTCTTCGATGAACAGGAGGCAGATGGGATGGTGGTGTTTAATCTGATCGGAACGGCATTCCTGTGGCATCAAGTCAGACATATTATCGCCGCGCTATTTCTGGTCGGAAGGGGGTTAGAGGATGTGGCCATGATCAGACAGTTGCTTGATACCGAAACAAATCCCAGTAAACCGACCTACAACATGGGTGATCCCCTTCCGCTCACTCTACACGAATGTGGGTACCCTGAACCTCCCGATTGGCGTATAGGCGGATACGATGGACCATTAACCTCACTTTCCCCGGAAGACAAGAAGAAGGTATGGGCGAAAGCAATGGCCGGAAGGGACAAGTTGGAAAGGGAACTGATTGCCATGAAGCAGCATTCTGAGTTCCGGAGCTGGCAGATCGGGGGTGCCTTGAGGACATTGCACAAGATCATGCCCGAGTCAGAAGGAGAGGACAGGGGAGGAATCGTCTCGTATCCTGTGGGGGGAGGGGAAGTGATCTTGACGGGCAAGTACAAGAAGGTGATGGATAGACAGAGAGGGGATGCCCCAGAGGTGGTCAACCGGAAATGGCGAGAGGGAAAAGAGAGAAAGGCTGCATCAGCAGAAGTTCTAGGTTCTGCCGCCAAGGATTAGCCAGAAGTAGTGTTGATGTTTCATTTGCATATGCGCTAATTCGGTGTTGTATGCGATTGATATACAACAAAACGGCCCTTGCTTCATCCACGGCCACAGATTCTAGAAAACTTCGCATCCCGTCTGCTCTGCGCAAATAAGCTGGAAATCGCCCAGCTAGTAGCGAGGTCGGGGACGACTCGCGAATCCTGTCCGGTGCTGTGGTTCACAACTTTTTTGGTCATGGTGCCTGGGGTCCCCCCTTGGTCTCCTGATTGCGCTTTACTTGCTATCGTCACTCCACCCTGCTTGCCCAAATTCATGCTACCTACTCTCATCAGAATGAGTAGAAGTAGAACATACTCTGTGGGTCTCTAAATCTTGCTTGACTATGCACAAGAACCCGCTGATGACAGGAAGCGATATCGCTACTCAACACCTGCCAGTCTAATGCTGCGACGTGGGTTATCAATTGTTGAAGGCGCGAGATTAGCTAACAACCAGCATCGAAGCGATCCGCAAGTCCGGTGGACGGCTGAATGACTTTGCTGTCCCAGAAATGCACGATTATCTACGTCGAATAGGATACAGACCTGACGACCTCAACAAGTTGAATGTAGTCCATATTACTGGTACAAAAGGAAAAGGATCGACTTCTGCTTTTACGGAACGGATCCTTCGTTCACATTTGCCTGGAAAAATTGGACTGTATACCTCGCCTCATCTTTGTGCTGTACGAGAGAGGATACGCGTGAATGGAGAGCCCTTGAGTGAGGAAGTATTTGCGAAACTATTCTTCGAAGTGTGGGAAAAGTTGGAGGGAGATCAAAAGGTACGTATCACACAGTTCGATCGAGTTGGTCAGTCGGCGTAGCTCATGTCAAGACTCTATACCCCCATACGCCCGTCTTCCCCATTTATTTCCGTCTGTTGACGTTACTCGCATTCCACGCGTTCATATCCCTGGGAGTCGAAGCGACAGTCCTAGAAGTGGGTATAGGCGGTTTATACGATTCCACAAATATCGTCCCTAAACCGATCGTCACGGGTATCTCTGCTTTGGGACTAGACCATACCGCAGTACTAGGAAACACCATCGAGGAGATTGCGAAGAACAAAGCTGGAATCTACAAATCTGGTATTCCAGCATTATCGGTACCGCAAGATCAAGTTTCTGGAGGGGAAGTGTTAAGAAAGACAGCTGAGCAAGTTGGAGCGGATTTTGAGATAGTGGAGATTATACCAGAGGATACGAAACTTGGAGTACCGGGATCACATCAGCAGATCAACGCTTCACTTGCTGTCGGGCTAGCTAGGAAATTCCTTGAAATTAAGGGATATAAAGTCGGAGCTGGTGTACCGGAATCATTCAAACAATCATTGGCGGACACAAAATGGCCAGGAAGATGTCAGATGGTTCAAGATGGTGAAGTTAGGTGGATGCTGGATGGCGCACACACGACCGAGTCATTAACGTCATGTGGCAGGTGGGCTTGGTCGGAAGGAAACCCGGATGTCTTGGTGTTCAATTGTTCAGGCGGACGAGCGGCAGAAACGTTGTTGGCGTCGTTGTTGGATGCAGGTGCGGCGACTTCTGGAAAGACACTGGAACAACTGGGCGCTGGGTTTGAACAAGTGGTATTCTGTACCAATGTGACATTCGCCGACGGTGGTTTCAAGGGTGGTGAGTCTCGCTTCGTGAAACTGGATCAATAGCTGATCTGATCTAGACTTGACCTCGAAAGCCATCGACCCTGACGATCTTTCGGCTCTCGCTACCCAAAACGCTCTACGGGACGCTTGGCTCAGACTCAATCCTTCTTTCGATCCAGAAAAGGTCCATGCGAAAGGATCAATCCAGGAAGCTGTCGAGATTGCCCGGGGACTAGGCAAGAGAGATGTCCTGGTTGCCGGAAGTTTGCATCTCGTAGGAGGGGTAATGTCGGTCGCAGAACTCATTGATGCCCTGAGTATGGCATAAAGCAGAGTAGACTTGGTTGTATATATCGTCAATGCATAGAATGATCGTTATCGTTACAGCATACTACTAAGTATCCAAAGTGGAGTCCAGACTGCAAATACACCCGGCCAAGCAAGATTTCCGATCGTCTCCCATTCCCATCTGAGATTGAGTTGAGGTAACGTCGCAAGCCAGGGATGAAACGCAAGTATTGCGAGGCGAACCCATCGGGGCGGCATAAGGTATAGTACCGTCACGGAACCAAGTAGTAGAGCTTGAGGGAAATTGACCATTGCCAAAACGGGTATGAGGGCTCCATAAAGCAGATGCGTAAGGGCCATTGCCGATTTCCTAGCTTCGCCTTTTGGTCTCGGTAGACCGATAGATAGTAGAGAGATGAGTGGCATTTGGGTCATCCAAGCTACCCAGGAGAGAATAAATGCGGGGATCATCCATACAGCCCCATCAAATGGAATGGGACAGTCAAATCCGCCGATAGTCACGCTTGCTCCCAATAGAATGGCGGCAGGTAGGTAGTTGCCGACGGGAATGAAGTGGTGGGGTATGGGCACGAGGTAGAAGAAGTATGAAGCGTGTAGTCGTTCAAGAAGGTTGTTGAAAGAGCGGAGCGTCGATTCGACGGTACGGCCCAGGGTATGGAATCCATGAGGTCCAGTTGAAGGGGTACAATACATTGTCATCGAGTCGATACGATGCCTAATTTTAACTTATATATCTGTATGATAAATATTGACCTACCGAGCGAGGACACCATGTGCACCACTTGGCTTGCCCAAAGCGTTGTAGTAGAAATGATTTATCAGGTGCTTGGCCGCTAGTAGGTATTCCTGGATCATCTTGGGGTATTGCCAATCAGGCTCATAATCGATATCGTGAACTCGTGTTTGTACCCCAGCCGAGTATCGAGCAATATGAGCGATAGAGTTGAAAACGTCCTGATTCGGAAGTCGTCCATTCACACCCTCTGGCAGATGTTAGCTTTATCGGTGAATGGAGAACAGTTGAACTTGCCGTAGAATAGCCCTAGGTGCGAGAATGAGTGGCCTGGATAATCGACGTTCAGGCCCGTCCATATAATCCCCGAGAATAGCGAGTGATAGGATTGCATGAAATTTTCCAGTCCTTCCAGATATCCTTCCCCTATCACGATCACAATGTCGAAAGCCCAATAATTCTGACCTGATATGAGCTCTCGTCGTGTGTCAAATGAGCTAGACACACCTTTGAGATAGTCCCCTAACGCAAGAGCAGTAGCTACTCCTCTGAGATTCGGTCCACCATCCTTCGATATCCAATTCGCCGACAAGATGATGGTCTCGGTACCAGGTGATCTGGATGGTTGGACATGTGCGTATGTTGACAGAGATGTATTTCCGGAATTGAGCCCAACGTATGAGAACGTTTCTTGTAGGTAATTTGACCGTCTAGCATCAGCTTCATTCGCGTGCCATCTACTCACTCCTCAAAAGTACCGTTGACGATCTTCTCCAATTGTTCAAGGTATCGGTCGGCTTGATGAACATTTGCCCAGTCGAAATACATTGATACTTGGCCTGGGGATATCGCGTTCTCATCGATATAGGTCGCTTTCCATAATCCTTTATATGGTAGAGCCAAGACCCAAAGCATTGATATCAGCACCATGAGCAGCCTGGTAAGTCAGCCGGATCCCGGAACAGGGCTTTAAACCGCAGAGAGAAGGGACCTACCGGATGAGAGGTATCCGTTCGTCCAATTTCTTCATGAACCACCTCCTCCTCCCTAACGTTTTCGCCAGCGAAACATGTTCATTCGAGTAGTGGATGCTCGCAGGATTCGGCGGTGGACCTCTGCTCCTCAACAATGACAACATGTATGGTCAAGAAGCAAAAGTCAATGCATAGTGTAATTGAGCGCTGCCAATGGACATTAGTTGAATCTAAAACCACGTGCACCTTACCTCCACCTTGATCGTCCACCCAACCTTCAACCTCTAATCGTTCTGTACAATACCCATCAATGTCTATCTACTTCACATGACTCATCACAGCACTGAATGCCGCCAAAGCCAAAGAAACACAGAAATGATTGGAGCTGGGTCGATCAAGTGACTTCGGCCGCAGAGATCACCGAAGAACATCGATTAGCTGCAGCGGGTTTGACGGATGCGATACCCTGTGCATTCGCTTTTCCTACCTCTGAGAGCGACGTCTTACCTTTTAAGGATAAGCGATGTAATGCCAAGCTCTGCGAGACGATTTCTACATGCTACAATCATCTGGGTACGAAGCACTTGCTCGATCCCAAAGGGAAGGGAAGGTATGTCAACGATAATTTGACGAAAAAGGCGGACAGCCGGGAAAAGGGGATTCCAGCTGGGTTAAGGAACCTAGGAGCGACTTGTTATGTGAGTGCAGATTCCTATCATGTCTAACATCTGCATGAGTCCATCACACGTACTGAACGATAGGCGAACGCATTCCTACAGCTCTGGTTTCACAATATTGCCTTCCGGAATGCGATCTACGCCTGCGCCCCTATCCCAGGCTCTCCGCTTTTCCATCTCGCCCACATCTTCGCATCTCTTGAAAACACCGAAAGCAAATTCGTTGATCCCATGCCACTTATCGAGGCTCTCAGGTTGAACAAGGGGGAGCAGCAGGACGCGGCGGAATTCTCAAAGTTGTTTTTGGAAATGATTACGAATGAGTTGTTGAAGCAGAAGGATCCCAAATTAAGGGGAATGACCAAAGATCTGGTATGTCATTCTGGTCGGGTCCAGCTGAAGCGAAACTGAGCAACAGTTTGAGGGGACAATCCAGAATACAACTACATGCGATTGCGGTTTCGCCAGCCAACGAGATAGCTCATTCCTCGAACTCGAGCTCAGCCTCAAGGAAGGCACGTCCCTCATGGATCGACTACAATACTCGTTGACGGACGAACGACTTGAAGGTGATAATCAATATCACTGCCAATCATGCGGTATCAAGCGAAATGCTACGCGTTCAGCTGCCGTCACGAGCCTGCCGCCAGTCCTTCATTTTTCGCTACTACGCTTCGTTTTCGATTACAAAACGTACGAACGCAAGAAATCACGGGCCTCTATCACATTTCCTCGAAAGATGGAATTAGGTGGTCATTATTATCGCCTTCAAGCTATCATCACACATAGTGGTCCTAGCGCTCATCAAGGTCACTTTGTATGCGAAGCACTGGACCAAGAGACGGGGAAATGGTTTATGTGCGATGATGAGGACGTCAGTATGATCAATAGAAGCGAGTCGGTCTATGAAGAGACGAGGCATCGGAATCCCAGCCCAGGGTCGGGAACGGGAACGGAACCTCCGCTGAAGCGAGCCAAAACGGATGAAAACACGCTCAAGTCCAAAGACGCCTATATGCTCGTATATACTCGATTAAACCATGTCGATCCAATCGATCCTCCGCCTGATATCATGCACAAGATCCACCTCGAACTAGCTGAATGGTATAACGAGCAAGGACGACAAGAAGTCGATCGATACGTCCTAGAAGAGGAATTCGAGGCATTGGTTGGCGCCAAGAAGCAGGTAGCAAGGGTGCTGCCAGGAATGGAATGCCTGATTCCCTCTGCAGAATTGACAAGGTGGTTCGGAGGAGAGAAATTGGATGATCTGTTCAAGCCTTGGACTATACCCGTCTGTCCTCATGGAGATGTCGATCCAGATTCCACCGGGCTTTTCAAGATGATTTCGCTGGAGGCTTTCGAGTTGCTCCATGAGTATGGGTATGATTTCCCGCATGGGTATACTTCCGATCTGCCGCTATTCAAGAAGAAGAGCAAGCGTCAAGTCATCGATCTGTCGCAAAGTCCTCCGCCAACCGCTGAGGAATCGCCCGGGATCGGTCAGACCGTCACCGGTACAGGCTCAATTGAGAACGGTGTTGGCGCTGTGGCCTCGATGATGGAAATAGATCATGTCCCAATGCCCGGATCGAGCATAATCAGGGAAACCAATGGTATCAATGGACACAATACGCCCAAAGATACAGACAACACGGTCGGGGTCAAGGAAATGGCCGGAAGGATGGAGACCAATGGTGGACTAGTGGAATCGCAGCGTTTATCAACAACATCGGTCAATCTACCAAAAGGGGGCTACGACTCCAGGCAGTATCAAACGTTGAGCAATGATCCTACAAATTCAGTCGCCTCGAGCTCAAAATTGAGAACTGGCAGCGCTGACATGTCCCGCACATCATCAAGTCAATCAGGCGTTCAAACTTTCGGTCTTCTCCCACGCATGACGATATGTCCTATCTGTGTTGAAGCGGAATATCACTCAAGAATAGCCCCGGGGATTAGTCAAGAAGACAAGGAATTCTGGAAATCTGAAATCAAGGTCGATCGTCAAATCATCAAACTCATGGATCCGAAATTCGTAATTTACGACATCGAGTATTATTTCCTCCCAGATGACTTCGTGGAACCGTGGCAAGAGTTTGTCAAATACGACTACGCCACACGACCTACGTTGGCGAAAGATATGGGCAGGTGTGTGCATGGGTTGTTGGATGTAGATTTGGAGATGGATAATATCCACTTCATCGAGCAGAAAGGTTGGGATCAAGTTGTTCAGAAGTGAGTCTGCTTATATCGCACCAACACGCAACTGACAGCAGGTACGGTGAAGCTGATCCCATCACATTCCGATTCCCTAAGAGTATCCCGCAAGATGCGAGTGAGAAGAGGTCGGCAAAAACACATATATCTGTTGGGACTTGTGAACCATGTCGTCGTGCACGGTTGGTCTTCCTTTCGTGCATCCGTATTCGATCTTCTACTGATGTCGTAGTCTGTCGAACTTCGAAGAGACACAAGTCTACCTCAAATTGGAACGCACTACCATCCCCACTTCTCGCAGGTCCAAGAACAAAGAAGTCTCGTATGATGTCAAGAAGAGTACGACTGTAGTTGATATCAAAGTCGAGGTAAGTCGCCGGTCTCGTTCCGATGGATGTCATTCAATGTTCCAATGGGGCTAATGATCAGATCATGCACCAGACCGGGATCACACCAATCAACCTGGTCCTCTATCACAACGGCCGCGAGCTTCTGAATGAAGAGACTGTGGCAAGTATAGGCATCTTGACAGGAGATCAGATTGTCGGGAAGGAGATGGAGGTCATTGAGGTCATAGATGAACCTATCGTGGCAGAGCGAGGATTCGGCGGAACGGCACTACACGGGAGACTAGGTGTGTTTGCTCTCTCATGGAATTCCGTCGCAGAGCGATGAGCTGACTGGAAGCATGCCCGGATTGTACGTTTGAAAATCAGCCAGAGGTGGCTTGTTGTGAGATGTGTTCGAGAGTAAGTCGACCAGATCATAACCTTGCGGATCAAGCACTGACCGTCAGCCTTTTGGTTTCGATACATAGCATGCGATTACGAACAACGATAATGAGTGACGTTGCATAACGAGACATGATAAGAAACAGATAATGTGTTGGGATAGCAGATTAGGAAGAGCATGTAATGTGGCATCATGAGGCCCCAATGCCCTCGTCATCACCATCATGAGCATATCAACGAATGTCGGACCGAGTCAATGGGTCAACAAGTCAATGGAGTAGGGTAACGGCGGTAGACAGACTCGCTAGGATATGACGAGTAAATCCGAGCTCGACAGCATACCTCGGATGCCAAGGGTGTAGACGGCATTGTGATGGCTATCGACGGGCAAAGATGTGATCTAGGATGTCTAGGATTCAGTGCCGGCGTTCCCACTGTCCCAGAATCTTCTTTTACCTCCTCCTCCTTTTCCCGAGGTGCCGCCGCACTACCTTTCAAGCGAGATCAAACCCGGCTCGAGACGGGCGTTATCAGTTGCAGCCATTTACAGCCGTACGCACTGTCCTTCATCACCTCCACGGCCTGAGTCATAGGCGATAGGACATGCCCTTAGCGAGAATAACATGACAATTTTCACGGTATTCGCCGGTACTCAAGAAGGTAAACGCGGCTAAGAGCGGTCCAGGACTTACCGCCGGCAAGCGTCAATCATTCGAGGAACGTACATGTATGACGTTTTTTCTGATTTGTTGCCGATATTTCTGGAATAAACTTGATTACGAGTACCGGTCTGATGGACCGTTCCTCCGGACTTTTTGATGTCGACCTCGGCCCCGAGACTGGGGTTATATAGACTCCACGTCGATAAGGACCTCCACGTCCCCCCTCCTTGCTTTCTACTTATTAGACTTGACTCACGATGTCAAATGATATTTCGCCAACAACTCCTCTGGCTGCACCAATCAACGCAGACGATGGAAGGAAAAAGAATGCTGTTAATCACGAGGAATTTGGAAATGAGACTGAAATGGATGATCTGAGAAAAGCTGCGGATGAGCAAAGAATTGAAGTCACTCCCGAGGATGTGCGTTTCTCATCTCTTAGAACGCGTCAACCGGAGCTGATGATATAGGATAGAAGGTTGAGGATGAAGGTTGATAAGCGGATATTGATTATTCTATGCTGGGTCTACTTTCTACAGATTCTCGACAAGACCGTTTTCGGTATGTCCCTTTCTGTGGCTTTAATCTATACCCTTTCCTCCCAACAATTTTCTCCATCGAAGGGATGAGCTGATCTCAAGGCTATGGAAACGTGTTTGGCATGTCCAGAGATACGAATCTGGCCGACGGTCAATACTCCCAAGTTAGCATAATGAACGCCATAGCTCAAATCGCCTGGCAACCTTTCTCGTCCTACTTGATCGTCAAAGTGCCATCTAGGATTCTTATGACTGCCTTGGTATTCTGCTGGGGAGTCAGTCAGACTGGGATGGCTGCAGCACAAAAGTGAGCATCATCTGAGGGTTTCGGGATCAAACTTGTCCATCAGATATGAATCGGTTTTGAGGGCCGATGGATTTGATTATGGCGTTGTTTGCGGTGCTGATCCTGGTAGTTACGGTGGACTGGTTGCAACTAGATTCCTTCTGGGTTTGTTTGAATCGGGATGCTTGCCGCTCTTTGTGCGTCCGGAAAATTCGACCTCGATTGGTAGATCGAAACATCGCTGATGACACAGGGTGTAATCACGGCCCAATGGTATCGACGTTCCGAACAGCCAATTCGAGTTGCGGCATGGTACTCCACTAACGGTATCGCTACAATGTTCTCCGCCATCCTAGCATACGGTCTAGGGCACAGTACTGGCCTGGCACCATGGCGAGCACTCTTCCTTACCGCCGGCTTGATGACTGTCCTTACCGCACCCGTCATTTGGTTGGTACACGACTCGTCCATCGAAACAGCCCGGTTTTACACTCCTCAAGAGAAAGAACAAGCCACGGAGAGATTGAGAGCGAATCAAACAGGTACAGGATCGAGTGAATTTAAATGGCATCAAGTCCTCGAATTATTCTACGATACAAAAACGTATCTTTGGCTCGCCATGTCGTTACTTTTAAACGTTGGGGCCGCAGTCACCAATATTTTTGGACCTACATTGATCGGAAACTTCGGATTTGACGACTACACCACATGCCTCCTCAATATCCCATTCGGCTTCCTCCAGCTCGTATGGATATTAGTCTCTTCATGGGCTGTACATCATATCCGGCTCAAGTCCGCTATCTTGGCAATCTTCATCATACCAGTAGTAGTGGGATTGGCTTTACTCTATTCCGAAGCTGTCGGTGCTTTCAGGCAGGGACCTTCCTTGGCTGGATACTATCTCCTGAGTTTCTTGTTTGGTGGTAATCCCTTGATTGTTTCGTGGATTGCTGCCAATACCGCAGGACAGACCAAGAAGACGTAAGCTGTCTCCCCTCTCAATCATCGACTGTATTGTACTGATACCTTAGGGCTATTTTCTCCCTCTACAATGCCGGCGTCGCTATCGGAAACATCATCGGTGAGTCCAGCTTGATTGACTGCCATACATGTAAGATCCGGCTAAATACCAGGTCCCCTGCTATTCAAAGACTCCGATTCACCGCGATACGTCCCCGGTTTACGCGGCGTTTTGGGCATCTTCATCGCTCTGCTGGCAGTAATTGGTCTCCAAGTAATCAATCTGTACTTCCTGAACAAGGTGAGGCAGAACCAGAGGGTCAAGCATGGGAAACCCAAGTTTATCAATGATACTTCGATGAGCAAGAATTACGTGGCCTATGGTAGTGATCAGCAAGAAGGTCATGTCAAATTGGGTCAGAATGGTATGTCCCTCTACCTGAACTGCTGGTGACAAACGAGCTAACAGTTCAGCTCTACTCGACTTGACGGATTATAAGAACGATGAGTTTGTTTACCTGTATTAGAATGTATACAACGTAGAGCGTACTGTAGACTTGGGAGAAGAAGGATCATGAGGGTCCAATAATGTAATAGATACGATACGTTGCATGTTTCTCTATTCTCTAGTCCGACATACATGAGCATACCTTCTCGCGCGACTCTGATGATCGATCCATGGTCTGCCATCACACTCTCGCTGATTCACCCTCTGATAGTGTCGAATCGATCGGTGCCTCAGGCTGATCCAGTATATCGGAATCATGCAACGACAATCGACTTCGTTCTCGTAACCACGATCCATATCGAATCAAAAGAAACCTAGGATCAGCATATGTGAATGACTTTCTTTCCGAGTCGTTGAGCCGAGGGATCTCGGCTTCGTCTGGGATCTGACTTACGGAATGGGAATGAACGCCACTGCACAGAATCCAATGATTGAGTTACCCCATGCTATCCCTAGATTCTTGAACATTGGGTCTACCGCAATTGGCATCCCAGCTCCGAAAAGGGCCCTCACGAAATCGTTTGAAGCTAGAGCGGATGCTGCGTATTTAGGATATGCTAACGATCAGCTCCCAGACTTGGCCAATTAATGGAAAAAGACATACCGTCCGGTAGATAAGTCAAGAAAGGGAAGAAGCTGGTATTAGCTCACTCTAAGACATGTGTGCAGTGGACTTACATCCAGTCGGTAGCACTTGTCCATATGGTCCCCGCTAATACTGGAGAGATCCAGTGTACCCTCACAGCAGACCAAGCAAACCAGAACATTGTGACAGGAAAGATAAGACCGCCGTACATTGTGATTGGCAGTCGTTTTTCAGGCAAGAATCTCCCCTTGGTCTTGACAAACATTGGTTCGAACTGGTACCTATATGGTCAGCCTAAATCATTATGATCTAGCAAGCTCGATACGCACCAATTCCACAAAGAATATCCACCGACGCCGAGGCCTTCTCCTACAACAAGGCCCAGGAAAGGAAGGGTTGATACGCCCAAATTCCATCCATACCCTCCTCCTCCATATACGAGTGGGAAAGACTTGAAGAACGAGTACATGACTGCGTAAATTAAACCGTTGTAGAGGTTGATAGCGATGATGATCGGTTCGGTGAACGTCATGGTGATAGGTCGAATAAGAGCATCGAACAAAGCCTCTGAAAAACCCAAGTGAGCTTGTTGTATTTCACTCAGTGCTTTTAGGCTGTTGTTTCCTGTTATCTTTCTCAGCCGGGCCGCTTTGCGTAATAGAATGGTATCTTTCGATGTCTCTGGTAGCGAGAATGACAACAATATCAGAGTGAACAAGGATGCGAAAAACATTTCCCAGAATGGCCAAGTCCAGTCCCCTGTTTCTTGGATGGCGAACGCCGCAACGACTGGTGCCAAAGAAGGAGCTGCCGAAGCTGATACTCCGTAAATACCCATTGCGTAGGGTAATTTGTTGGGATAAAAGATGTCGGCCAATGACGCTCCGCCTGTTGCCAGTGGTGGAGATCCAACGAACCCAGCAAGGAATCGAAGTACAAGGAATGGGGCGATGTGATTTACTGCGGCGGTCGGGAGTTGGAGGGCGCAAAAGAGGAGTAGGCAGATTATGTACGGTGCTGTTCTGCCGATGAAGGGAATCTCTGATATTGGCGATAGGAACAATGGCCCAACTCCGTATCCGATCACTACAGGTTAGCTTTCCCCTACTGGCTAGGGTGTTCTCGAAGGCATACCGAATGTAGTGATGCCCAATGTACTGATCAACTCCGAGACGCCAAAGTGTTCAGCGCCAATCGTGACGGCAGGCGACCATATCGCAGAAGCCATATACACAGTAGTAGTCATGATCATTATCGCAAACAATGTCCAACATTTTTTGCCGAATGACCTTCCATCAGAACTTTGTCTTGTAGTTGTGGGGGTGACTAACCAGTTCAATGGATTCTCCGGATCGTCGTCCCCTTCCCATGTCACTAAAATCACATCTTTAGGAACGGCGACCTCCTCTTCTCTCGGCCTACCACTCTGATCCAGCTCAAGTTGGTGTGCGATCACTTCTGACCCACTACTGAGTGTATCGGTAGGTGTGACACCCAAAGATGGAGTGGCATCGCTCCTATCCTTCTCGGAGGCAGTCAGGAGGTATCGCTCCGGAACAACATACTCCGCCTTCTGCTCTGGGTAAGGTAGTATTCTACCAGCAGAGAAGTGGTTGAGCAATTGTCCAACAAACTGATGTAAGCAACTGGCGTGATCGTAGACAAGTGGCTTACCGAATCTCGAATAACAGTCTTGATTGTCATTGTAATTCTACGTCTATGTCAACGCATCTATACGATATGTATGAATGATAGACGAAAGCTCAAGCTGTACCGATCCTTATACACATGCATACCCGCCATGGCGCAATCATCAATCTTTATACGAGTGGACATGAGTAGACGAGGTATAGACGAAAGTCAGACGAGCGATTCCCAGGGAAAATGACGCCAAGCTAACCGACCGGACTGGAATCGAAAGAAAGAACATTTTCTTGGGCGGTCACGTGATTGTCGTGATCTCGGTGAGAAGCAGTCAATGCAATCATATCCGTACGAATAGCAACTTGAGACATACTATGAACAACGATACTATATGATATTGATACTGGAAAATACACAAAGTCCATCAGCGACATCGCTGGTAGAACAGCTAAGGCGAGTAAATCGATTGCCGTCTTTTCTTACCCTCACCTTTTCCACTACTCATCACCAATCTCCACAACAACGCGCCCATTTCTCTCTGCATCAACCTTCCACCTGCATGTTCTGAATCCAAAAGTCCAGCCGATGTCGCTATCAAGTCTCCGAGTCCTTCACGAGGTTCGACTCTGCCGACTGATGCGAGGACGTAATCGAGTAATGCATTACAGCATCTGCGTGAATTGTGTGGGTCCTGAGTGATTGGGTGGTCATATACTTGCGTGGTTGCCGTGATATAGGCCCATGATACCAGCTGTCCATTAGTTATGCTAGAAAAAGAACTTAGAGATGACCTACAGTGGTGAGATAGACTGCCCAGGGGGTGTATATACCCCATTCGGTAAATAGAGTTTGACGTAGGTATCGCATCGACTGCCAAATACATGTCCAGGCATCTTCCGTCTTTGCCCATAGCCGTAGTCGGCGTTTCGCATCGGCGTATTGACGAGCCCCAACTGACGGTCAGTACATTCCAGCAGAATTGTCTGCCAAGACTCACTCGGAGAACCGCAGACTTGGGTGGCGCCCGCAGCGACCTGCAACATAGGACTGAATTATCAGCGAAGGCCCATGTGACGATCCAGCGACTCACATATCACTCAAGACCGAAACGATCGAGATGGCGAACGTATCCCTCATGTCTCTCGATTCGATCCCGCCGGGGACGTGGCCGACATGAATCTCCCACCTGGCTCGCAGGTGGATGACCGCTATCCATCAGCCTCCGCGCCCCGATTTGAGCAAAGAGTGTTTACCATTCATGACGATATGTCTCCAATGTTTGACTCCAGCATGAAATCTTATTCCCATACCTCCCCTTGTTCGACAGTCCCAAGCAATGGCCATTAAGCCCATCAAAGCCATTTCGACCGCCAGACAATTCTCCAAATCAGGTCGTAGGGTATGATGTTTCGCATTCTCTGCCGCCAGAGTTTCAAGGACGACCGTGGCGTATCCTTCTGAGATTGAACTGACTTGAAATTCAGGATGAAGACCCGGCAGATTGCCAGGTTGTTGTTTTCGTTTTTGGTAAGGAGTGACGCTACTTGCTGGTACTTTGGGAGCGTCTCGGGCTCTGAACCAGTCACTTGCGTTGACAGCTTCCCATTGAGCTTTGGGGCAGGGTAGAGCGGCGTGATGAGCGAAGATAGAAAGCTGACGCGAGACGTGCTGGTTCCAAAAAGCTGACAGTTGGGTGTCGATAAGAAGGATACAGTATACGGCACGGCGGCGTTCTACCATCAGCGCCTTCCTTCAATCTAACATACCTTCATCCTTTGCCCAGACTGCCCAGCCTTCTTCCTGAGGCGCATCATCATCCGTCTTTCCAACGACTCCGATTCCTTTTTTACGAGAATGCGCGACCATGACCGGCCAAAGACATTGAGCGATGAATTGGCTATCGGAAGTCCCGTACCAAGTGTCGTATACGTGACAAAGGGTAAAGCACTGAAGTGTAGTTATTGGCATTTCCAGTCCACAGTTCTGTACCATCTTGCCCCGTATGGAAGCCACCGTTTGACTGAAGTTGAAATCTCGGCGAACTGGCATATTCATCGATCCGACAATAATCATCATCAGAACCATTTCGCATGGCGCTTCGTCGATTTCGAACGTACCGCGATGTATGAAAGGGAAGGTCGGGGCGATATGAGTCCAGTACATACCGAGCGCATCGGACACGAATCGCAGATCCAATGGGAGACCCTGCTCGTCAAGACTGATCACGTTGGAGTCATTGCACTTACAGGAAAGTCGGCAGCGATCTTGACAACCAACGCGGCATTGGCCAGACTGACTTGATTGCGCTCTGAGCTCTCTTGTATTCTCGGAGTAATTGACTGATATGGTATATCCACTGTCAAGGTCGTGGGATCCAGCCAGGGCGGCTGTACTTCACCTTCAAACAGGGCTTCCCAGCTGTCAGGTGGCCAGATTCCGAAGCCCAATCCGAAATCGTTGGTGTCTGCCCGATACTCGTTCCCTGTCGTGATTTGATCTTCGGTGAGAGGTTGTGTCAAGTCGAATAGCTGTTGAGAATTGGATTGATCGCTCATGGAGGATGCTGAATTTGGGTCCATAGTGTTTCCCATATTGATGGAGCCAGGGTGGATCTCTCCGAATAACGAGGCAGCGATCGGCTGAGGGTTCGAGTATGAATATGAGGTAGCTGAGTACGGTCGTTGTGATTCGTAATCCTCTTCACCGTCATTGCTACTGGCTGATGACGATCTCTGGCGTTTTGGTCGAGGGAGATCTGAGGCGGTACAGATTTGCCGTTTCTCATGACGTTGTAGAAGGTCAAGTCGCTTGAATGCACGTCCACATGTCTGGCAGTAGTGGTTTTGTTGTGAATCTAACGGTCAGCCGACGATACCCGGGAGACAATCGAGGGTCTGTGTGCTTACGATTAGCCTTATGTCGTACTAGATGATCCTATTTGTCAGCTATGCATTCGACAGTAGTAGAGTAGTATGTACCTTTCTTGTAAAAGATTTTGGACAAAAGTCGCATTTGAAATTAGCCTCTGCCGGTCCTTGTTTGGTACTTCCACTGCTGTTCCCATTACTACCTCCAGCGGATGTCGGCGGGTAATTGTGATCCGGTGGATAATATTGCTGGCCCTCATTCGCGGCAAAGGTATTTATATACATTTCTGGGTCATGCTTGACCTGCATCGCGATGGATGCGACACTTTGGTCGTCGGTAGTTGGTGATAAGAGAGTGGGGCGGAGCGTGGGGGCGTGTTGATGTTTATGCTTCTAGTGGCGAGTGGGCGAGCGGGCCTTGAAATCATATATTACAATGATTGATGCCTTTGATGGGTGTGGTATGCCGATGCCCTAATCAAACGTGTATCTACAACATGAGCACAGGATACAGTAGACGTGTAGCAGCAGATAAGGGTTGTAGTGTAGACGATATCGCCTGGTGCAGCGAAAGACAAAGTGGGTGCGGGTGGGGTTTCAGAACGGAACCAAAAAACTTGTAAGGCACGCCACTCTTTTAAAGGGTAGGGATCTATAAGCATAGCCTAAGGCCCAGCGGGTTTACGCAGTATTTATCGATAATCCCGTTGCATCTGTTTCAACAGGATCAGCATAAAATAGCACAGAATTAGGGGAGCCTGATGCATACAGCAACTATGGTTTCTCGTCGTTGACAGCTCCTGGCTATCTCGTATATTCGTCCACATGGCGACTAGCAGGTCTGCTCTCCCCCCTGGTGCCACTCATTCCCAATCCAGCGTTACCTATCATCGCTCCACTGACCTGCTCACCGACCGCCTGCCTTGTTCTGAAATCGTGAGATGTATACACCTTGCCCGCGAATGTCGAAGCAGACGCGAAATTCAAATTCTGCAATGTTCCGATTACAGGCGCGATGCCAAAGCGCGGCTGTCGAGCCGTGGAGAGGGATTGTAGTAGCTCCGGGGCTAACACGCTCAAAAGCTGCGTGGGTGTAAGAGAGTGAGTGTAGCCGTTCTCGGGCGATTGAAGGGATTCGGAGAAACGAGAGATCTCCCGCTGTTTCGGTGTCCCTTTGGAATGCGGTAGAGGTCGGGTCGAATGAAACGCGCTGCGGAGAGTGTCGGTTGGATGCAGGTCGGCCAGATGGGGTTGGGCGAGTTCAGCTGCGACCGATAAGGTAGGCTTGTCATCGATAGTCGGCGGTGTCTGGATGAGAGCCGTCACAACATCCCGGCTGTATGAGAGCGGTACACCTATAGCGCGACGACTGCCATGTAGACAGGATCTGACGATTAAAGGCGTGACTCGTCGTACCAGGCTAGTCGACCACCTTGAGTCAATGGCGCCTAGAAGTGTGTCGAGGCCCAGGTCGTATCCTATTTCTGTGCCATCCCAGACCTCCAGAACACCCAGCAGCCTACCGAATAGGCTTGATCCGCTGGATTTATCCTTCATCGTCAACTCCCTGATGTCCAGATCTTTGAGGAAATCAAATGCGGTCTCGTCCGGCAAAGTGCTCCAGGCTGCATTCCTCCTGGAGACCACATTGCTCCCGACCAAGGCTTGGTAACGATGTCCATCAGGTAGCCTGTCGCGTAAATTGGGGTGAAGAGCGTATTTTGGATTTTCCATCAAGCTGTGTAACAGTGAAGGAGTAGAGCCGAGTGATAGGAGGTATGAGACTGCCGTTGGTTGTTTGATGACCTCATCGAGAACCGTAGGGTCTACCTCACAAAGCAGTTCCAAGCATTCCATCGCTTTTCCCCGCTTGACCAGTGATATCCCCTTATCAAGCATGTGAACCAGGCCTTCTACTCCGCCCGCCCAGTTTGATATCCAGCTCCAATCCTCTTTCTCTGTGATCGTTTCGCCCAGCTCGTCCAAGTCTATCGATGGATCCTTTCCCTTCGTCGTGCTAGCCGAGTATCCATAAACCGACAGGGACAAACGGTCTATCTTCCCAGCAATAATCATCATCCTGGTACTGACTCCGTCTGGCATTCCGATCTTATAGTCCTGTTCCCATCCTTTATCCCCATCATAGACTATGCTAGTTCCAGAAAGGCCGTTGACGGGGTTGGATGGTGAAACGTTGAATAGTATCTTGGCTTTGAATTGGGATGGGTAGGTGCATCCGAGTCCTGATAAAGTCTGAATACCTTCTGGAATTATTCGGATTGAATTTATGCGTACCGGTTGAGAAAATCGAATGGTAAGTACCGAGTCGGCGGTGTTGCTTGGATGAAAGGTCGCTAAGAGGGCGTGGTACAGCAGCTGCAGTATCGATTCGGCTGCCGGCGACATTGCGATTTGAGCCTCCGCTCAGCGGGAGATGATCTGAGTCTTCTATGCTCTAGTCGACGGATGTGCTAGTCGGTAGCTCATAGCTCATAACAAAGGTTGTGTCGCAGGAAAATCATAAGATAAGCCAGCAAGTCAGAGGAAGAATGACGTTTCACGTGATGACCACGCGTACCGGCGCCAGGCGTCACCCGGTCCGGTCACGCCGAATCGAAATCAGCATTTCCAAGTATATTAGAAGTGGGCAAGATGCCGACCAAGCGCTTCTCCCTATATCGGCACAAACACGCTCGAAGATGCTGTTGTTACCCCTCGTCGGAGCGGCACTAGCGCCCATTGCTTTCGCCTTGGGTGAGCAGAGAGTGATCTACTTCCCTCAAGATCATACCAAATTCGAGGCCGGTACCGTCCAAGCTGTCTTCTCCGCCAAACACGATTTTGAAGGCTTCACGATCGCATCAAAGTCGGATCAATATGTCGTTCCATTCTTGCTTGACTCGAATGACAATGTAGCTATCCATCTTGCTGCGAAGACTCTGGCGGCGGATATTCACAAAATTACTGGTATCGAACCGAGGCTGTATAATGATAGTCTACCTTCGAATATCTCCCATGCCGTCATTATTGGATCTTTGGAAAGTCATCTAGTCCAGGGGATCCAAAATGATAAGATAGAGAGGGAAGTGATCAAGGGGAAGTGGGAAAGCTACGATGTGAGGGTTAGTAAGGCCCCTATGAAGAACCTCGAATCTGGGTTAGTCATTACTGGAAGTGATCGAGTGAGTTGCATTTTGAAATAGCTCACCAATGTCTCTTCGAAATCTGATGGACAGCGAGGGACAGTATACGCAATCTACACGTTATCGGAACAGATGGGAGTCTCACCATTCCACTACTGGGCCGACGTCCCGATCCGCCTTCACTCCAATATCGCCTTTAACTCGTCCCTAACCCTCTCTCACGGCGAACCCACGGTCAAGTATAGAGGCCTTTTCATCAATGACGAACATCCCGCTATGTGGACTTGGGCCGCCGAGAAGTGGAAGGTAGCCAAGGGAAAGGGTGCATTCACCACCGATGTCTACGAACCTTGGTTTGAGATGTTATTGAGATTGAAGGGGAATTACTTCTGGCCTGCCAGTATGTTAATGTTCTGCTACATATCCTAACGGCTGATTCATCGCTGATGATAGTGTATGCGAGCATGTTTGACGTCGATGGCGCCGATTGGCCTAAAGACGACCCTTTCCCCGCTATTCCTGGGCCAAACCAAGTCTTGGCAGACGATATGGGTATTGTCATGGGAACTTCCCATCATGAGCCCATGGCACGTAATAAACCCGAATGGGATCGTGCTCAAGAAGGTCCATGGGACTGGACCAACTCTGAGTACCTCGAAGAGTTCTGGACGGTTGGTGCGAAGCGAGCAAAGGGAAGAGAGACATTGTTTACGATGGGCATGAGAGGGGATGGCGATATGCCTCTCACAGGAGCCAGTAATGAGCTTGTTCAGAGTAAGTCGTCGGGCTTCATGTAAGAGATCAAAGGCTGATGCCAGATATTACTGCTGCTCAGCAAGCGATTTTGAAGGATGTATACGAGACAGATGACTTGTCGAAGATACCCCAGATGTGGGCTATGTACAAGGAAGTAGGAGAGTATTATCAACATGGGGTAAGGTCTGCTTCCATCCTGGCAAGTTCGTAGCTGACTGAAACAGCTCGAGGTGCCAGATGATATCACCATCTTATTCACTGATGACAACTATGGAAACCTGGTCACCGTCCAGGATCCGGAGAAGTCACATCCGGCCGGAGCGGGAATGTACTACCACGTCGACTGTATGTCATTCCCTCTTTCCGGAGGTCAAGCTGATTGGCAGATGTCGGTAGACCACGAGCCTACAAGTGGATCAATACCATCAATCTAGCTAAAAGTATGTGTCTTCTTTCCCCCCTAAGCCTTGCTGATAATCCAGCATGGGAACAAATGTCGATTGCTCGTGCTTTCAACACTACCGCAATCTGGATCCTCAATGTTGGGACCCTCAAACCCCTCGAGTTACCAGTGGAGCACTACATGTCCCTGGCCTGGGATCTAGATGCTTGGCCTGTCAATTCCGTTGACCGGTTCTTGCAGGAGTGGGCGACCAGGGAATTTGGAGAGGAAGTTAGCGACGAGACTGCTGATATCATGAAGAAGTATTCTGTACGTCTCGCGTTGATCTAAGAAGGGATCTGATCAGTAGATGTACGCTTCTCGACGGAAAGCAGAACTAGTCTCTCCTGATACGTTTTCGATCTTACAGTATGATGAGTATGTTTATCATCTGCTTCCCGTGTCCAAGCTGATGCACCAGGGCTGAGAGGGTCCTTGACGAATGGCAGAGTATCACCCATCGAGCTGAAAAGGTCTACAACTCCTTGGACAAAGAGACTCAACCGGCCTACTTTGAGCTCGTCTACATGCTCTGTCTGATGCAGACTAATCTACATCAGCTCTACATGGCTTGTGAGTACTGCCTTTCGACTCTCTAGAGCGTTGCTGAATGACAGCTGCTCGATCCACCCAATATGCCGAACAGGCTAGAACGGCTACAAACGTGTTTGCGAAGAAGACTTTCGAGCACTTTGAAGAGGATTGGGCTATCACTGAGCGATTCCATTCGATGCTTGACAGGAAGTGGGACCAGTAAGTAGCATCTTCAGTCCCGTTGCGTAGATAGCTGACCCTACTCAGTATGCTCGGTCAATCTGTGAGTAGAACTTATCCCCTTCTCCCGATATATTTGCGTCAGACAGCTGATCATGCTAGCATATCAACTGGAACTGGCTACTTGAGCCGGAGAAAGATACGATGCCACCAATCTCATGGGTCAACCCTCACGTCCCTGCGTACCAAGGTATCCCAGTAACCGAGCTCGAGTACGGACAAGTATCTTACGTCCGATTGACGATGGAAGGCTCCAAAGGCTCCTGGCCGGGAATGACGAGATGGAATTGCGCTCTTGGTGAACATTGTGGATTGCCGACTCTTCAGCCTTTGGACCGATATGGTCGATCTCGATGGATCGATATTGGATCTAGTGGACCGAAGGATGTTCACTTCAATATCTCCACTCCTGATTGGATTAATGTTGAGCCTCAACATGGGAAGATCATGCGGGACGCCAGCACCGATGCTCGAATTCGAGTTTCGGTCGATTGGGATAAAGTCCCTAAGGGCGTCAAGCAGGGAGAAGTCCACTTCAGCGTTACAGATGGATCGGAACAGACATTTATCGTCCCTATTGAGCATCACACTGCCCCTCACGACTACTCGGGCTTCGTTGAAGGAGACGGGTACATCGCCATTGAAGCCGCTCATCATGCGTCGAACATCACTGCCGACGAGTACGCTTTCATTGAGATGGACAATTACGGCCGCACACTCAGTGGTCTCGAAATGTTCCCCATGACGTCCAAGAACTTTACACTCGGCGCAGGCCCTTCAGTCTCCTACGACTTCTACACTCACTCAGCTGGAGACACCAACATCACACTCCACATCGGCCCATCGCTCAACTTCTTGGGCCAGAACAAAACCCTCGCATTCGGATTTCGATTCGATAAGACAGATGCTATGATCATTAGGCCGGTACCCACGCTAGGTATCAACGAAGTTTACCATATTCCGACTGCTGTAGGAGCTGTACCTTATGACTGGTATGACGTTGTCGAGAACGAGGTTAGGAAAGTGGTCATTCCAGTAGATATCAAGGAAAAGGGGGAACACTCGATCACCCTTTACGGAATGACTACTGGAGTCATATTTGAGAGGATTGTAGTCGACTTTGGAGGCGTGAAAGCTAGGGAAGGTAGTTATCTAGGTCCACCCGAGAGTATTCGGCTGTGAAGGAGGGACTAGTAGTCAAGACGGACTTTGCAAGATGAGCCAACCCAACCCAACCCAACTTAAGCCTACTTAGTAGAATGTATCGATGAGCCAAAGCTATATCCCCACTTATCGTGGGTTTCATCGTCCTGGCGAAAGGTGTTGAATGCATGTTGAACCTTCTGTGCGTCTGCCAGGAAGCTGCCGCCATACCGCCGGCCCGAAGGAGATTCAGGGAAAAGATTTCGGTGTTCGGCAGCTATCAGACCGACCCGATGAACGCCTAGGAATAGAATTATCGCTTCTTGGCCCCTTAGATTGCTCCACTCTTCCCTGCCTCCCTATGTAGGGACTCCATCCCCCGTGAGATACCGAGGAATACCATTCCGGAGATACTCTGCCCCTCGAGTGTAGCTGTGGGCCGCCCGGTCCGCTGGTTCCGCTGAGAGTTTTCCTTTCGAGAAAGGGATAAATCGAGAAAGTTAAGAAAGTTGGATCGACTATTCTTGACCTTTCTGATCACTCATCATGTCGGACAAGAACGAAGCCATACACGGTGTCAAGGACGATCCGCCTGTTCAGATTGAAGGTCAGGATGAAGAGGCTTTCGACGCAAAGAACCCCCAACCTGCAGTCGTCGGATTTACAGGGAAACATGCGGAGCTATATGCCGAGGCTTTGGAGCGATATGGACAGGATGGAAGTATCGATCCTGCAGCTGAGAAACGATTGAAGAGGAAAATCGACTTTAGGATCTTGCCGCTCCTTGGTGTCTGTTACTTCTTCTACTGTATGCTTTCATCTTGGCCCTCGAGTGGTGTATCAGACTGATCAATCAGATGTCGACAAGACCACTCTCTCATATGCTGCGATTTTTGGCCTTCGAGATGATCTCAACCTCACGGGGGAGGAGTACTCCTGGCTGTCTTCGGTCTTCTACTTCGGATGGCTCATTTGGGCAATCCCTTCCAATCTTATCATGCAGCGATGTCCCCCCGCTTGGTACTTCAGCTTCAACATCTTTATGTAAGTCTTTACGATATCTAGGCTGTCATTGTGAGGGTGAGACTCATTGTCAGGTGGGGAGCGCTCCTTATGCCGCAGGCCGCCGTCCACAAGTTCGGCGGTTTGACAGCTCTCCGAATCTTATCTGGGGCTTTCGAGGCCATCGCCGATCCAGCTCTGATGTTATTCACTTCGATGTTTTACACGCGAGCCGAACAACCCTCTCGAATATCGTGTTGGTACGCCTTTAACGGTCTTGGTGTAGCAGGAGGTGGATTGATCGGTATGTGATCACTCATATCAACACGTGGGGTCCACGTCCTGATTGCCAGGCTACGGAATCGGCAGTATCAATGGCTCGTTAGCGTCGTGGCGATACGAATTCCTCATCGTCGGAGCCTTCTGCGCCGCCTTCGGAATTGTTCTGTTCTTTTACCTACCGAATTCACCAGTCACATTCCGGGGATTCAGCCACGAAGAGAAGTTGATCATGGTGGCGAGGATGAGAAAGAATCAAACTGGTATCGAACAGCGCAAGATCCGATGGGACCACATCAGGGAAGCTGTTACCGATTACAAATCTTGGGCTTTCTTGCTACTCGGTGTACTAGGAAACATCCCAAATGGAGGTATATCCAATTTCAGTACTCTAGTCATCAAAGGATTGGGATTCGAGTGAGTGTACTACACGGAGTCTGGCTCGGGCTAATGGTTTAGTACACTTCACACTGCTTTACTCGGTATCCCACAGGGTGTCTTGGTTTGTATCTGGATAGGAGCTGGTGCAATCCTCAATGAAAAGTTGCCCGCAAACAGCCGAACCATCGTCTGTGCGCTGTTCATGCTCCCCACCATCGGCGGAGCTCTTGGCTTTTTGCTAGCTCCAAGTGATGCCTACGTCGGTCGACTTATCTGCTTGTGAGTCTAGTCAGTATTCGACACGAGATCAGACTAACGGCTTAGCTATCTTACCGGAAGTTACCAGTCGTCTTTCGGTATGTCCTGCTGTAGTAGCCAGACGATAGCGGTGCTAATCGAGCAGTCTTGTCACTATCGTTAATTACATCAAATGTCGGTGGGCAGTCAAAGAAGATGATTGTCTCCGGTATGATCTGGGTGGGAGCTTGTATCGGGAATATCGCCGGGTGAGCCTTCTCTCCTCAATCACTTGTCCGCTCTCAAATCTGACTTTTAGTCCATTCTTTTACAAACAAGATCAAGCTCCCGGATATCAGCTTGGCATTGGTTCCATCTTGGTGTGCAATTGCCTAGAACTTCTCCTCTTCATCTTCTTCCGATACGCCTTCAAATGGGAGAACAAGAAGAAGGAGAAACTTAGGGCTGAGAGGGGACCGGTCACGCAAGATGAGCTGAATGCTACTGCATTCCAGGATTTGACGGATCAACAAAACCCCAACTTCACATACGTGTATTAGAAATCAGGATGAAGTCACACAGTAGTCAAATTATCAGCAGATGTATTCAATGGAGTATAATCATAGCACCGGCCGTTCAGTCGTGGTCCTCACAAGGGAGGATATCTGTGTCTCGACTACATTGCTTAGCATCTTCGAGTCCGGCATCATGGCAATACATTTCTCTATATGCGGGTAAATATATGAGATACAAATGACAACAACAGGACACTACGTGATCTTGTTGGCGGAGTATCGACTCCTTGCCCTGATAGCGGGACCGTACTTCATCAGGATCAGTGGAGTTGGTCTTCCCTGATCAGCTTCAAGTTCACTTGCTTGATTGATCGAGACTTACGCAAGCGCGAGTGCAATGAAGCCAACGACCGTCGATGCCCAACGAGTACCAAGGTTTTCATACAGATTCGAAGCAAACAGAGGGAAGATAGCGCCGAATAAAGATCGGACAACAGTTGCGGCCGCAAGAGCAGTTGCTGCAGACCAGATGTACACGTCGACAATGTAATTGGTACTTGATGTCGTCAATTTAGAGCCAGACACTGATGTGATGGGGGACTTACAGGCTGACAAAGAGACCCAGGATGGCTGTACCGAGCAGAATCATCGCCAATAATGGGCTGACCCAATGTACGTCGGGACCGCTTGTCCAAGCGAACCAGAACATGGATATCACAAGGGAGCAGGAACAGATGATTGAAAGCTCGAGTCTCTTTTCTGGCTTGACGGCTTGTGGTGCAATGGCAGCGACGTGTCTGAGGTATCTCGGCTCGATGACTGTCATGAAGCTGAAGATCAGCAGGATACAGATGGGATTCGACGATGTAACCCACAAGATTGTACAAATGGTCCCACCGGCAAAGATTGCCAGAAAGACGAGACCGTTCTGGCCAGGGTTGAAACCATGATTGACGACAAAAACAAATGGGAAGGCGGGGAACTGAGCTATAAGCACCAAATCACAGCATGATCCATGGAATAGGTGGCTTACAAGTAAGTACATGATACCGTAAACAACCGATTGGTAAAGAATGATAGCCGCCAGCATCGGTTCGTGGGCAACCATGATGAATGGTTTGAACAGGATGTTGTGGACTCGAGCTCTGAACGATTGGTCCAGTTTCTCCACTTCAAACATCAGTGGACGGTAAAGAGAAATGAGGAAGGGCACTCACATGGTGCATACCATCTCTCTTCTCCAGTCTCTTTCCGCAGACGCCTTGCCTTCTTGGCCAATATCTTTGGGGCTGCCTATTAGCCAGACTCTGATCCAAACAGAGCAGCTTACGATATGTCTCCGGAATGCCAAACAGAATCAGCAGGGTACAGCAGCCGGCGAATATCGAAGTAATCCAGAAGACCCATCTCCAAGTCTATTATCAGCTACCGGACCGCGCGATATAGTAACAATGAATTACAGTCCCGGATACCTCGATGAAACCAGAGATGATCGGTCCGATGCTCGGCCCGACGAACGGAGCTAAACAGAACAAACTCATTGCCTTGCCTCGGCGGTCTACATCCCATATATCGCTCAAGACTGCCCCGGCGTTACTGATAGGAACCGAAGCGAATACCCCACTAAAGAATCGGATAATCAACAACCCGGGAAGATTTGTGACTAGGGCGTTGGCGATCTGAAGAGCAGTGTATATGATATATGGATAGAGAAATATTGGTTTCCGACCCCAGATCTCAGAAGCTGGTCCCCAAACTATTGGACCAAAGACATAGCCCGCCAAGAACTACCCATCAGGCTTGTCTCGGTAAAGATTGAAAGACGTACAAGGGAGATACAGAGTACTGAGACCGGCATCCCCTCCAGTGGGAACTCTGCTTGTAAAGCATTGGCGATTCCAGAAGGTATCGAGGAGGAAAAAGTGGAGTTGAGAGTAAGTAATCCCGATGCAAAGGTCAAGAACCATCGGTAACCCACACCCCAGTTCTGGTCGTCAGCCAACATCGTTAAGCTGTGAGTCGCGTACCTTTGGGTTAATTCGCTCTCCAGGCTCGAACTGGATCTCCCATTGATCTGTGACCTGTTCTAGGGAAATCTCCCCGGCGTCTCCCACTTCGTCTTCTCGTCCGGCCTCTCCCCCACCGGATTTCCCGGTCATCTTTTCTTCATCGTCTGGATTGCCGTTCGTGCTTGCCGTAGGGGCCACCTGGGCGTCAGTACACACATCTTAATGACAGTCTGACGTACGACTGTCACTTCAGACCGAGAAGACATGAGATGTGTAGAGTAGTGTGAAGCTAGTCATCGTTACTAAAGTATAGCTGACCGTCAAAGGTGGGTGGGATTAAGATTCAAGGGCCGTAGGATTTATCCGAAGACTCGGCATCTTGACCGGCATCCCCTCTTTCCGCGGAAGAACGGCGAATCATAAGTGGAGGACCAGTGGAGGTTGAGTGGAGGCCTGTAAAATAGAGAGCTGCATTGTCCTACAATTACGATTACAAAGTAAGCATGACAGTCTTGATTTCAAAAGCTCTGAATGTGAGATCTATCACATCCTTGTTCAAGTCCGTAACGACATCTAATTCTTCGACGTGGTTCTCCAAGATATTGACGATACTGGCCTTAGAGACGTGCAGACTCGAGGACAGCTTGACCACTCCTCGACCACCCATGTTTTCATGTAGACGGAGAATGACGGTCTTGTCACGACCTTCTTTGAAGGAATGGGCGTCAAAGTCATGTTCGCCTCGCTTGATCGTTTCTAGCATGACGTTTGGCGAGCCTTCGAGGGTGAATGGTGCGGTCTTGTGCTCTATAGAGTCTTCGACGACTATGATTAGCAAATGTCACCAACCGAGACTTACCCTTCAGAGGATTGTTGAATGCATGAGCGACCTGCTGCACATCGCTGCTTTCATATGTTCCCAAATGAGGGTAGATGGCGAATGAAAATTCCTGCTTCCCCTGATCAGCCTCTGGATCAGGTTCAGTCGGTCCTCTGAGCAGACTCAAGGTCATGGTGTTTCCCTGTGTCGAGTACCCGTATTTACAGTCGTTGATGAGAGCGACACCATAGCCATATTCGGAGTAGTCGGCGAATTTGTGAGCGGGTACCTCGAATTTAGCAGCGTCCCATGATGTATTTCGATGAGTCGGTCGTCTGGTGACCCCGAAAGCGACATCATATGTAGCCTCTTGAGCCCATAGGTCTAATGGAAGCTCAAACTTGAGCAGACGGTGTCTCTCGTGCCAGTCGACGTGGCAGTCGAAGCGGAGCATACTTCTGGAATTTACACGAAGTGAAGCGGGCAGGGCGTCGAGCGAGATAGAAATCTTGGCTGTGGATTGGCCATATTTAAGGGTACACTCGACAACACCTCGAAGTGGTCCTTTCTCGACGACATGTGAGTCGGCTTCGAGACGCTCACACACGTCGAGAGTGTACGAGTAAAGCTCCCATGCACTGTCATCAACTCGGTTAATTTCGGGTTCGGGAAATGGCATACTCGGCATCATGAGGCATGTCCTTGAAGATCATGAATCCAGCAGACTTGCCCTCAGGCATGAGCTCTCGCCTGATCGTCAGCGACCGGAAGTGACATGATTTCCAGACTTACTTTTCGGCTCTATCATACAAGCTCGTGATCCGCCCTTTGGTGATAATGACGTCAAGACTGGCATTGCTCATCTTGATAGAGTCTCCCTTCTTGTATACTGTCTGATTAGCAGTGTCTAGCTGGATCTATCATGACATACCGCTCACGCTGCCAGACTCGGGTAGCTCGTAGGACTCGACATTGCCGGTGAGCATATGAGGGTCGAGCCCAGCTACGCCAAATTTCCCATCGCCTAGCGATATGACCTCTTTTCGGGCATGAGATGGCAATGTGTTGATGACCAATCGAGTTTTGGGCTCGCCGCCCAAAGCCTTTCTTGCTTCATCGAACAGCTCCTTGGCAGCCTTGTGAATAGCTGCGAATTTGCGATCGTAATCTTCCACTGCTATGTGGATGGAGCTACCAGGCAATGTGTCGTGAAACATGCATAAGCATAAGCTTTCCCAAAGATGGTCGAACCGCTGATGGTCAGCTCAGCTTTATGTTGGTGCAAGAAGCTGACCTCTTTGGGGTAAGCATAACTGGTCTGGACTGAAGCTAAAGTCGCGATGTATTCAGCCTCCCTGATCAAATGTTCCGAGACCCGGAAATTCCGTTTAGTCCGAGACTGAGAGGTCTGGACAGCACGATGTCGCTCAAGATACAGCTCTCCCACCCTGCGCATCAGAATAGCCAAATGATGGGACATACCAAGCAGGAAGAGATTTTCCATTGTCAGTGCTCTTCCTCGTATGTTCGAAGAAATCCGAAAGCGAGAAACCGGTCTTGACCAAAGGCAGCTGTTCTCCGCTTCTATCACTATGAAGACCGGCGGCCCTGGTCCTCCGAAGCCGTTCGAGCATTACTGCCGATGGTCCACCGCCTCCATCACCGTTTCCGAACATCAGTAGAGATTCGTTGGTGACGTCGAGATTCTTGTGGTGTGAATATCCCTTGATAATTTCGGGGAGGGTACAGTCGGAATCGTATCGCTGGATCGGGGTAATATGAGACAGAAGCTGCGTTCCATCTAGTCCGACCCAATTGAATGTAGTCAATGGGAACTCGTTGCTGCTGATCAGAAAGTTTACTATCGCCCTTCGAGCCGGCTTACTTCAGACTCCAATTCAGCTTGTGGGTGAAGAAGTTAGGACATCCACTCAACCGAGCGATTTGTGGGATCTGGGGCCCGAAACCGACTGTACATCAGCCTTGAAAAACAACTCGAATCTTCCCACTCACAGGTATCCGGGAGGACAAGGACATCACAAATAATTCCAAATCGACTCTTGAAGTACTTTTGCCCATGTACAAATTGCCTCGCCAAGCTCTCCCCACTTGGTAGATTACCATCCATCTCAACCCAGCATCCGCCATTCACATCTTTTATCAGCGGCATTCCTCAGGTAGAAACTCACCAAACTTCTTATCCTTGATCTTCTGCTTGACCTTCTCGAAAACCGCTGGATAGAACTCTTCTAGCCATTTGTAGTGCTGTGCTGCCGAGGCAAAGAATCGGAATTCGGGGTATCGGTCGGATATCTCAATTTGACTTGACCAGGTCCTAGCAACTTTTTGCTGAGTTGCACTCCAAGGCCATAGCCTATCCCTCAGTGCTGCTCTGGTCCAGACATGGTGACTCACCAAGCAGTATCGATATGGCAATAACCCAAAGCCCATAGACTACCTTCTTCCTGACCTACCTGCTTATTCGCATCCTCTTGCCATCCTTTGCCCATCACATCTTCGGCGAGCTGTCGACATTCCCTGACACTGTCCATGGTGCCATTGAAGGTGTTCATGATCTTGTTGGCGAGTGCTTTAGCCCTGTTACCGAGTGGGGACTGCTGAGGTAGGACTTCAGGTAGCGAAGCGAGCAGTTCGAAATCCCATGAGAGACGTCGCGCTTCAAGGTTGACCGCTCCCACCGCGACTGTCTCGAGGGTATAGTATTTGTCATCCTGTCGATCAGCTTTACAGGTTCGGAGCACAGGACAACTTACGCGAACATCATCCTGGGGTCCAGCTCCGAACATCCCGTTTGCCGACACTTCGATATACCGGACACACTTCCCCGAAGCTGCTTCCTTGTGCGGTATGATGTATTCTACCCGACGATTATAGTCAAACCCGCCTTGTCGTCAGCCGGTCGTTCATGTTCGCACAACGAGACATACCGGTGATACCCTGAAGAGCCGTTCCTGCTGAGTCGAAGATCATGCCTTCGCAAGATGGATCGAAGATGACTATCGTCAGTCTTACTTGCGAAATGACATACATTCCACTTGATCATTCTTCTTCCACCCAGGTGGTACAGGTATGGAGACCTTCAACCAGTGTTGGGTCTGCCGTCAATGGTGTCCATTGAACAGGCATAGCCAGCTTACCCAGCTTGGTCCAAACTTATGACCTGTACCTATCTTCTTGGTGTTCCCTGCTTCAATCTCTTTCACGGCCTCGTCAAAGGTAGGTTTTGATCTTGCGGGAGCTTCCCAGCATACGATCCCTATGTCATCCCGCTTATCGGCATAGATGAGTGATGAAAGATTCCATTGGGAGTATCGACCTCCTACGAAGGTTCTGAGTCGATTCTACGATTCAGCCATGTGCCTGCGCCAGGTAGAATGGACTCACTGAGATGGCACCGTTGTCGGGCTTGGCACCTTGACTGTAAGTTGGTCGACCTGACAATGCGGAACAAAAATCCACTCACGGCTCTCAAAATTGTGCCAGGGGTACATCTCTTTACTCTTGCTTCTCTGTTGGTTGCTCTGCATCCTTCTGTGCCCAGAATATAGCATTAGCTTCAAAGGCTGGATGTGGTTGACGACATGGAAAGTGGAGGGAGATGGGGTAGACACGTGGCAAATCCCCGCATCGGGCTTCTCCGCGAGTCCCCCCACCTATTCTCGGCAAATCGATCGCCATACAACCCGACAGGCTGGGCAGGATTATCCAGCTCAGTCAGCCTGCCCGCCTCCTAAAGAACGGATATACGTGTCGGATGGCCAATTTGACTAGGAACATGGCCAACATCTTTCTTGTTATTACTCGGCAAACGACGTGGAGCTTCATACGGCGCGTAAGCTGAAGCCGAAGGTTTGGCACCAAGAGCTTTAGCGCTTTTGGGATCTATCCTCACCTCGCAGAGCTTCTGCCTTTCAAGTCTTGACAAGAGAGTGAAGCCGTGTCCAAGAGGCACACTCGAGCCGAAGTTCCAAGCTTATTATGAGCCCTTGGCAAGTATGGGTCACACGCGTCCCCTTTCCCTTCGGCGCCTGTTGCCGGTCTTCCCGTTCATGTCGGGTGAATGATCGACGGAAGACTACTGCGGGGCACAAGTCAAGGATAGCCTTTCCCCACTCGGAATTGTGGAGCGAGATAGCAGTTATCCAAGGTAGACTGGGTGGGGATGGGAGGGCTTGGGAAAAGATATAACTAAGGTGTCCGAGGGACTACATCTTGATCGTCAGTCACGACTCATGGTCATCAGCCACCGGTATTGAAGAGGTGAGCAACTTACCTGGATGAGGAAGGCGAGATGCTCATAGGACAGATGTCCGCGAGAAACACTCAGAACACTGAACGGGACGATATCGTTCCCACGCTCCCCCAGACTTCAGTCACTAGTCCATACGATGAAGAGAAGAAGTTCGACGACGAGATCGGTCCCGCTGACGAGAAGATTGAGACAATTGCAGCGACCCGGGAGCTCAGCGAGCAGACTCCGGAAATGCGAAATAAGATCCTTCAATATTACGGTCGAAAAGCCGAGGACGATGATCTCGCTCCGGCAGCTGACGTTACGGTGATTCTCGAAAAGATCTTGTCTATGTCGGAGGAAGATGCTCTAGATATCATTGTCAGAGCGATGGAGTATCACCAAAACGATCCGAATTTTCCGCCTGGACTGATGGATCGGCTTCATGCTTTGTCCATGGGTTATAAAGGGTCAGACATGGAGCAGGATGATTGGTCTTTTGATCTTCGGACCGAAGCTGCCATGCTCCATTACCACTCGCCTTACCCAGAAGTCCGGTCTGTCACCGACCCCTTCGATGACCCCTCAATACCTGTCGAGACTGTACGAGCTTATGTACTCGGAATGGCATTCATGGCGGGCTCGACCGCTCTGAACACCTTCTTCTCCCCGCGACAACCTTCCATCTCGCTTGGTTCAAATGTCTTGCAACTCCTTCTGGCGCCATGTGGCATGTTCTTGGCCAAGATCCTGCCAAATTGGAATTGGACTGTTCCTCATTGGGTTCCACTCATGGGTGGAAGTGTGGCTCGATTTAACCCCGGTCCTTGGACTTATAAAGAGCAGATGCTTGCTACCATCTGCTTCGCGGTCGCTTCGGGCGCTGGTGGAACCTACTACGTCTACCTTGTACAGATGCTTCCTCAGTACTTAGGTAATGACTGGGTCGACTTCCCGTATGAGATCTTGGTGGGTCCTTCATCGGAGATTTCGAGGTCAGGCTAATTTGCAGCTGGCACTCTCGGTCCAGTTCTTCGGATTCGGCTTCGCAGGTCTCCTCCGTCGATTCGTCATCTTCCCCGTTGAAGCTCTCTGGCCAAAGATCCTCCCAACCTTGGCCCTTAATCGAGCCTTGATTATGCCCGAGAAGAAAGGCGAAGTTCTCAATGGCTGGAAAGTGGGAAGATACAGGTATTTCCTGTACTGTTTCGGTGGAATGTTCTTGTATTTCTGGATTCCAAACACCCTGTTTACAGGTCTAAGGGTAGGTCTTACATTCGTATCCAGCCTTTTCAAGATCGAAGCTGATGATAGCTCATGAACTGGATGACTTGGATCGCACCCAACAATTTTGCTTTGGCGAACATCACTGGCAGTTATGGTGGAATGGGATTCAACCCCATTTCGACTCTTGATTGGAACACCGCTGGTTCCGGTAAGCTTCCTCAATCATCCTACTATGCCCTCTAATCAGCAGGTTTCCTAACTACACCATTCTTTTCCACTATTCAGCAGTATATCGCTCGGGTCCTTTCCGGGTTGATCATCATCGGAATGTATTGGGGCAACTACTACTGGTCCGCCTACATGCCCATCAATTCCAATGAGTCGTTCGACAACACCGGACAGAAGTACAATGTCACCAGGATAATGGGCGACAACGGTTATATCGATGTGCAATCGTACCTCGATTACTCCCCTCCATTCTTTTCCGGCGCCAATGTCTTTGGACAGGGTGAGTTGCTTTCTCTACAGTAAGCACCCTCTTGGCGGTATTGACCAAGCAGGAGCGTGGTTCGCTTGGTATTCCCTCACCTTGACTTATGTCTGCATCAGGAAATGGGATCGAATGTCCGCTATCGGAAAAGGGATGTGGAAATCGTTGCGAAAAGGTACATCGATCTACCACGGGCTTAACGATCCTCATACCAGAATGATCTCTGCGTGAGTGCCCCCTCTTGTCTTGTGCTGAGATCAGCTATCCAGAAGTGCCCGAATGGTGGTTCCTGTGCATCATCGTCTTCTCATTCGCCTTCGGAGTCGCAGCTCTCGAAGGTTGGCCGACGAATTGTCCATGGTGGGCTCTGGTCATGTTGGTAGGGGTGAACGCGATCTTCCTGGTCCCATCGGCGATAATGGCCGCCGCAGCAAACGTTACGCTCAACACTGGCGTTCTCTTCCAACTCCTCGCTGGAGTAGTCTTCGCGGGCAATCCTCAAGCTCAGGTAATCATGCAGGCTTATGGGTCGAACTTCATCGCCCAAGCCGATAATTACATTTCCGACCAGAAAATGGCCCATTATGCCAAAGTACCTCCTCGAGCGATTTTCAGGGCTCAGACGATGGCGGTGTTCTTGAACTGTTTCATCTTCATCGGAATGTTGAACTGGATGGTAGAGAATTTCAATAGGGGTACTCTCTGTACATGGGAGAATGAGCAGGTCAGTCAATCATCGAGGGATCCGATAAATGAAGCTGACCGTCAGCGATTCGTTTGTACCAATGCCGTTCTTTTCTAGTAAGCATCCTTCGACTACCAGCTCAAGATCTCGCTCATGAGCAGCGCCTCTGCGGTCCAATATGGTGCATTTGGTGTCAAGAACTTCTTTGCCCTCTACCCAATTCTTCCCTGGTGTTTCCTTATGGGAGCAGCAGTGGGGATCCCATGGGCTTGTACCCAGAAATACGGTCCCGCTCTCCGAGAACGATTCAGGACAACCTGGCGAGAATCCACGTACAACTCGATGAACAAGTACTTCTTTACTCCTCTGTCTTGGTTAAATTACTTCGATCCCGCCGTCACATGGTCTGGCGCCTTGAACTGGACCGGTGGAAACAACTTGACGTACGCCACTAATGGAGTCTATATCGCTTTCTTCTTCATGTACTATGTGAAGCGTAGATATGGAGCTTGGTGAGTGTCCTTATCTCTGCTTCCGTCTTGCCTTCGTAGTCTGAGAGGAGCATGAGCTGATAGTAGGTGGGAGAAGTACAATTACTTGACGGAAGCTGGTTTCGATGTAGGAATCGCTATTAGTGGTCTGATTCAGACTCTAATCTTTGCCTTTTCGAACGGAGGGAATGGGATCAGTCTTACTTGGTGGGGAAACACCGTCGCTACCCAGGTAGGTCTGCCCACCCATCTATCGTGAACCCAGACTTACACACAGGGCCTTGACTACGCCTCTTATGTGCAAAACTCCACTCTCCTCCCGTTACCCGAGAAGGGATACTTTGGTCCCGATCCCGACGCCTTCCCTCGTACTTGGGGTGGATATGGGTCTCCCTCGTAAAGTGATCTTCAGCAGGATAACGGGATCAGAGAAGGAGAATCATTAGTCTCGGATTCAGGTCGCCTTGCTTATGTGTCTAAGAAGAAGTTGTTGGTAGTTGTAGCAAGACAGAAAGTCAGAAAGAAATGCAGTCAGTGATTCTACCTGAGTTTCCCGGGCAGCCAGTCGCCTATGACGCTTCACGGGACATTTTATCCGGTCAGCACTAAGCCGGTCTCAAGACTGGTAGAGCGCAGGGTCAGGGCTTCCAAAGCAGCAGGCAGCCAGCCTCTCGCAGTCGAAATCGCGTGATCGGATCGATAGCTTACGTGTTAGGGTGTCTTGAGCACATAGTCCAGACCACCAGTATGCATGAGGATCAGCAATGACGAAATGGCAGGGATCGTCGGCGGCTGATGTGTTTCGGGATCGTTCCTCAGGGTTATCAATACCTCCCCGCCGTCCCGTGTCTGAGTGCAAGTCAATGCAACGGCAATATCGATTAATATCGAGATAACGCCGATGCATAGCTATATGCTGCATTGATAGATCTCTAGATTATGGGGCTCGCTGTATGCATTGTAGCATGATTTAAGATGATGGAGGGAAGATCAATACGAGTAACGGTGAAACCCGATTGAA
>Ga0265798_10001421_pt1 | contig 37378 bp, 42 predicted proteins | sample P3T30metagenome_FD_192430 | JGI IMG/M metagenome (GOLD analysis project Ga0265798, IMG submission 192430) | Plant litter microbial communities from East Loma Ridge, Irvine, California - P3 T30 | ecosystem: Environmental > Terrestrial > Plant litter > Unclassified | place: USA: California...
GAACGGACACAATGACTGGGCACGCCTGGTTCGCTTCGATGACGAATGGATGTACATATTGTAACAACATGAGAGGAGGCTGGCATGGATGAACATATCATGGAGGCACAGGAGGCACAAAGAGACATGTACATCGGATGCAACACAACGAGTACATATAGATGAGCATGAACGAGGTGTGTAATTGTGGCACAGCCGAACTGCTGCTAGCCGAATCAATTTGCGCCTTCAATGCGCCCAACGCTGGTATCCCGCAATGCCAAACTTTTTCAACGAAGAAAAATAGCTCCCGATCTTGTATGATAATCGTACACGTCTATGCACCTTAGACCCGCAGGACTCATCGCTTGTTCGGCCGCGCCTGCTGTTCAGCCTCCCATGTGGTGTACTCTTCTTGCGTGTCCACGACCCACTTCTTGAGGTGCTCGAGTTGACGGTCGTAGTCTTGCAGAATCTGTGGTACGAATTAGCTTGTGCATCGGCTGTTCCAGCCGTGCGTGACGTACCTTCTCCAGCGCCTTCTGATCCTCCTCAGAAAGGAGCTCTCCGTTCTGCTGGCTCTCGATCTTCTTGCCCAGCTTCTCTGTCTCTTCCTGCAGTATCCGCGTGCGCTCGCGCACACCGGACATGCGCGCCCAGATCTCTTCTTGCCTGCCTCCCAGAACGGGGTCGAATGTCTTCCTCTCCAGCTCTGCGAGCTTCTTCTTCAGCTCCTCCTCCTGCTGGTCCATGACATAGCCCCGGTTCCGCAGTATCTGCACCTTGGTCGCCAGGGCAAGTGTGCGCTGTGTGAAGGCGACATGCTTGCGCTTCGCTTCGCTGATGCGCGATGCGACACTCAGCTCGTGTGAGTCCTTGATCACCATGAGGCAGTTGTTGACCTCATGTATGCGAACGCGTAGATTGTTCACGGCGCCGACTTGCTTTTGTATGCGTTCGGCGATACCTTCGAAGCCGCAGGCGAGATGTGGAACAGAGTTGGAGCTGGGCTTCTTGGCGAGTGCTTCTTCCCACTTCTTCTCGTCTTCGCCAGGTTGTGGCCCGTAGTACATGGTTTGGTGCTGGTCCATGTTGTTGTAGAAGTGGTATTGGAAGACGCAGTTGGGGTTCTGGGGATCCCATTTCTCGTTCAGGATGCGTATTTGCTCGACGACCGACTTCTCCCCTGCGAGACGTTAGCGCGATCGATATGAAAGATCAGGGACACGTACTTTGACCACTGGTGGAGGCGGTGTGAAATGGCTGCGCAGAGGATTGCCGTAGCTGAGGAAGGCGACCAGACTGCTGCTGATTGATCTGCGACTGGCTTTGGCTCAGCTGCGGTGGAGGCTGCAGTGACGACCCGAACAGGCTGTTGTTGAAGGTTGGTTGCTGTTGTGCTGGTTGCTGAGGCTGTTGTGACTGTCCCCAGAGACTCGAGGTGGTATTCTGCTGCTGTTGTTGTGACTGTCCAAAGAGGCTGGGGGTTGTGTTTTGCTGCTGCTGACCGAACAGACCTGAGCCTCCTGTGTTTTGCTGATTCGTGCTGCCGAACAAGCTGTTGCTCTGCGTAGGCGCCGCTCCGAAAAGACTCGGCTGGGTGGTGTTTGCCGGTGGTGGTTGTAGCGACTGGCCGAAAAGACCCCCAGGCGGTGCCGTTGTGCTTCCAAACAGCGTCCCTGTCTTCTTCTCACCGCCTGCAGCATTTCCGAAGCTGAAAGACATGGCTGTGTGGTTGTATATAGATCGCGACTAGGTTGAGAGGGTTTTGAGCGAGTGACAGGTGATGTGGTTGCAGAACAGCAGAGCTTCGACGGGTTGTTGTGGGACGCGTCGGGATGCGCGCAGGAGAGAATCGAAGTTGGGAACTCAATATATCACGGGCTAAGAGATTAGTCGCCGCACACGCTGGAAGTGAATGAAGGCTTGAAGCGACCGTGGAAATGTGTGCGAGGGTGTCGGCGCACAATAAACAGCAAGGGTGTTGCTGCTGCATATGGAGCCTTTGTCGACGTGAATGCTAGCCGCCAAGATATCGGCAATTTCCACGCAGATATCTCCGACCTCGTCCCCTGCCCAAGTGCTCCATTGCGACGCAACTGCGCGAGCTCTCCGGACGCATCATGTCTTCACGTCAGCCCAGGTATGCAGTCGATGCCGTCAATTGGAGAAGAGTCACGTGTTGACAGCGCCCAGGTTCAACCAGAAAGCCCTCATCGACACCACCCCTCTCCCGGACGACATCCCCAAGGTCCAGGAGCTCGGAGCCAGCTCTGCGCCCCTCCTCAGCGCTTCGTACTTCATTGGTGCGCGGTGCAAGGACTACAACGATGACTACATGATGTGCAAGACCGAGAGCAACGGCCGGGGCGAGCTCGAGTGCATGAAGGAGGGCCGCAAGGTCACCAGGTGTGCAGCTAGCGTGTACGCAATATCTGAACCTCACAGGAGGAAGACAGACGGCTGATGAATGCTGCAGAATCAAGGACATCAACGAGAGCTGCCTCGCCCAGTTCCGGACACACTGGCAGTGCCTTGAGAACCACAACCAGCAGCTTTGGAACTGCCGGTCGGAGGAGAGGAGGCTGAACGGCTGTGTGTTCGAGAAGCTGGTCCGTCCCAACACACAGATCTGCTATGGCTGCTGTGCTAACGTATCCAGAACCTAGAGAAAAAGATACCCGACACACCCAAGGGCGAGACGCCCGTCCATCTGCGGACACGCAACATCTTTGCGACCCACTGAGATTTGTATATTTAGGAGCAAGAGCAATGGAAGTCACAGAGCTATGGCGACAATTCACACAGTCTGCATGGTTCAGCATCTATGCAGTCGTCCGACATTGTTTGCCCAACGTGATGACCCAAGCAGTTTGCCGACTTGACACCTGCGCTACTGCTTTGCTCACTCTCCTCACAATCTGCCACAAAGTCATTTCAATCACCAGACACAGTCATACACGCATTCCCAGCGATGAACAGTGACAGCACCATGAGCGACGTCACGCCCTCCGCCAACCCTTTCAATGATTCCTTCGCCATCGACGCCGATGACGCTGGGCACTACGACTCCGCGAGCACGTCTGGCAGCGACGTCGCAAGCAAGAGGAAAGGCGTCGTTTTCGATTCGCCTACTCGTCTCAGACCACAGTCCAGCAGCACCTCCCTAGAGAGCTGCGCCTCGCACGTTCTTCCAGCTCCTATCGAGTGGACAAACGAGAATCTACGTACACATCTCCCACCCACTCACACACAAACCCTACCCATCCAACCTACTAACAAACACCCACAGTCTCCCTCCTCGAATTTCTCCTCCCAGATATCTACCTCTCAAACACATACACCTTCACACCCCCACTCGCACTCCTCGACCACACCCCCGCACCGATCCACCTCCGCTTCCACCACCATCACGAACCAAACACAATACCACACGACGACCCACCCACCCACCTCGTAATCGACTCCCTACCAAGTCCCACACCCACCCACGCCCGCACATCCCTCGCCCACGCCCTCCTCACCCACCTCACCCCACCCTACCTCCTCGCCATGCACGCACGCTACGCCTTCCTCCACACACTCTACACGTGCCCCACACCCACGCTCCTCTCTCTACACTGCGGCATCATCGAAATGATCGGCGTGCCAGACTACGAATGGTACGGGCGCGTTGCAATGCTCGTCGGCCGCGTTGACGATACTTGTACGGTTGATGCGCGGGTCGAGGAGTATTTGCTGGGCATTGGGAGGGGGGCGGCGGAGATGCAGGTTGAGTTGGTGGAGATGTGTGGGGGGATGGAGGCGGGGAAGAGGGCGGAGTGGGCGCGGAAGTATAGGGCTGGATTGGAGTTTTTGGGGAGGGTTATGGAGGGGTGGTGTATGGGGGAGGATTGGAAGGTTAGGAGGGGGTGGGAGAGGGATGTTAGGGACGAGGCGGGGGAGATGTGTAGGGTTATGGAGAGGGAGGGGAGATGTTGGTTGTGAGGAGGTTGGAGTTGTAGGGCGCGTTTCGCTTCGCTTTGCTTTGTACTTATTTTCTATGCTGGCTGTTGAGCATGTTGGTTGGGTATCAATATCACGCACATCGTCTTTCTTCATCATCAGCCCCTCCTCCCACCCCTCACCGCACCCAGAAATCTATCCCTCAAGCTCCCCCTTCCCGCCGTAACCGCAGGACTACTCCTAAGAAACGAACTCCCCTCCCCCATCTCACTACTCCCATCCAACCCAAAACTACTCCTCCCCCTCCCCAAATCAACACCAAGATCCACCGCCCTCGCAGCACCAGCACCAGCACCACCAACCTGCCCACTAAACCCACCCGGCAACCCCGAACTCCTCCTCCCACTCACCCTCCTCCTCGACTGCGCAGAACCCATACCACCAAGCATCATCGAACTCCCCCCCTCCCCCTCACTCTCATCCTCCAGCTCCGAATCCGTATGCTCATACTCCCCCGCCTCAGGAACATCCTCGTCCAAATCGCGCTCATCCTGCAGTACACCCGCCATCTCCGCCTCCTCCATCTCCAGCATATGACTGACCTCCGCCTCCAGAACGCTGCCCTCGATAAAAGAGTCCTCGTTAAACGGCACAGTCGTGTCATTCTCGTTTTCGTTATCGTTCTCGCCTTCTCCTTCGTCCTCCACGTCACTTAAATCCGACACGCTGAGTTCCGAAACCGAGCCATCTGCGTCGGGCACTTCGTCGTCGAGATCGCGTTCGTCTTCATTCTGATCGTGTTCCTGTGCTTCGCCGTCTTCTCTGGCCTCGGCGTTCGCGGCGTCTTGTTGGGCCGCGGCGAGGTCGAGCATGACTTGTTCGCGGCGCTGCATTAATTCCTGTTCTTCTTTCTCGAGCTCCTCATCTTTGATGGCTTGGAGTGTTTTCGGGATGCCGGGTGGGCGGATCCAGCCTGCGCCGAAGCGGCGGACGTTTTGCTTGCGTTGCTCGATGGTGTTTTCGTCTTGGGTAAGGGTCGCGAGGAGGGCGGATTGGTAGTGCGGGCGGCTGTGGTGGTGGTGGTGGTGTTGCGTGTGGTGAGAGGAGGCGTGGCGCTGGGTGTGGGCGTTGGGAGGTGATGTTGAGTTGTCTTCGGTGTGGCCGTCGGCATGGCGTTGTGAGGGCCAGAGAGAGGCGTCCTGGGGGCTTGTTAGATATCGAAGTGAGGGTTGAGGTAAGGTGTGGTCGGTTGTTTGAGGGATGTATATCGGTTTCGAAGAAATACTTACTGCTCGCGGTGGTATCATGGGTAATGACAGCATATTGAAGACTGTGCTCCGTCGAAGCAGAGTGATCTGGTTGACAATATCGTTGACATGTGCCTCAAGAAGTTACGCGATGGGAGACGCGATGCCGTGACACCATAGCGGGCCTCGGTCCCGCGCTAACTGGGGAAGGCGCGTTCAGCCCTGCGATACAGACATTGAGTGCACCTTATATCAAAGGACCGTTTCCTAGAAAGTTGCCCATCAGGGTTGCTGACTATCCTCAATGTTGCTGGCCGCCAGATCTAGGGCAAAATCGTCACATACATGGCCACCGAGGCCACATCGAAACGCTAGGTTTACATGGCTTAACACATATGATCAAAGCATCAGAAGAACAGCTGTGAACAATCGAAAACGGTCTCTTTGCATGCAAGATAGATTACAGAAGCCACGTGCGTCCAGACATTCGCTTTTCATCCCACATCTCGAGGTATATCTTTTGTACAAAGCGGGACTACCAAGCAAATGCCAAAGACACCATGACCGACTCTCTATATCTCACCCACCACACCAAGCCTCTATGACTTCTCGAGCTCAGCGAGAATCTTCTCACCCTTGGCACGAGCAGACGCGAGGTCACCGACCATGTAGAAAGCACCTATGGCATATTAGTCTGGATGAAGGCTGTAGCGATAGATATGGAACGTACCCTCGGGAAGATCGTCACCCTCACCGTTCAGGATGCCCTTGAACGATCGGATGGTCTCCTTGATGTCGACGAGCTGACCCTCAATACCAGTGAAGACCTGGGCGACAGCGAAAGGCTGGCTCAGGAAACGCTGGATCTTACGGGCACGCTCGACGGTAAGTTTGTCAGCTTCTGACAGCTCGTCCATACCGAGAATGGCAATGATATCTTGGAGCGACTTGTACTCCTGGAGAATCTGCTGGACCTTGGTGGCGGTGTCGTAGTGGTCGTCACCAATGACACGGGGGTCAAGGATACGGGACTTGGAGTCAAGAGGGTCGACGGCGGGGTAGATACCCAACTCGGAGATACCACGGGACAAGACAGTGGTGGCGTCCAAATGGGCGAAGGTGGTGGCAGGCGCAGGATCAGTCAAATCGTCAGCGGGCACGTAGACGGCCTGGACGGAGGTGATGGATCCCTTGGAGGTGGTGGTAATACGCTCCTGCATGATACCCATGTCGACGGCGAGGGTGGGCTGGTAACCGACGGCAGATGGGATACGTCCGAGAAGAGCAGACACCTCAGAACCAGCTTGGGTGAACCTGGGCACAACTTAGCGTTTGGTCGTGGTGGGAGAAAGGTTAAAAAAAATTACCTAAAAATGTTGTCTATGAAGAGGAGCACGTCTTGACCTTCTTCATCTCTGTCACAAGGTCAGTATTGATCTCGTAGGTGTTTGGAGTGGGTTTTTCTCACCGGAAGTACTCAGCGACGGTGAGACCAGTCAGAGCGACACGGGCACGGGCACCCGGGGGCTCGTTCATCTGACCGAACACCAATGCGACCTTGGACTCGCCGTCAAGCTGAATGACGGAGGTCTCCTGCATCTCCTTGTACAGATCGTTACCCTCACGGGTACGCTCACCGACACCAGTGAAGACAGAGAAACCACCGTGGGCCTTGGCGATGTTGTTCTGCCGCGCTGTTAGCTTGCCGTATACCTTCAGGACTCTGTTTCCCTTACAATCAGCTCCTGAATGAACACAGTCTTGCCGACACCGGCACCTCCGAAAAGACCAATCTTTCCTCCACGGGCGTAGGGTGCGAGGAGATCGACGACCTTGATACCGGTGACGAGCACCTCGGCGGAGGTGGACTGCTCGACGAACTCGGGGGCGTCGGCGTGGATGGAAGCCATCTTGGTGGCCTTGATGGGGCCACGCTCGTCGATGGGGTCACCAGTGACGTTCATGATGCGACCGAGGGTACCGCGACCGACGGGAATCTTGATGGGAGCTCCAGTGTCGGTGGCCTTAGAGCCGCGGACGAGACCCTCGGTACCGTCCATGGCAATGCACCTGACGATGTTCTCACCCAGATGTTGCTGCAGATCATCAGCATCGTGCTTCTATGTTTATGTCGATCGAGGGCGTTCTTACGGCGACCTCAAGGGTCAGCTTGTTGCCTGTTGCTCGTCAGTGGCTGTCCCCATGTTTCCGGACTAGCTGCTACACACCTCCATTGTCGGTTGTCAGGGCGTTGAGAATGGATGGGAGTTCCTCGGTGTCGAACTTGACGTCGACGACGGCTCTGCAGGCAAGTCAGCTATTGCCTCCCACGCAGCTGGTGTGTGAGACGTGCCCGATGACCTGGTAGATCTTGCCGTCCTTTGCACTCGTCGCGGCATCGGTGGACGCAAAGCGCGTGCTGAGCGCTGGGGCAAAGCTCTTGCGGAAAGGCTGGAAGGCGCTGCGAGCAGCGGTCGCCGAGCGGAGGGACGCCGAGGCGCGCAAGAATCCACTGCAAAATCATCGAATTAGCATCTGGATTTCGATCAATTGGCTCGGTAGCGTCGAAGGCGTACCTCTTGTACATTGTGAGAGATGGGGACGGATGTGGTGGTGGAGGGGAGAGTTGTCGGGAGAAGATGCAAATCGTTGCGAAAGACGAAGCTGTCTCAATCTTGGACCGAGCTAACCGTCTTTAGCGCAGATGCACTAGTGCACGTAGCAACCACACCATTTCCATTGTCGGCGCTTTTACGTCTGTTACATAGCTTCAAGATATGTCCTCGAGGCTTTCGTCCTGTACGTGCTCTTCACTGCGGCTCGTCTTGAGCTACAAGTCTGCTTGTATGCGCGGATACCGCGACCTGCCACACCGACCGTTCCGAACTCCTCCGATGAAAATACTTTCTCATCTACCACTCGGTATAAATTTCATCGTACAACAGCTCCAGGACATTTGCCATGAACATGAGAAATATGCATGTGCTTTCAAGGGAAACTTTCGGAAGCTCTAGTCCGTGCCATTGGCCCTCGTTCTTTTCGCAGTCTTCTGCAAATTTGCTCCGTTCGCCCATGAACGTCTATTTGATATACATCGCTACTGCTCGCTTTTCGCACTTGCGTTGCTCCCTCGCCAAATAACTGGTACCGTCTCACCATCCACCTACATATCTACAGCGTACTCTCAAGCGCCAGCACGATCGCCGTCCTGCTTGGCACATACACCTGCAAGAAGTTCTTCCTACCATTCCACGCGAACGGCGTCGTGAAGAACCTCGTGCTCTCATCCACATTCCCATGCCCACCAAATGCCTTCGAGTCTGAGCTAAGCACAATTTTATACGTGCCTTCCTGCTCGACGCCCACCCTGTAGTCAGTGAAGCTGCTCTGAGGGTGAAAGTTGAAGACCCATAGGAGGCCAGCACGCTCGAACACGATGACCTTGTCGCTCTCGTTCTTGAGGCTGACATACGCCTGTGGTGAGTGTAGCCAGCCGTACTTCTCCTCGGTCCACTGCATCTTGCTGTCAAACTCGTTCAGGTAGCGGTAGCGGAGATTGCCATCGTCTACGAGATTGAATTGGCGGCGAGCATACTGGAAGCTGTTGTTATTGCCTTCGCGGGGAAAGTCGAGCCACTCTGGATGGCCGAACTCGTTGCCTTCGAAGTTGAGATAGCCTTCACCGCCTAGTGCGTGTGTGATCAGCCGAATCAACTTGTGCAGAGAGAGTCCGCGGTTGATGACGGGTGTGAGTTCGGAGAGATCGGACATGTTGGTGTACATCTCGGCGTCGCACAGCCAGAAGAGCAGAGTCTTGTCTCCGACAAGCCTGGAAATTGTTAGTACTGATGTCCTCCTCGTAGAATTACTGACTTACGCCTGGTCGTGACTCTCTGCATACGCGATCGTCTTCTCACCATGTCTCCGGTTGGTCAAGGTGAACACCAATGCGCCCATGTCCCATTCGATGTCTTGCTTCTCCTTCAACCACTTGATGTACAGGTCAGGCACTGCCATGGCCAATCGGTAGTCGAATCCTATTCCGCCCAGCGAGAGTGATACGCAGAGACCGGGCATGCCAGACACGTCTTCCGCGATGGTAATAGCACCGGGGTAGAGTTGGTGTAGCATCTCGTTTGCCAGCATGAGGTATACCACAGCCTCCTCATCCACCGAAGGACCAAAGTACTCGTGGTAACCGCCAGAGAAGCCCCTGCGCTTGTCAGTGTCTGCCCAATCGAAACCTAGGGTATACATACGTGCCAATGCCGTGATGTGTGTACAGCATGCTCGTGACACCATCAAAGCGGAAGCCGTCGAATTGGTACTCCTCCATCCAGAATCGCAGATTGCTGAGAAGGAAGCGCAGGACCTCGTGACTACCGTAGTTGAACAGCCTGCTGTCCCACAGCTCGTGTCGTCCCTTTGCACCCTCGTGGAAGTATAGATGATCGCTGTTGTCGAACATGTTCAGACCATCCAGGACGTTCTTGGAGGCGTGGCTGTGCACCATGTCCAGTAGAACAGTGATGCCCATGCCATGTGCAGTGTCTATCAGCTCCTTCAGATCGTCTGGGAAGCCGTAGCGACTGCTGGCCGCAAAGAAGCTATTGATCTGGTAGCCAAAACTGGCGTAATATGCATGCTCCATGACTGCCATCAGCTGTATGGTGTTGTATCCCAGATGCTGAATTCGCGGTAGGATGTTTTGTGTGAACTCCTTGTATGTAGCAACTTTCTGCTCTGGGGAGGAGATGCCGACGTGGGCTTCATAGATACGGGCGCTCTTGGGCTGCGGCGGTCGCTTGTTCTTCCATACGTACTTCTGGGGCGGGTTCCAGAAGCGCGCATCGTATACAGGAGAGACGTGGAGCTCTTGGGTGACACGCTTGATCCACACGGGCAGGCGCTCCTGGCGGGCGTGGTCGTTCGGTACTACAAATGAGATCTATGAGCATTGTCAGCTCCGTCCAGAACTCGTCTTATGTGTCATCAGCGCACCTTGATCTTGGAGTCGTGGGGAATTGTGGGCTGGCCGTCCTTGCCAGGTACCGTCACCTCGAAGACACCAAAGTCGTTCTTGGTCATGGGCGTGGCATCACGGTTCCAGCCGTTGAAGTCGCCGATGAGGTATGCTCGCATTGCGTTCGGCGCCCACTCGCGGTAGATGACATCGCCGTTGGACTGGACGTTGAAGCCGTAGATTTCGTAGCCCTGCTGCGTTTAGTATTGCAATTGAGCGATGAGAGGTGGAGAAACTCACTCTAGAGAACTTCTCTAAGCCTCCCTCTGTATTGTTGATCGTCTTGATCCATTTCTGTGCCTTTGCATAACGGCTCTGCAGCGCGCCTTTGAAGGGCTCTAGGTAGCCATCAAGCTGGACAATGCCTGGACGGTGAAATTAGTCAATTGAATTCCAACAGAGCTTCACAACCCATACCGGTTCCGTCATTTGGGATCTTGCCCGGTGCCTCGACCTGCGTCGAGTTTGCTGCGTCCTTGTTCAACTCCATCGTGTTGGGAGAGAGGAAGAGGAAGAGGAAGATGAAGGAAGAGCGTGTTTGCTATCGTATCAGTCGGAAGCTACCAGCAGAAAGGGAACGTGCAGACGAAGCACAACTTTATGTAAGGTCTCAGCCTGTGATATCTACTCTCAGGCGGGGCATCCTATTCAAGTTTGCTCTCAGGCCATGGCGATGCATGCCCGGGCACTTCCCAACCAAAACACGCGCGATCGCCATGACGTCGCAAAGCAGTAACGCGCCCTCCCAACAAGACGTGTTGCAGCGTCGGAAGGATTCACGCTGCAACTACAGTATTAGGGTGTGTGGCGTTCAGCCTCGCACTGCAAGCACTCTACCTCAACGCTACCAACGATTTAATGTGATCTGGTCTCGTCTGTCTGTAAGAGAACGGGTCGATTGGGATGGTGCTGTCACCCCTGGAGCTACCCCGCAAATGACATCCACGTCCGTCCGCCTCACGCATCCCACGCGACGCCTGTGCCTGTACCTGGTCTGTCTTGGGACCGCAATGTGACTCCTAACCTAGACACCAAAATGATCATACGGCGCGCCGTTACCGTCGCCGCTTCCCAACAGGCACGCGCCTCCTACCTCGCCCTCTACCACATCAGCCGCCGCGGCTTCGCTGCCCGGAGCTGCCTGCGCTCGTCGTACAACCGCTCCGACTTCAGCGGGCAGGGCTTCTCGTCCTTCTACGAGCCAGACCAGCCGACGCGGGGCCCATTGGGCGGCACGAGCAATGTGGGGCAGAGTCACATCACGCCCAGAGCGCTGAAAGAGCATCTGGATCAGTTCGTAGTCGACCAGGACCGCGCAAAGGTCGTGCTGAGCGTGGCGGTCCACGAGCACCATCTGCGGAACCAGGAGAACACGCGGCGGCGAGATGAGGCGGCGAGACAGGAGGCGCAGGCACAGAGGAGGGCGTCGGCATTCAGACATCCTGTAGAAGGTAGCTCCAATCTCATTGCATCGCCACTTCACTTTCACTACATGTGCTTGCTTTTTGGTGTACGTATGTCTGACCATCCCAGACGAGTTCCCAGGCCAGCAGCCGACAGTTGAGATATACAACCACAGCGAAGCATCGTCCTACAATGAAGCACCAGCATATGGCTCGCAGTCGTCGACACGTACAGAACCCGAGCCGTTGCTAGACACAACCGAGCACGAACTACAACTTGAAAAGTCCAATGTCATGATTCTTGGGCCTACAGGTGTCGGCAAGACGCTGATGTGCAAGACGCTGGCGAAGACACTCGGCATACCCATATCCATGTCAGACTGCACCACCTTCACCCAGGCCGGATACATTGGTGACGACGTCGAGTCATGCGTTGCCCGTCTCCTGTCGGCCGCAAATTATGACATTGAAGCAGCCGAGCAGGGCATCATCGTGCTCGACGAGATAGACAAGATCGCAGGGGCCAAGATATCTTACGGCAAAGACGTTGGTGGCGAGGGCGTCCAGCAAGCACTACTCAAGATCATCGAAGGCACCGCGGTACAAGTCCAAGCAAAACCAGAAAGAAGTGCTGGCAAAGGCCCAGGAGGAGCGTCAGGAAGAGGCAGCCCACATGAAGGACCAATGTCTGGAGGCAGTCCAGGACCACCAGGCGGTAAAGGCGAGACGTACAACGTCCGAACAGACAACATCCTCTTCATCTGCACCGGTGCATTTGCAAACCTACACAAGATCATCATCGACAGAAAAGCAATGGGCAGCATGGGCTTCGGCGCCTCCATCCGCGCCTCCAACGCCCACGCCGCTGCCGATGGCGTCATGCTCAGGGGCGCAGACGCAGTCATGTTCAAAAAAGACACGCCCTTCTACGTTCCCCCCGAGACAGACCAACCCAACCCATTCGGCATCAAGCAGCGCCCCCACGAAGAAAAAGTCAACGTCCTCGACCACGTCCAGCCCGCCGACCTCCAAAAGTACGGCCTGATCCCCGAGCTCATCGGCCGCATACCCACGACATGCGCTGTCGCAGCCCTCGACGAAGAAGCCCTGGTGCGCGTCCTGACCGAGCCCAAGGACAGCCTCATCCGCCAAGAAGAACACAAGTTCTTCCTCCGCAACATCGAGCTGCGCATCACACAAGGTGCCCTGCGGGAAATCGCACGCAAAGCGAGTAGAATGGGTACGGGCGCGCGTGGACTCCGACACGTCGTTGATCACCTTTTGTTGCAGGCAAAGTATGAAACGCCCGGTATGTCCTTCTTCCTTACCATCTCCAGTCCAAACATATCTTATCTTCCGGAGTCGAATCCTAACACAGAAATCCAGGCTCATCAGTCAAACACATCCTCGTCACCCGCGACACCGCACTTCTCAAATCCGCACCCATGTACTTCCACCGCGGCCAAGCCGCAGCCTTCAACGCCGCGCTCGCCCAAGAAGAAGAGGCCTGGGACGAGCAGTTGCAGCGCAGCGAAGAACATGTGAATAGCTTCGAGGAGTACCGCAAAGTTGGCGCCGCGGGGTTTTAGCCATTCGGCCAATCTTATCGTGGTGTGGGGAGTAGGTAAGGCGCTGGGTAGGGGTGTATGATATAGCAGCGTAGACCTTGTAGCGCGGCTGCGGGCCGGCGCGGGGATGCATTCACGTCGGGGTGCGGAGTATTTCGGGCGGGAGTGTCGGGCAGGAGGAGGTCGAGTGGAAGGTTTGGATAGAGTGTGAGCTATTGTCTTCGGGTCAAGCGCACGCTTTGGATAAAGGTATTGGTGTGGGTGTACGGCAGCGATGCGATTGGGGAAGGATCGAACGACACAACGAACAGCGTTCGGCGCTGCATGTGCGCTTTGGCGTCATACATGAGCTGGAGAACAGTGAGCATTTTGCGACATTCAGTACAGCGTGATCAATACGAATAGCGAGTTGGTACTCAGAGCGTGTATTTCATCCGTATATCTGGACTGATCGCCCTGCTTCCACGCCTTCCTTACCACACCTCCCACACCTCCTTCTATAATCTCACAGTAATCCCCGTATGTTACAAGTATATATCGCACTCGCGTATATCACTCGATGCCTCCGCACGGCAAGCATCGAGTTGGAGTATTTTGTGGATAGACCTGTCTGCGTTATTGGTTGCCGTGCTGCTATACCGAGAGACAATACCTAAGGCGTGTTCATATCTGCGATATGTGAGGTAGAAAGAATAAGGATAGAGTTCACATCGAATCCGCGATGCAGTAGAGAGATTCATTCTCTTCATGGCGAGCAGACTTTGCCTCATTGTCACGTATCCGTAAACGAACAGTGTCTAATACTTTTCGTTCATTGTTGTGCCCGCCCTCGCGAGAGTAGCTGCGGCGCGAGTTAATCTGGGTATGGTCTAATAATTAAAAAAGCATAAGAGTGGCAAAGTCTCTGGTCTATACAACGCGTGGTGCTGACCACAAAAATGAAAGAATAAAACAACGTCGGTCCGAAAAACGACGCAAAGTAGTTAAAAGTAGGAACTTTTCAGTTCGGATTGTCAAATGTCACGTTCGCCATTGGCGTCGTTACGTCAAAAACCGGCCGAAGCCATTCATCCAGTAAAAGCAAGTAGCCTCCAAACACCGCCCCAATGCATAGCCAAGTGACGCCGAAACCGAACATGTGTGTGGTCATAAGTCGTGCTGTCGTGTCGTCGTCGTCGTCGTCGTCGTTTACTCGTTGTCAGGGTCCTCGACCATGAAGAAGCCGGGTACTGCACGCATCTTCTTGGTGCGTGAGGCGCCTTGCTCCCAAGAGGGTGACGCGGGTCGCGACACGTTGCGCGAAGGTGGCTGTGATGCGAAGCTCTGGGGATACTGGTTCGGCTGGGAGTAACCCATGCTCGCAAAGGCATGAGTGAAGTTGTCCATGGAGTGTGGTCGTTGCAACGGGTAGTTCACTTGAGAAGAGTACTGCTCTGTGGGACTGAGCATTGGTGTGTTGGAGTAGCTCTGATAACGTTGGTGACTTGCGTACGACGGAGTAGGGGCGGGAGCGGGGACGGGTCCGGCGTTGAAGGTGAAAGCAGTCTGATGGGGCTGCTGTGACGAGAGCATGGGGTTGGCGTTTTGAGCGTACTGCCCATCGAGAGGAGACATTGAGCCTTGGAAGTGGGGCATGACCGGTGTGGTCGGCTGTGAGTACATTCCATACATGGTGGGTGAAAAGTTGGTGTTATACATGGCCACAGGGTACTGGGTAGGCATTGCCTCTTGACGGCTGGGAGGGTGAATGCTGAGGTCGGTCGTAATGCTCTCAACTGTAGGCAGTTCTCTGTTCTTGTGGTCGTCGGTGATCTGGATGATTTCAGAGACCTGCTGTGCAAGTACCGTGTTGTTGACGTCTCGGAAGGTGAAGATGACTTTGTAGCCTACTGGAGACTTCTCCTCTTGGTGTCGGCAATAGCAGGTGATGCGCATGGCAAACTCGACTTTCTTCGCCTCAGGGCCATGCTGGCGGTCCTGCTCGACGTCTTGCCATCGCTTGAACTCCTTTTCGTTGATCATGATGATTCTGTCGTCCTCGTAGTTGGTCCACTCGTTTTCCTCTTCTTGATTGCGCTTCTTCTTGCGGTCGTAGCGCTTGCGCTCGCGCTCCTTGCAGCCTTCGCAGATGACGACTGCACCCCCGTTTTGTGGGTGCGCAGCATCATCCTTGTCAATCTCAGAGACCTGTGTTCCACGGGGTCTCCTTGGCAGCTTCTCCTCTCCTCGGGCTCGGCGCAGTGCGCGGTCCATGCCGGCCTTCTTCTCCACAGCGGTCGCACATACAAGCGCGAGTTCTAGGCGGACTGCGGCGTCGCCGGCCTCGTTTGTCTCGATCTCGTCGCTTGTTGCGAGCTGTTTCGACTTGGAGAGGGTACAGCGAGGGAAGCGGATCCACTGATAGTGACGAGGCAGTGGATCGAGAATCAGGGACGTCTTGATCTGGGTCTCGGCGCGTGTCTTGTTCTTGTCGACAATGATGTTCACCTTGGGCGGATCTACCGACTGTGGAATCATGATGGAGTCATTCTGGAGCTCCCACTTGAGGTCTGCTGGCTTGACATCGCTATTTGCCTCTGGTGAACTGGTCTGACTTTGATCGCGGGGGAATTCTCTTGGTGAGTTGGTGGTGCTAAAGATCATGTCACCATGTGGGGATGGGGTGTTGGAGGGATTAGACGCAGGTGTGGAATGCTGGGTGTTGAAGAAGCTTTCGAATTCCGACGACTCTTCAGTCTTGACGCGGGGTGGTAGGCCAAGCTCTGAGTAGTAGCCCATGAGATCCACGGCAGAGTCCTGGTGGCTGTTGGTGAACTCGTTGGATGTGGCCCAGTCGTCGGCGTTGCCCGTGAGAGCGGTGGTGTCGAGCAGATCCATGTCTGTCTTTATGCTCGAATCGACGCCGCCATATGCGTTGAATGCGAACACGTCGGCAGGATTCACAAAGTCGTTGTAAGTTTGCGAAGAATAGGCCATGTTGAGATGTGTCGTGGTGGATTAAGAATGGCTACGAGATCATGGACGTGGAGTGTGGGGAATGGCCGGTTTGCAGGTTAAACGAGTGTCGAGGGTGGTGGGAAAACCGAAGTAAGCAACGCACTGCGAGGCAGGAACAGTTGCAACGTGTGTGGTGGAGCCACGCGTCCTGGGGCGGCGTGGTAGATGTTGGCGAAGAAATGTGCGATAGTGCAAGACAGCCGCAGAGGTAAGGTGAGGGAAGGTAAGTGGTAGAGTGGTAGAGATAGAGCTGTGGGTAGTGGTGGGCGTCTCGGCCAATGGCGTGCTGCGGAGCCGCCAATGCAGGTTTCCTTGTTGCGGGGTCTCAGTGTCTCAAGACGGAGACTCAGTGGCACTGGTAAAAGTTGGAAGGCGCGTGTGGTAGAAACTTCTTTGCGAGTGTTGCGAGGAAGGGGCGGGGTGAGGCGACGGGAAGGGGTAAGAAGAGAAAGGTGGATCGTGGAGTGGAGTGGTGCTGGAGTGAATAGGAATAGAACCAGGACGGACGACGTCTGGGCAAGTGCGGGCTCGTGGTTATTTCTCTGCTAACGGGCCACCACGGGCACCCCACCTAGCTCTGAGGCCTTCACTCGGTTCGCCGCCGCTGGTAAGCAGCGCAGCAACGTCAACCGCCAAGATGATCCCTGCCCGCCGGCCTATCTAGCAGCGACACCAAGCTATGGAGCGAGCGCTGTGTAAAGATACTTTCGACGACTTTCGACGCGTCTGTGGCCTGTGGCCGCTCGGCTTGGGCTGCCGGTACCGGCTCCAGGCGGGCGGTGCGTTCACGACCAGCTGCAATTGCGCTCTGCACGCTATGCAGAATGCACTAGCCTTCACCACAATTCCACGAGAGCATCCAGCGTCTTCTGGGAGCGCTGCTAGCAGAGCCCATCCGGGTCCCATCCTTAACGCACGCCTGCGGGAGATGTACCTGCACATCGACACCGTCGAGGGTGCACGAGCCGCCAGACGGCTAGCTGCAGATTCTGCTTCATCCCTGTCCGCCTCAGCGCTGCCCTTTATCGCGCGCTGTCCTACAGCCTACAGGCGCTCGCGGAAAGACTCGGCTTGCCGTTGTGCGACGAGCCTCCATGTCTTTCATCTAAAACGCTGCACTCTGCGTCCAGGGGCCTGCAGCCAGTGTGGGCCGTATCGCTGCGAATCATCTCCTGCACGATGAGCGAGGCCTGCACCCTCGCCCACACGCTTGTTCTTGGCGGCGATGCGGACTTGGTTCCGCCAGGCCGAAAGCGCCGCGCTTCTACCAGCTGGACGCGTCTCCACGGGCCTCGAATGGCCATCGTGTCGAACCATCCCAAGTCCCGTGCTGCCAATTGCTTCGCAGGGCTGAACGAGCGTGCATTCTGGAAAGGAGCCGGTCACGCCAGACAGCAGGCACGACCGTCCATGCTCAGCTGCACGACCGCACTCTACTGCAAGCTATCCGTCCGATGCTGGTCCTCCTGAAATCTCTGCACCGAAGATGTGTCAATTGCGCGCAATTTCGTGTGTAAGAGAAATCGCTGCTGCGATCGGCTTGATGACGAGGCTATCGTCACTCATATTGCACGGCCAAACTCTGACCCCAGACGGCATCCGCTAAGCCCCGGGTCCAGTGGCAATCGTAGCGCCATCGCTGAGTTTTTCGGAAAGCAACGACTCACAGCGCGAGTCGTTTCGGCTGCAACGACGACGTTCTCCACAGCTGTTCGCATTTGGATACGGCAGCGCGCTGATTGGGCCTTTGTCGGCTTCAAATTCGTTGTCGGATTGCTGCATTCGGTCTTTCAGCCTCCAGTCGCTTCCTTAGGCTTGGCCAGCAGACCATCAAAGTTGTCGACAGAAAATCACGCAGTCCGACAACACCCTGTGCGTACTTTTCATGAATACAATGTAGACTGCAGCCCGGATATTGCAATTCTATGGACGCGTATCAACCACTTCATACCAATCCACGTTGAAATGCTAGGCATGTATTAGACATTCGATTTGCGGTGCCTTACGTTTTGCAGCATCCATACATTTCCATCTTATCTTAAGAGATACCCTCGAATTAGCAGATGAGCGCCTACCCAGTCTCAGTAGTTCGCGCAGTCCCCGCATATTGTATTGCTTGTTTCTCCCAGCCTATGGTTGAGTGATGGTCGGATACTAAAGCAAGGTATCCGACCATGCTCTGCTCACCGCTATCGCACTGTTAAAGCCCGGCACAAATTCGTACAATTGAGCCCACCAAAGTCACCGCTTGGCTTCGTGCTTCTCACGTGGTAAATACTGCCATTGCATACCACATGCATAGTTCAAGCGAATATCCTCGTGATACTACTCACTTCATAATGCTTGTTCTTTGTTGCTGATAGAACATTACACTATCGGCCGGCTTGCAAGGGCTCCCCAGGCTTCAGAGGCATTCGAATTTCTGCATTTCTCAGACCTCATCCGAAATCGTCTGACCATCTGGTCGCTCGGCGACCCTTAGATGAAACTTTTGCAGCGGAGAGAAGCATCAGTACCACATCAGAAGTGGTTGCGGTTAGCATCTCGTGAGGGAAGCACGAGGATGCCACGCCGTACAGCAGCATGCTATTGAGTAGCAGGGTTGCGCAAGATGCATCTCGCCGAGATGTCAACGGTATGTGAGCACGCACCTTAGGCGTGGTAATACCAGCCTCGACAGGTACGACATCTCCTCATCCGCCAGCGACTTGCACTCAATTATGCACCTGGATACTGCTTGTCTCGTAACGCCCCACGTTGTTCCCTCCTTCCAAAGCAAGAGATCACTTCAACATTGACACGCTTCAACCACATCTCAGCGTTTGAGATTTCCCACATTTCAGTGACAGGTTCAATCTATGCACTTCAACTAGCGGATCGACAGCCACGTATGTTATACAGATGTTGGTCAGGGTCGCGCAACAGCAAGTGTGGATTGGGATCATTCACCCGGCAAAGTCGAAGCTCAAATACCATGCAATTACTAGGTGCCATTACATAGGCCATTGGTTGTCTGAGGACTGTCAATGCCTTGATCCACACTACTGCCAATCACAAACCCTGATCGCCCCGACTTGATGTGAAGGTAGTCATCATGTCTCGAACGTCAATTGATTGCGTGCATGACAGGCGCTTCAGGGTTTCCCGCTGCATCGTGCCGTCCTGCACGCCATCACTGTGCTCCCTTAGACGAGCAGCGGGCAGCCGTCTTGCATCTGTCTTGACTCTGAAATATTTGACGTTGCATTCTCCATTCCGCATCCTGTCAGTGTTCCAAACACTCTTCATCACTCTGAAGCCGTGATACTGGAGCAGTGATTGCCCGTTGTTAGTAGTTTCGGATTAACTTCATTACTCTCTCCAGATAGGTCTCATAGACCTAATTGGGATCCGAAAGACGTTGCTTAAGCCAAACCAACGGAGATCGACGCTCAATCAAATGCAGCAACCGTTGTGCACTCTGTATTCGCACTAGTTTGCCTAATCAGGGCCCACGAATAGGGCCCCGTCCCGCAACACCACCACAAAAGCACGCACGAACCCCTCAACTTGCAAGACCTCCAACCTGCACACGAGCCTCGTTCTACGACCTTGCGCGAATCGCTAACCCCTGCGCTGTCACTGATCGGTCGCAACGTTTACAAACATGCCACTTTCCCTATCTCGACGATAGATTGTGCGAGCGATAGCTCTCAACGGCATGACACGAACCTCAACACCCCGCAAGGGGGAGCAGATAACGGTTCACCTGGTATAAGTATAGAGCTGAGATACTTTGGTACTTTACCCCTCGTTTGTTGTGATTGCGCGCTGTTGCTGATGCGCTTCCTTTTCGTTATCGTGCGCTATGCAGGTGTCCTGCAGTTGGATCTGCGCCTCTTACGTTTCTGCGAACACCTTTTGGGGATGAAACGTATTCGAGAAGGTGGTGTGTCCATTTTCCGTGCTGAACGGTTCTGCAGCTCGGGTACAATTTGCAGGGCGTGCAGAAACAATCCGAAGGCTTGTGGTTGTTCTTCGCACTGCACGCTGTCGATTTGACGCTTTTTAACATGCAAAATGTCTCTTAATCCATCCAGTAACTATCTACTCAAACACAAACACATGCAAACCCCAAACGCCCACACAAGCAAACCCTCCAAGCCACATCCAACATCACGGCAATTCTTCCCGTACCACACAGTACACTAGCCGACAAACAACCCTGGCGCCTCGTATCCGATCGAGCAAGAAAAAAAGCCGCCCCTCGCCTGGCCATGCCACCGCCGTGAATCTCGAACCACGGTGGCGATGCGGCTAAACTGCAGGTGCGTTAGACTGCGTGCTGATAAGCTTTTGTGCCAAGGTGCGCGGATGGGCTTCCGCTTGTTTTTGGAAAGGATGGAGCCGGAATAGCCGTTGTGGATATCGTACGAGTGGATTTGCTGTAGCGTGGAAAAAGAGTAGGCGACGGGAGGAGGCGGTTGACGGATGGGATGCTGGTTGTGGGAGGCCCGAGATGGTGCCGGCGTGTGTTGTGGGAGAGGGATTCTGCATAGCTTGCTTGTTGGTGGTGGTGCTGACGGGTAGGTTGGAGTGAAGTGCGTGCTGGCATGCGGGTCGGGAATAGTAGGGAGACAGGTACAGATACTTCACGGTACTTGTACATCATCGCGAAGCCAGAGCTGGTACTTCGTTGGTGTGGGATACTGCTCGAGCCTCGAGGAACTTTCCCATCATCCCATGATGTAGGTGAACCTACTGAACTCGGTAGTGCAGCACTGTAGGAATTGCGAAGAAGGAGCAATGTCGAAGCACGACACGTCGTGAAGGTTACTGAACAAATGATATTAAAGACTACGTGACAAGGCCTACCATGACAGATAATGATATTGAAACTGGCGCAGTCCCCTCTGTAGAGGAATTACTGATGTATAGCTCTACGAAGGCTTGCGAGGATGAAGTGCCGATTGTGAATGCACCTTCGTGGTGTACTGTACGACCCGAATAGAAGCCTACGCAGAATAATGTGTAAGGGGTCTATTCTGAGATAGGTACTCGTCTTTCGATTGCTTGGACCCAAGTATAATGCGCGATGGAAATGACAGAGAAGCAACTGGTAGATCTCCTCCATCTCCTTTAAAGAGGGTGATTTATCTCCGTGGAAATGCCAAGGTCTCAGCGGTAGACGGGGTGTGATGTACGGGCATGATAAAAAGATAATAATGATGTGCTTCGCATTCCTTACTGTCTCAGTATCGTACAGCTAACATCCGAATGATGCTCAAATAAGACGCCAACCATGCAATTTGGCAGTTCCAATACCCAAAATAGCAAATCTACAGATACGCCCGCACCCAAAACGAAACGTACGAGAATCGACCAAGTAGGAGCTCAGCGCCTTCCTCCTCCAGGGTTCTTCCGGATATGCTTGAGAATATCTGGGTTGTTGTTCTGGCGGCCCTTGTTGTTCTCGTTGAACACGACATTGCTCTTGGGCGCAATGGTATACGTAGTGGGACCACTCTCCATACGGGCACGCTGGAAGGCCTTGGGAACCTCGAGTGCCTTCTTGCGCCTGGCAGCGGCCTGGTCGGCTTGGCTGGCAGCGGCTGTGCGTGGGGCAGCTGCTCTCCTATTATGGTGTTAGTAGGTCTTACTGGTAAAGAAAAGGTGTGTACATACGAGGGGTCATAGTCGGCCTGCGCAAACTCCTTCTTGCGGTAATCGTCCGTGCGCCTAAGAATCGGACGGGTCCAGTCTGTGAAGAGGCGCTCGGCTTGACGCTTGATGGTGAGCTCGGGCTTCTTGCTCTTGATGTAGAACATGATGACCTTGCCGATGCCCGAGGCAACCAGCGTGTCCTTGTTGATAGGCAGCTTGGCCAGCGAGGCGAATAGCTCCTTCTGGATATCGTATGCAGGAAGACTACCATCGCTCAGCGGTTCCAGGAAGAAGCGCACCGACTCGAGGAGGTTGACTTCAGGGTCGACAATCGTCTCGCGAAGACTATTCTTGTTGAGCAGGGCGGCGACTTCAGGAAGGAGCTTGAGCTTGTGGCGCGCGGGCTCGTTGCGCTTGCGGCCCTCGTTGTCGGCTTCGGCGGCTGCGGCCATGCGCCTGCGCATCTCCTCGATCTCCTGGTCGGCCATCTGCTCGAGGTCGATGCCGTCCTTCTTGCGGCGGCGCCCGGAGCCGCCGCTCTTGACAAGAGCATCTATCTGGCGGTCAAGTGCGCGCTTCCTCTCTGCTTTGTGTCAGCATGTAACAAACGACCGCCATATTGCTTCACATACTCTCAGCCGGAGTTAGGTTCGCTTCGTCGTCCTCTGGGCTGGCGGCTCGAGCCCTGCCTTCGGACTTCTTTGAACGACGACTCTTCCTACTGCCGTCTTCTACTATACCCTCACCATCTTCGCCATCCTTGTTCTTCTTCCGCCGTGGCTTATCCGCGCGCTTCTTCTTCTTCTTGGGCTCGTCGCCTTCGCCTGCAGTGCGTTTGCGCTTGTGGACGCCGATCTGCTTGACTGTGTCTTCGTCGATGGCCTGCGCCGGGCGCTCCTCGATGGCGATGTTGTTTGCATCGAACTCGCCAAACTGCTCGTCCAGTTGGTCATCGTCCAGCGCATCGGAAAGGACCGACTCGTTGTCCGATAGACCGCCCTCGTTAATGTCGTCGTTGTCAGGCATATCCGCCATGCCCTCCGTCACCTCCATATCCTGATCAGGAGCGCCAAGTGGAGGGTCCGGTGTGAAGTTCTCCTCGTCGATTTCGGGGCGCTGAGGGTCGCCAGGGTCGTTGCCAGCTTCGGGCAGAGGTGACTGGGAATGGTCCTCGTTGAACTCGACGTCTTCCATGTTGACGGTCTTTGCCTGGATTGTACGAAATTTGGGTGTTCGTGCGTTGATGAAGCGCCGAATGCACGCGAGCTCTCGAAATTTAGGGAGTTCAAAGACACTGGGGTGAGGTGAATGGTGTTGGAGACGTGACCGTCGACAAAGAACTTGGGAAGTCGCGACGGCCGTGGTCTTGGCGGCAGTCACGCTAGCGTGTGCCCTTCAACATTCCTCCGCAGGCTTCCTCCGCCTCTCACCTTTACCCACCATCAACATCAGCACACGACGCTCTACACGAGTCCACCCTTTTCCGATACCAGCCGCCCGCGCTGTCGTACTTCGTCTTACTTACAACCCTGGTAGATAGAGGAGGAGAAGGCAGTTTGCACAGTAGCGGAGTGCAGTCACTGGAGGAGTGCATGTGTATTCACTGTCCTAGCCGGCGAGACTCTAGCTAGTATCAACAGAGACACTGTCAACCGTGTGTTCGAGAGCGAGGCAACATCTTGTCTGTCCTGTCGTCTGGCACTCGACTTTGGCCTGCCCAGTTGCGTTTTCTCGACCGCAACGCACTCAGCACCTTTCCGCACACCTAACCCTAGCACTTCCCTGACTTTCCTCTTACTCCCTTAACTCACATAGAAGCTGCTGCACACGCGACTTCCTTCTGACTCACCCCCTCACAAGCACACACTCATCATGTCTATGTCAGCCGCTCATGAAGTGGCAGCCGATTTCAGGGATGCTCTGCATGATCTCAGGACAAACAGTCGACCGGAGATCAGCAACCTCACTCTCATCGCGAAAGAGAATACCGAGTATGCGCAGGCGATATCCACCGAGCTCGAGCAACACGTTCGCTCCACACGACCCGAATTTAAGCTGCCGGCTTTGTACGTACTCGATTCCATCGTCAAGAATGTTGGGACCCCATACACTGTCTATCTTGGTCGCAATATGTACAAGACTTTCATGGATGCATATCTCGTCATGGATCAGAACACCCGAAAGGCTATGGAAGGCTTGCTGAGGACCTGGAAGATGCCAGTGCCTGAGTCCATGGACCCTCGCCCCGTCTTTCCAGCAGATGTCACAGGCGACATCGAAAACGCCCTCGCAAAGATGCGCTCTGCGATTCAACAACAGCAACTTCACCGTCCGCAACATGCGCTGCCAGCTCGACCGCCCACCACGGTGGCGTGGAGAGACACTTCGACGCCTCCGCAGAACATGTCCCGATATGTGGCACCCAACGATCCACGTGTCCGACCTGGTTTACAGACCCCTCAGTATGGACCGCCCTTGCATGCGCAGCAAAATCCTCAACCTGCGGCCCCCTTACCACCCTCCATGGGCAACCTCGATTGGCTTCGAACTGCGTTCCCCCCTAATGTGACGCCACAACTTCCTCAATACTCAACACCAGTGCCAGTGCAGCGGCCTCCCCCTATAAATGCACCTCCACCTGCGCCTGCGCCTGCTGAGCTCAAAGCCGAAGTAGCCCAACTTGTCAGCTCAGTACAAGCTAGATTCGCTGCGAACTACACCGACGTGTCTCTGGCCAAGACTCTAGAAGCGCTTTTAGGGCTCAAACACATCCTGGACACCCAGCTGCTACCTCCTCAGCAACTAGAAGCTGTCCGTCAACAAGTCAGAGGGCTAGCACCCCCACCGACTCCAACCCAAGTTGGCGGTTGGGCACCTCCGGCACCTTACAACGCTCCAGCACCATACAATCCTCCTGCGCCATATAACGTTCCGGCTCCCTACAATGCGCCAGCACCAACACCAGCGCCCTATAGTGCTCCAACAAATTACAGTATACCAGCATCCTTCAAATTTCCTATCGACACCTCAACTCCCGTGCCTGCGCCTGTGCCTACACCTCCCCCTATGACTATGCCGATGTCTTCTACAAACCTCGCTCAGCTGCTAGCACAGTTCAACACCCCACAACCTACGCCAGCAGCTCCCGCAGCGGCAGCACACGTCACGGCGCCTTCCACAATCGGTAGTACTGAATGGTTGCGTACAAGCTTGAGCGCTCAAGGCACACAGCACCGGCTCAGCCTAATTGCCCGGCTCTACGAAGCGAAGCCCAACATGTGCGCTACGTGTGGCCGTCGATTCGATGCCTCAGCAGAGGGAAAAGAGAAGAAGGCACGGCACATGGACTGGCATTTCAAAGTCAAAGATCCAGAAGCTCGAAAGCGGGCCTTCCACCGTAGCTGGTACATTGACGAGAAGGACTGGATTGACTACAAAGAAGTCGACGAGACGGCTTCATTCGACGCAAAAGTCGCAGCCGGCGCCGCAAAGCCTAGGAAGCAGGCTAAAGATCGCTACGTCTCTGTTCCGCAGGATCCAACGCTACAACATGCGCCGTGCGCTATTTGTCAGGAGAAGTTCGAGACGCAGTGGAATGTTGACGCGAATGACTTTGTGTGGATGGATGCAATTCAGGTTGGAGGCACGGTGTACCATGCGACGTGCTATGAAGAGGCTGTGGGGATTCCGATGCCGAGTACGCCTGATTCGGTGCTGGGGAAGAGGAAAGTGGAAACTGGGGCTGAAGTGGATAGTAAGAAAATCAGAGCGATGTGAATGTGAGGGCGCTTCACGTTCAGCTATTTATACATACATCCCAATCAACACTTCAAGATAATCATTGCGTCTGTGCATGTGATACTGTGCCAATCTACGGATCTGGGGGCGTTTCTTGAGGGTGTATGAAGTAGCTGCATGATAATGTATTCAGTTCGATTCTGCAAACAGTTCCGGTACAGACATTACACCTGTGTACGTGACGCTGTATCGTTCTAGGACTCTGACACCGTCGCCATGTCTTGGATGTGTATGAAGTATCCAACGGAGTCTGCGCAACAACGAGCAAACCGTCCTCGTTGGTCCCAAAACCCAAATGCCGTGACATGAGGCGTGGACCCTCCTCAGCTCTGCGCTATCGTCTGCGCACATCTTCTCGTACACCTCACATCCGCCGTCCTACGCTCTGCTCGCCTTCTTCGCCTCCTTCCTCGCCTTGCCCTTCAATCGTCCAGCAACCACCTTCTTGCCCATCCGCATCTCCCCACCACTAACCTCACACTTCTCCCCCGCCTTCACAATCTCCCCATCCTCGCCCACTTCACCCAGCACCTCACCGCCCTGTTTCACCTCCTCATCCTCTTTCACAGCGTTATTCGCATTCGCATTCGCCATAACACTCATCAACACCGCCACCTGCGCCATATCATCCGTCGACAGTGCGCCCTGCATCAATCCGTCGTTGATAATCACGCGATGTGAGCCCGGCTTATTTTCCAGCTCGATGATCGTCGTCTTAAAGGCTTCGCGTTGAGACGGCTCAGCTGCGCGCTTGGCGTTGGCTTCAAAGTGTGAGAATTGGTGCGTGAAGTCGTACAGGCAGAGATCTGGATTGTCGTCGGGCGAGGTGGCGTCCTTGTCGGCGAGCGAGGCATCGTGGTGGATGCCGTTGGTGTATGTGGAGTGTCCATCTGTGGCAGGCTTTTTTGGAGCCCAGGTTAGGGCGAAGGGATCGCGTTTGCGTGGCGGTTTTGGTGTGACCTTGTACAGGGGTTGGTTGACCGAGCGTCCTGTGCAGCGCTTGTCGTAGAGCGGCGTGTCGCCAGGAATCTCGATGTAGTAGCTGTTGGGTTCGCGCACAGGTGTGGGTTTGTGGTCTTTAGGTGGGGGGAGGTTCTTACAGATCCATGCTTCTGCGTCGGCTTCGCTTGCGGAGTAGTGTTGGCGTGGGATGGGCATGGTTGGATGATGTGATGTGGAGAGTGGAGATAGATGAGGGATGGGTTGAGGTGTAGAGGGTGGAAAGAGTTTTGAAGAAGTCGAGGTGTAGAGAGCGGAAAGAATTTCGAAAAAGTGTGGAAAATTAAATCATTGTCTTAGCGGGGTGCAGAGCTCAGGCCTTTTGTTAGTCGTTTGATGCTTCGGGTGCCTAGAGTTGAAGTGAAAGAGAAGATGGCCGTGCGTGCAAGCGCATGGGCGATGCGCGTAAGCGTTTTGGCAGCGCATGAAGATAAGGAAGTGCCGCATCCTGTTGCTCCTAATCGGACGACAGACACGCGAAGTACGTCGGAAGTCACTTGAGATGATGATACTAAGGCAACGGTGTTGGAGTGTTGGCTAAATGTGAACAGAAGAGGTCATGGAACTACGACCTCGAAATATGAAAATTGCCTTATTATCAGGCACCTAGTTCCGCTATACTCAAGCTTGACGTACTCCCTGCAAATGGTCCATCGTTCGACTTCATCAACTGATCATGATGCGGCCTGATGTCCAGATCCTTTACAGTTTCGGTTGCGCCGAGTTTGATCGTTCTCAACATACACTTCCCGTCTTTGATCCAGAATGCAAGCACTGTGTCTTCTGACGCCATAGCCAGTGCGATAGCGCCTGGTTTGAAGACACTGTTACTTATCTTGCTCGAGCTTTTCTTCAATTTTCGTGGCGAAAGCGAGCCCTTTGCGGTATACTCGAATTGGATCATCTCAGTCATAGAGTTCGCGACAATGAAAGCGGAACCGGACGGTGACATAGTCGCAGCCACAATCTTGGTGCTGTATGTTTCGTTTTGTAGGTTTCCGTACCCTGGGAAGGGCACGAATACAGGATACTCTTTGCCGATGAAGGCGGTGACAAGTGCCGCACGACGGGCAGAGTCGTAGAAGACGCTGGTAATGTCACCGTCATTCAGAACCCAAGGCGGAAGCTTGAACGAGCGGGAGTGTTCCGATATCGTGCTCACGGGCTCGCGAGTAACGTCCCAGCTGACGATCGACATATGAGATTAGTCTCTTCCTGTGAATTGCGTCCCTCAAGTTACTTACACGTCGATGTACACGCAGTGATCTCCAAGCTGCGTCGCTGCGACAAGTCGCTGGCTGTCCGTAGAGAAGTAGATTTTCCGCGATACGATGACCGTCTGTCGTTGCTGTTCTTCTGTTGCTTCCTTCAAGTTGAGCCCTTTCGACTGGGAACTGAACCAGCTCCCCGAGCCGGGCTTCTCGTTGTCTGTCCCAGGATCATCACTTGTTGTTCGTGTCACTGCTATTGAGCGGCGGTGTGAGATGCCCCCACGAAGCTCGAAGACATCCATCTGGTGATGGAATGCGACTCTCTTCAGGCCATCCTTGAGAGTGAAGAGGTCGATCTGGTCGTTGATAGAAATCGCTAGATGTTGGTCGTCTTTGGAGACAGCGATGCTGATCTCATGCGCACGGCCAGTGACTTCAAGCTCAAAATCAAGCCTGATCTCTGGGTCTAGTCCATCGAAGACTCGAAGCATCCGGCTGGAAGCGCACTTCGTAGTTACAACGACACACTTTTGAGTTCCAGCTGCAGCAGTTTCGACCCCTTTGGCTTCATACCTGCAGCTGCCAAGAATAGACGGTTCGCCACTATACCCCAGCTCGAACCGTGACACATGTTCTCCTGATCTGCTCCATAGAAGAATGGATGCACCACCAGATGAGAACACAAAGGACGTATCTTTTGGTAGCGAGGCGGAGACATTGCTCTTGGTTGATGACTTTCGACGCATGGAGTTGGCCAGCTTCGAGCTACGTCCGGCTGTTCTGGACTTCTTCACGGTGTCCGCGGTCCAGGTCAAAGTCGTGGGATATACGTCCGGCGTCAAGCATGCGGCGTCAAGGGACGCCGAGCTATTTGTGTTGTCAAACGTGTTTTCTGGTGTCAACACCGGGATTGGTAGATTCATAGATAACCTTGAGTTCACTGGCGTTGGTGTTGGAACATCGAAAGACTCAACAAGTGGGCTAACCGGCCACTCTGGCATGTTGGAGCCGAAATGCCTAGTTGCGAGGGACAAAGACAGAGGGCTGGTTGGGCATGCCGTGTACTGAGGTGGATGCGCATCAGCAGACCTATGTGTTGATCCGTCAGATCTCGCCTCTGGTATCTCCATCGTAGATCGTCCCGTATAGCTGGCGCCGAAACTTGCACCATCGGACGCAGAGCGTGACGCAGTGGAAGTAATGGTAGCTATATATGAGTTTGAGCTTTCACCGGAATGTTGACTGGAACTGTTGACACCAGCTTGATCGCGTTGTATTGGCGACGAAGACGAGGACACGCGCAGGGGCTCGAGAAGTCGAGCGCACTTGATCTTCTCGCCAGATGGACAGCCAGGACACTGGACCCCTTCTTTCCAGTTAAGAGTAGGCGTGTCGTTCTCAACACCTTGATACGCCCACTTATCGGTCCACCTGAGTTGTTCTGCAAGATATGTCTTTGGTATTGCGTGCAGCTTCGGACAGCCAACAATGTAGACAGGTACCTGAGGCACTTGCAAGTGTTGCGAAGCCAAAGTTGAATTGGGGCTAGCCATTGTAGTTATCCAGGTGGCGATCGAACTCCGGGTCAGTAATGGGAGTTCAGGCTTCCCAATGGGTTTTGCTACGCATTCGACTGTAGTCCGAGTCGATAGCCAATCTGCAAACGCTAGCAGCGCATTCTCGAAGTACGGTTTGAGCTTCGAGATCTGCTTTCCATAATTGGGCACATGGGTGGGCATGCGAGGTAATGACATGCGATGCTGTATCATTGACTCCTGTTGTGACAAGAAACTATCGAGTGTCGTGTCCCAATCCAGAAGGTGAATAGCTAAGGACTCCATGAGCGGGTCCGAGGGTACCATGGGCCCCTTGACATGGAAAGCTGATGCAATGAAGCTAGATCGTTGCTGATACAGTTGTTCGAAGATCTCGTCGTTTTCGATGGCGGTTGGTTCCAAATCAGACGTTCCAGATTTCTGGCTAAGATCGATGTAGCGCCGAGTGAGTGCGCACTCAATGGCCCACAAAGTATCATAGAGAACGCAGTATGCATCCACCCAGTCGTCTTCTTCTTCCGCCAGTGCATGGACCAACGGTGTCACAGACACTTCTGGTCTTATTTGTAATGGATACTAAGGAAGTCAGTCGTGCAAGTCCCAGATAATTCTCAGACTCACTAAGCCTGAAACATATTTGGGAAGCATTGCGCTTTCTCTTTCGACTCCATACGCGTCAATGTGATGGGCTTCGCTCAAGACATCCATCATAGCTGCGAAGACATCCTGGATAATGCAGGCCTCGGCCCCTCGAAGGCTGTCATCCTTCCAAGCTTCGTTCAGGGCCACTTGTAAGCGCTGCCTCTGCCGTGTAGAGAGACAAGTCTCTCCCAAAGAAAACAACCGCAGCCCAGAAAGCACTGTTTGCGCTAGTATAAGTCTGGGTCGCATGAACTCTTTCGTCAACAAAGCAGTTTGACTTGGGAAATGCTTGACTTTCACGCTGATGAGGTACAGCAACGAGGAGAGAAGCAAATCAAACGGTAACAGGCATGACGCTATCTGAGTCTGTATCTCAGATGAGTTGGCTCCACAGAGGTAACAGCGTTGGAGGTCGTATATCGTCTTGATCCAAACAACTGTTTGCGTGGTATGATCATCGTCCTCTTGAGACAAGTCGCGTAGCACATGTTGCCCTATGACCTCGCGTAGGATGGAAGATATGTCGGCGCGATCTTGAATTTGCTTCCACACTGCTGCGAGGTACTTGTATGAAGAGTACATGGACGCAGGGACAGCGCGTTCTAGAAGGGTGGGGTAGTGAGACGGCAGTGGCGGCGACGCCTAAGCGCAACGACGGTGTGGCTGTCAGATAGCGAAAAACGGTTGTTCTGAACGAGTTGCATGGCCGTGGCAGAGTGTTTGCGCATGGTTTGTGGGCGTCGTTGCCTATGTGCGATCGCACAGGTCAAGCCGCATCGAGCGGATTGACGCTGGTTGTGCACATTGAAGGGAAAGAGTGGCCCGAGTCCAGGATTCACAGGCGTCTCGCAGGGTGGTTGCAGTGCTTTAGCTGTTTTCGGCGTGGACGGTTGGGTGTGTGTAATGTGGGAGAAATAAACGCTGTCCGAACGTTTCGTTTTCAGCACACCAGTCGGAAAAGGCCAGCAAGGTCGCAACTACTAAAAATACTCCATCATTGACCTCAACTTCATAGACAAATCCAAAATCAACGATGAACGAGCTCGGGAAGTGCTAGACACAAGAAAATTACGGGAGCAAAACAACTCTAGTCGGCCGAGCTCAACCACGCGCAGTGCATTAGCGCCACTCTTCCTTATCCAGCCCATATCGTGCTGTGTGATTACCGTTCTGGCGTTGCTTTTCGGCTCACCAAATTTTGTAATATGGTGGAGATGGGCATATACTCATAATGAAATGGCAGCATATGCCATGCGGGTTCTAGTAACCGTATTGCGAAAACAACCGCAGAAGTGGGCATTTGAAAAGATGTGTTGGGCAGCGGCTGGTCTCGGTGAGAGTCTGCCATCTAGCTAGTCATGTCCACGGAAGATCCGTCGCTACCCCTACCACCTTCTCATTTGAGCCAGCCCCAGAGAAAAGATACCAACGCTTTCGCGTTGTCCTCATCCCACAAGGTTCTTTTCGGGTTGGGAAATACCAACTGGCCCCTTCTACGACCCGGGCACACAACCTTGGGAGGCGGCCTGTGTATTTGCATGGACGCATTTCGTCTCCATCTCAACGGATTCCAGCCATCGGATCGGATGTGGTATGCCGCGACGAGAGCAAAGAAGACAACAATCTGTGGCTGGCTTAGTTCCTAAATATGCGAAAGGACCGAGAGTACTTACACCGATGTATGAGGCGATAAAATCGGGCAAGGAGAACGGTGGATAGAAAGCTCTCCAGTTGTTGAAAAGAATGAGGAGTACACAGAAGACAAATCCATAGTATGCTCTGAATAATTGACCGTGCGTTCGATAAGGGTATTGCTTGTCGTCGCGGTTGAATGCACTCCGATTTTCCAGTGATGGATCATTTGCTGCTGCCTTGATCTGGTGGTAGAAAATGATGTATGAGAGGCAGATGACGGTGTAGCAGATGAGTTCGGAGACCACCGCATTGTTAGTGATTCTGCCCAACACTATCGACGGGAATGGCTTGATAGCCAGGAAGGCGATCAGACCTACGCTCCACGACACTGTCACCGTTCCTAGAGGAACACCTTGATCTGTGGTCCGTTCAAGTCGTCGCCTCGTGTTCTGAAACCACAAGGGCCATGCTTCTGGTATGCTTGCGAGTGCATGAAGCAAGCGACTGGAGTTGTACAGGGCGTTTATACCTGAAGTCGTTGCAGAGAAGATGAAGAAGCCATTGAAGATAGATGGCCACACGCGAATGTGGTTGCGAACCGCAGCTAGCACGAAGATGCTATTCTGGCCAGCGCGAATGCTGTTGATCTGGATATTGACCAGATTGGGGTCGTCATACGGCACATTGAGTCCTCCAACGAAGGTGCCTAGGATGTATAGAATCGTGATTCGCAGGGTCAGCTTCTTTGTCGCAAGCTTGATCGTTTCGTGCTTCTCAAGGTCGGCATTCTCTGGAGCTGTGATGGCGATAGTCTCGAACCCGACGAAGGAAAATAAAGATGCCTAGTAGTGCCTACGATCAGTGTGCATTCACTCGAATATTGCTTCAATGATGGACTTGCTCACCACTACCGCTGTCCAAAGAGCCAGGAACTTTCCACCATCTCCAGTAAGCACAGTCCCAGCCTCTGCTGCAGACGGATGCACGACAAATTTTTCTGCAGCAAATCCCCAAGGCTTGTTCCAGGTCCAGAAATGATTCGCGTGCGGCACCGGCTGAATCGCTGAGACTATGACGTTGAATACGATCAGGAGTGATATGAACATGATCTTGATAACGCCAAAGAAGTATTCGAGCTGTCCGTACTGCTTGACCGGGAGGAGATTGATGAGACCTATGAGTATCAGGAACATAAATACCCAGACAGCTGGTGAGTAGCTCTCAGTGCTCCACCCCAATTGCTCGTCTGGATATCCGACCTCTCTAAGATATATTTCATCGAAGCGAAATTTCCACAGTTGGGCGACGGCCAGAATCTCAGCTGCGAGAATAACGACCCACGCAAACCAGGTTATCCATCCGGTAGCATATCCCACAGCTTCGTCGATGAACCGTCCAGGAAATTCGAATAAGGGTCCTTGGACCGGGAAAAGCGCTGTCATCTCTCCCAAGCACGCGATTACTGACCACATGACGGATGATGCGAGGACAATGGCAACAATGGCAAGGCCCGGACCTGCGATGTATATGATTTTCCCACTTTGAAGAAAGAGACCAAAGCCAATACAGGCCGAGAAGGCCATCATGTTGACATGCCTCTCTTTGAGGTCGGCGCTAGAAGCCTCGTTAGCGTACATCTCGAAGAGTTGACCGAACCGTACCTCAAAACTGTGCGCCTGGACGACATCTTTCCAGAAGGTGGCGCACTTGAGACGCCTCTACTTGCTGAACAGTTAAGGTGTCTTGTAGCTGCATCAAAAGGCCAAAATTCGTCGAAGAGCGTTTCAGCGAGGCTAGCGAAAGCTGCGACGCCCTTCTTTACACACAGCGCGTGTATCTGAAATAGGTCGGCGACCAAGATCCTATCGTGGAGAGATCGACCGCGAAACAACCCACAAGCAGATCTGCAGTACGACCCGAAAGCGCATCAGGGCTTAGCTACAAGATACTCTCCGCATCAAAACCCGCAGGAAACCACACATTCGAGATGAGGGGGCCATCAAATTGCTGCAGCAGGTATCCCATGTGCCTAGCTCTGCCTCTACGACCCCTTGGTCACAGCGTTGGCACTGCATCTCTGCATTTCCACCTGCCACGAACAGCAGAAGGCGCTCAGCCGCTGCCGTCGTGGGTGTCGCACGGACGGCGCAGCGATCGAAATACAGGGAATGATACGAAACACGACTCGATGGTGGTTGGTGGTGTTGGTCGGTTGCTGCAAGAGCAAGGGTGTGAGACCCAGATTAACTACGCGCGAGTATGGATGCGGTTAGACGTGCAGTGCCAAATGATCCTACACCATTTCACCATGGTATCGGAAGCGCCGCTGAATTGTAGCTAAACCTCAGTATTGGATTCATTAATGTTGGTTTGTAGAGTTAAGCTCATGTAAACGTTGAGCCTCAGAGCTTTTTGACTTTACTCGGATCCTCGTGGCTAACATGGCAACCTCAAGAACACACAGAATGATCAAATTGGTGGCCCAAGCATACGAGCAATTTCAGGCACGGTATGATCATGTTCAACACACCTACTTCCAACGTACTACAACCCAAAGCTACCAATCCTAAACACATTAACAGTATCAACAAACGTGCTATCATTATCAACATTAGACGCAATATCCTCCCCATCCCTCGTAACCATCTGCGTCGCCCCCACCGTATTCAAATTATACAAACTAATATCATACGAATTCCTCCCCCCCTCAACACTCACTATCCTCGCCTGACACACCGCGCCCGCGCCGACCGCCGAGCAATTCGTGCTGTAATTGTCGAAAAAACTGTACAAGCCCACGCCGTAGCCGAGAATGTTGTTTGAGCGGACGATGCGCAGACCCCAGCCTGACGCGGCGTTGGACGAAGGACTGAAGACTGGGTCGGAGAGTGCGATGTTTTCGGGGAAGGGAATGAGTGCGTTGGGGTTTGGTTGGTAGTATGCGGTTTCGGTCTGGATTTGGCCCATGAAGATTTCGCGTGTGTCGACAAATTGGTATTCGTATTTGACGTGGTGCTCGACTGCGGTGCCGTATCTGGTGGTGTTAGTGGATGCTTTGAGACGGGAGTAAGGAGTGTGTCTTACAGCCATAGTACGCCGCGTTGGCTCTCGACATGTAGACCGCGACCTGCGTAGATTGTGATTTGCGTGTTGTTGTTGCTGGCATCATCGAGGTCGTGGTCTGCGACCCACAGCCAGTTGTTTTCCATGTACAGTCCGGTGCCAAACTTTGTGATGTGAATGGCTGCCAGAGTTGTAGGTACGAAGTCAGTATATGTCTCACATGCACTTCGTACATATATACTTACACATGTATGCGGCGATACACTCTTGCACAAGATTCCCTGCCGTAATCCTGATTTCAGGAGTCTTTTCGCATTGCTCAGTCTGTAACCGGGAGCCAGCAAAGCCTCCAATGCGCGTATGAACATCCCACAAACCAGCAGCCCCCTGTTCATAAGTACCAAGGTTATATTCCATAAGAATCGCACCTTTCTGCTGACCTTGTGTGCTCAAAAAAAGGTCAGACAGCTCGAGCGATCCTCGCTCTCCGGGCCTAGCAACCTGTACAACAACCTTTGGAGAGTCAATGTCGTTAAAGTACTCTCCAGTTGACATGATCACAGAGGCGAGGGCCTCGCCAACAATCTTGGAACCAGGAGGAATGTAAATCGTGTCCGTGACTTTGTAGAACCCAGCGTCGATGAAGAGGATCTTGTTGGCACTTTTTGCCATCATGATAGCAGCATTCAGTGCGGCAGTATCGTCCGTTGTTCCATCTCCTGCGCAGCCAAGATCTCGTGCACTCAGGAACTGAGAGAGAGGAACATCGCCATACTGTGGTTTGGAACGCTCGTAGTATTTCCCAGAGGCATCCAAAAGAGTAGCCGGTCGCTTGCTGGCTGCAATGTTTCCACGTGCTGCCACTGGACCTGCAGGTAAGTAGCGATGGCCATCGGCCCACGCATCGATGTGAAATGCTCCAGAAGATCCCGCGAGGTACGGTCCGTTGGGACCAAGCACAGCTGTCGCGACATTGTTCAGGTCAACGTTTTCCAGATATATAGATCCAGCTGCTGCTGGCTCTGAGTCATCGGTTCTCGAAGTGACAATACCAATTGGCGTGTTAGTAATCTCCGAGTCAAAGAAGGTAATCGACCCGACGTTGACTGCTGATGGGCCACCAGCAGAAACATTCAATCCGACGCGGCAGTTGTTGATTGACACCGACTTATATGTCCAGCCCCAGTCCCATAGTTGATTTATGGCCGTGTTGACGTTGTTGAAGGTCAGATTGCGGGTCGTGAACTGCTGGTTACCGACGTTGAATCCGTTGTTGCCACCGTTGAAGACGAGATCGGTCATGAAACCACCAGAACCTTCCTCGATGAATAGACCTTGGTGCTGTGTTCCGTTGGCTGCGTTCATGTTGAACACGACGTTTTGGATAGATGTCGTTTGTGCCGTAGGCCTGCATGATTGTAGGTGTGATGTTAGTATTCGTCTCACATGCAGTTTGTACGAGCAACTACTCACCAGTGAATACCCGTGGCTGCTACATTAGCTGGTATCTTGGTCATGTCCAGGATGAGATTTCGGATTTGCCTGAAGAACGTATTGGTAGGTCCATACTAAGAGAAATTGAATATTAGTATAGGCCTCACGACCATCTCCTTTTTGAGTTCACGTACACCTGTCCTACCGACACGCGGCCCAGCGCCCTGATAAGGCGAACCATCAATGAGGCCAAGACCGCCCGTAGTGCTGAAGTTAGCTGAAGCCCGTATCGTAGGCAGACAGTTTGGATTGCCAATGATCTGGTCAAGTCAATCACCTGATTCACCAACCGAGCAAAGTGGCTAAGCGTACCTGAGTGTAGTAGTAATCGATGATGCTAGAAGAGATCACGTATGTTCCTTAACAAGACGGTTAACATGCCAAAATACATATGCAAAAGTGACCGAGCCAACATACCGCCTGGAAAGTACACAACCGCTGGAGTATTCGTCGAGCTCTCGCAGTACCCCGGCGTGCACCGCTTGCCCTCAGTGATCGCTCTTTGAATCGCAGAAGTGTCATCAGTCTGCCCATCACCTGGTTCACTATATTCAGCATCTTATACGAACGTCAAAACATCAATTCTACTAACCCCTAGCCCCAAAATCCTTCACATTCCTAAACACCCGATAAGATCCAGGATCAGGATTGAACGACGCAAGCCCCTGATGCCTGATGTTCTCCATCCAATACGGCGCGCAGCTAGGTGTTTCAGTCGGGGAAGCATTGTGCTCGGTACTGTTCTTGCTCGTAGGATAAGGAATGACCGAGGCGCTGTGGCCGTATACCGGCGCGCTAGGAATCCGAGAAGGTTTTGGAGAAGATGTCGAAGTGTGTGCGATACTGGGACTCAAGCTCGAATATGCGCTACCTCCATTTGAGTAGCCATAGCTCGAGTCATAACGAGCGTTGAACGCGAATGCGCAAATGGAGAGGAGCAAGATAATGGAGCTTCCTAACATGTTGTTGGTGTCCTATGAAGAAGAGAAGAAACGAATGAGTAAACGAATGTATAACGCAGAAACAAGAGGGACGGGAAGTAGGTGTGGGACCAGGTTGCTGGGAGTTGGGGATAATTAAGAAGTCGTGGACTCTTCGCTGACATGATCGGTCGCAGGGACAATCATATGCGAATGGATAAACACGTCGATCGCAAATACGGTAAGTTAACTACT
>Ga0265798_10001424_pt1 | contig 37255 bp, 35 predicted proteins | sample P3T30metagenome_FD_192430 | JGI IMG/M metagenome (GOLD analysis project Ga0265798, IMG submission 192430) | Plant litter microbial communities from East Loma Ridge, Irvine, California - P3 T30 | ecosystem: Environmental > Terrestrial > Plant litter > Unclassified | place: USA: California...
GCTGGAGGCGACTGGCGAAACGCAGATTTCGCTGACCGATCCAGATGCCCGTTCCATGATGACGCGGGGCTCAGGCATCGTTGGCTACAACGTGCAAACCGCAGTCGACGCCAAGCACCATTTGATTGTCGAACACGAGGTAACCAACATCGGCAACGACCGCGATCAGCTGTCGGGAATGGCAAAGAAGGCTCGCACCGCAATCGGTACAGAGTCGCTGACCGCAATCGCTGATCGCGGCTACTTAAGGGCGAGGAAATTTTGGTGTGCAAGCAAGCCGGCATTGACGTGCTGGTGCCGGCTACCAGGACATCAAACGCCAAGGCCGACGGTAGATTCGACAAGGCAGACTTCGTCTATGACCGGGAGAAGAACGAGTACCGTTGTCCGGCGGGTCAGGCACCGATCTGGCGTTTTGCCGGGGTTGAAAAAGGCATGACGCTCAACCGTTATTGGAGCTCAAATTGCAAGACTTGCCCGCTCAAAGACAGGTGCACGCCTAGTCAGCAGCGTCGGGTGACGCGCTGGGAGCACCAGGACGTGCTCGACGACATTCAGGAGCAGCTTGAACGGAGCCCGCATGCCATGCGAATCCGGCGTTGCTCAGTCGAGCATCCATTCGGGACCATCAAGTCCTGGATGGGGGCAACGCACTTCATGACAAAAGGACTCGAACGCGTGAAGACCGAAATGAGCCTGCACGTACTCGCCTATAACGTCAAACGGTTGATGTCGCTGCTTGGGGTCGCTGGCATGATGGAAGCAATTAGGGCGTATGCCTTTTTATTGGACCTGCAGCGCGTGTTTGGAGCGGGTGCCGTGCTGATGCGGTCAGTATCCCCAAAAACGCGGCACTGCTCCCTGAGTACCTTGAAGCGCCGTACCACGTGCATCGGCGGGTACAGTTCCACTGCCAAGGCCTGCTTCTAAGTTTTTACACAGCCTGGGCCGATAGCGGAAGTTCGCCAGAGCATGTCTGCCCTGGCCTCTTGTGTCAAACTTTATTGTTTTGTGGCGACTCTTATTGTTTGGTGTCCGACTTTATTGTTAGTCTACAAGATCAGCATGGCTTGGTCGAGCGTCAGTTGCATGCCATCCTTTTCCGAGGTGTTAGCGAGTGCGCCAAAAGTCTTTGAATTCTGCCCCTGCTACCTGCCTAAAATCCGCTTGGTCCCGGTACCTTGAGTCGTTGCTCAAGCTGGGCAGAACTTCCTGCAAGACGAATTCGCTTGTCATACCGGAGATCTGCACATCGCCGAGGTTGGTCTTACGCGCGTAAAGCAGTTCCTTCGCTTCAGCAGGGACATCATCCAAAAAGTAAAGTCCTCTTCCCCACACGAACTGAACAGTTGCCCGCCTTCGTACATGATGCTAACCTCCTCCGGTTCGTCGCTGCGAACGACAACTGAGTACACCCCAAGGTGCTTAAAAAGTGGCTCGAACTTCATGCCAATAAACTCTACGTCCTGTTCCTTCTTCGCTAGCTCAACAGCGTCCTCAAAGGTTACAAAATTGATTTTGGAATCGTGCAGTTTATTCCCCGTCATTTGTTCGTCAGCTTCCGGTTGGCTATTTGGGCGCATATGGGACTTTTCCTCGAATTACGCTGACTTGAACGTGTTCAACAGCTTGCCGTTCTCTGGACTGGCAAACACGGAATTCCAGCCCCGCGCGTTTGCGAAGGCTTGGTCGTTCACACTTCCTTGGACTGGCGGCCGGCCAATGCGCGCGCCGAAGTGCGGATTTTCCCTCAATCGCCGGCACTATACCGACTTCTCAATGCTCCAGGCCCGTCATGCGGACCGTGGATGCTGCTGCGGGTTTTCCGCTAACGTTGTTTGTTCTTTCCGGCCGCCTTGAACTTGGTTATATTCAGCGAACCGAGACCTCCGGCCATACACTTCGCGTAGACAGTCGCTCGCGCATGCTGTGCACTCGGGCGGACTGTATAAACCCAGTTAACAACCGCCGTATCCCGTTCATCAAGCATCTTCTGCTGCGCTTTTGGTCGTTTGGAGTCGGACATCGCAGGATCGAGCATGCTCGCCAATACTTCTTCTTCGGGCTGACCAAGGTGCATCAGGTGTGCCGCTGACTGCGCGAACTTTCCAATGCCAAGGCACAGTTCTTCCGTCTGAGCGTAAGCAGCTGGGGATAGCTGAGCGAGCGATAGAACGAAAATAGATTTTAGAAGCCGTATATTCAATTTTTGTTTCATCTCGGCTTCAGGCTGGCTCGGGCGCCTTATTGGCTCCAGGTCGTTTTCCAATGCGGCGGTCTACGGCTTACGGCTGCAGGCAAAGTTCACTAGATCGGATTTGCTCGATCCTGAAACCAAGTCGGTCCACTTTCCAGGCGAACCAGCAATCTTGTCCGGTCCCGCGTCGCTGTATCCCAAATCGCGATACTGCCGAGATTTGCAATTGATCTCAGTTTTCGAGTAACCAGTGTCGTTGACGCCGACACGTTTATGCAGCGTAGTGGTGATGCTGCCCTTGGTTTTGGCGTCTAATAGGGAATAGGTACCCTTGTCGTACATGGTGCGAGGGATCTGAGCTTCAGCAGCACAGGCCCAGACGCTGAATGTAGAGACCATGATCGCCAAACTTTTTGCCAATAGCTTGTTCATGTGTTGCACTCCCTCCTCTGTTGTTAGAGCTTTGCGGTGAAATTTTTCTGTAATCCGTAGAGTTTCGGTTTAGCTGCTGAACGGCTTTTCCTTTGATGCTTACTCAAACCATTTAGGTGATTTAACGAAGTATACACAGCGGCCGATGAACCAAATTGCGGCCAAGAACGAAAGCCCGCTTCCACTTAGAAGGAAGAGGCCAACCATAGACCACACTGGTTCAACTAAGGGCGAGAACCGCCCGGCACCCTCGCTATCGATACCAGCTGTAAGATAGGCCAGGATTAGCAGGAACATGGACAGAATGCCGTAGCCTATAGCTTTGCGCTCAGATTGCTTTAGCATCGCTACATGGGGATCAATAGAGTGTTTGTAACCCATACCTTTTTCTTGACAGCCAGAGATCCTTAAGCGCTGCGGTCAAATCACTAACACCGCCAGGCGCCGTCGCCGTAAAACCGTTGCTGCCACAGTCGATCGAATATCCAACTTTCTGAATGAACGCGTAGGACATTCCCGTTTCGCTTGCGATCGTGGCCCGGCTGTACATCTTGATCGGTTCCTACTGCTCGCGCAGCATTTCGTTAATCTTGCGCTCAAGCTCAGCAACATCGCGATTGCGATCCATCGCTTTCTGACGCTTCCGCTGATCCCTGCCACGATATGCATCGCGGCGAATATGAATCGGGTAAGAACCCATGTTTTCTCCTCACGCTGGCACTGGCCTGCTACGGGCGCATGAGTGCGCGGTTTTCCTTGGTCTCCGGTCGTCAGCGAAATTGTTGTCATGTTGGGCTTGATTCTGTTAATTCATCATACGAAGTACCTGCAGTAGTCGCCGCCGGTTAATTAGGAGAAACCAATATTCGGCGGAATTAAATCCTTAACCCGCCAAAACCTAATTAAGGTAAGATTTACTTTTTATAAATCACGTTAACATTATTAGACATCAAATCTTTTCCGATTTCATAATCGGGGTTGAAAGTAACGACATTGTGCACTGCTAAGCCTACTGCCGCTAACGCTCCGATTCCTCCAAGAAGCAAACTACCAGCCGCTGCTGCTGCGCGATTCTCGGTGTAAACACGGCAACTCATTCCGTACAGCTCAATATATTTTTCCACCAACTTTACTGTGTCTGAAATATTGGCAACTGCACAAATTTTGAATGACTTCTTTTGGTGAACAAGTTTTCCTAACATTCCATTAGTCAGTTCAGACGCCTTTATCTCGCTAATTTCCGAAATCATCAATTCTCCAATAATTTTTTTTATGATGCAGTTTATGGTCTTCGCAAACCTAATACCTGCGATATACACGAGAGTTCCTAGAAACTTCCTTTTAAGGTATAGACCCATCTCAGTAACTTTAGAGCTTTCTGTGTCTCAAGTAGAAAATTCTCTTTCTTATCGCGCTCTTTTTGTGGAGAGTTTACTGGTGCAGCATAGCAGGTTGCTGAGCTGGAAAAGTCACTGACTGTCACGAAAGTCTGGAATGAAAAGTCAGGTGGCGAAAAAGCCCGACCTACTGGCCGTACCTTTGGCAATGCCGTCCACTCGCTTATTCAGGGTCTCGCGCCACTTGCCCAAGCGCTCGATGTCATCACTTAGGTCGTCTGGGCCTGGGATGGGGAGCCTGCCGACGGCTGCGGCGGCGTCGTGCTCGAACTTCGAAGATTTAGTCATGCCGGCGTCGATCTCGCGATAGTCGTCGTCCGTCACCGTGACCCCTTTGAGGCGTTGGGTCGAAACACCCTCGCCGAAGCGCTGCACGGCTCCGTTAAGTAGGACTTCCTCTATGCAGCGCTCCCAGGCGAGGCGTAGCTGGCCATAGCACTTTACCGTTAACTGGCGCTGGAGGTCTTCATCGCCATCCTTAGCTGCCTTGCGGACATCAACCAACATCTGCCGCAGGCGACTCAGGCGGTCCTTTGTGCCAAGCACATCAAAGGGCAGGTCTTCGGAATGGACGCCGTGGCCGGATGCCGTTTTGCGGATGTAGTTCTTGGTCAGCTGTGCGCCGACCTCCTTCGCCTTCTGTTCCAAGATGAGGAGGAAGTAAATGTCGTGTGTGAAGATGATCACCTGCCGGGTCAATGATTCCTTCACCAAGCGCTCAGCCACCTCCCAGCGGCGCCGATGATCTAACGAGGAGATTGGGTCATCGAGCACAATGCCACCACGCCCCTTACCGAGTCGGATCTCCGCCATGAAGGACGCGATCGCAAGGGCTCGCTGCTCCCCTTCGCTGAATACGGCCGTCGGCGTGCCACCGCCTGGTAACTGCAGCGTCAGCTTGAACTGCGTCTTTCCGCCGGGCGACTCAGCCCTCATCACAACGTTGAGGTGATGGAGCTTAAGGAGCTTGAGTTCTGCGTTGAGAGCATCAGCTAATTCTTGGCTTGCCGTCGTGCGCGAAAGTTCAGTCGATTTCCGGGAGATGCCCCGCGTCTCCATGCCGTTGATGCATACTTGCAACTTGCGGCAGAGTTCGTGCTTGGTCATTGCCTCAAGCACGGCGCCCTTGACCTCAGCCAGCCTGCGGCGAGCTTCGAGTTCCATTCGCTCAGAGACCATAATCGCCTTGAGATTCTCATCAGCAATGGCATCAAGAGCCTTAGCCCGTTCGTGCAGGCGCCCGAGAATCTCATCAAGGCCGGGCTGCGGGTTGTCAGATAGTTTGGGGAGCTCATCCCAGGCGAGTTTGCCTGCGGCGGCCTGTAGCAAAGCCAGTTGGCGTAATCTAAGGGACGCCTGGATGGCTGTGCAGGCAGCTGCAACTTTCGAACTAAATTCGTGTACTTCCTCAACCAGGTCGTCGCGGAACATCAGATCTAGGCTTGCCTGTTGAATGACCCTGAATGGGATGGCAGCGGCATCGCGTGCATCCTTCGCCGCCTTCTCGGCTGCCGCTCTTACGAATGAGTCGAATCGCAGCAGCCGTGCAGCCCCCTCTTGACCGAGTGCATTTTGACAAAGGGGGCATGCCGCATTTACGGGAAGGTCGGGAAATTCATGGTCCGCGTGGCTGAGCTCGGCAAAAGCCCGTGCAGCTTGGAAGAGCGCCTTCCACTCCTCACCCCCGGTGCCGGCCAGTTGGCCGGGTGTCGCCTTGAACTCAGTTGCTGCGAGATCTGCCGCGACCTTGGCCGAATTCGATTTACCGATTAGCTCCCGAAGCGAAGCGGCCTTTTCTTCGCTTACGACGTCGATGGCTGCAGCTACGCGTTCCACTAACGCGGTAAGGCGACTAGCCTTCTGCCGCAGAGCCAAGGCCTTCTGCTTGGGATCGGTTTGGGCTAAGGTCTTGTTCAGTAACGCGAGCCGCTCCAACTCAGCTTCACTGATAGTGGCCAAAGTCGCGATGTCTTCAGCCTTTGTCCTAGCTGGGATTCCGAGCAGTTTCTTAGCGACCTCGGTCTGCTCCCCAGCGAGGACAACATAGGCAGCATTGCTCGGGGCATTCGCAGCCTTCTCTGCTGCGGCACGAACCTTGAGCTTGTTGCATGCCCCAACCAGTCCTTCCAAGATGTCTAGCCCATATGGAGAGTAGGCAAAATCGCCGTGGTTGTCGATATAGGCACGAGCACAATGCGTATCGAAGATCGCAATGTCAGACAGAGGATGGGGCGGCTCGTTGCCATCCTTCCATGGTAGATCAATCGGAATGCCGTCGATTTCCGTCTCAAACGTCGCCTCGGCTGGCCCGCACGTCCCTGGCTCCAGATTCGCATTTGGCAGAATCGGCTCACGGCGATCACGGGCCCGGCAGGCTTTCTTGAACACTCGCGAATACCCGGATTTGCCCACTCCATTCTCGCCGTAGATGGCCGTCACGCCGGCTCGCGCAACGGGAAGCCGCGCGCCGTTCGCCAGCGCATTGACGTTGACGAGTCCCTTAATGGCCGTCAGCAGAACAACTCGAGTTGGATCGGCCGGAGGCGCTACTTGGGCATCCTGGAGCTTTTTGTATTCACGCCCATGCGGGTCCGGGATACCGGCCTCCATCTTAGCCAAGGCGTACAGGTCGTCTAAGTCGCCTGCACTAAGCGTCCGATCGGCATACAACCTTGCAATAGCGTCTTGTTGCCATGCAGCGAGGTCTTTAGACCATGTATGGATTTCTTGCAGAATCGTCACTCACTTCCCCTTCCCCCAAGTAGTGCAATAGATGTGCTTTCCGGCTTCTTATCAGAGCCAAAACTATACGACTTAGCTGAGGCCTAATGGACATGCGGCTGCGCTAACTCTGGATTCCTGATCTTCTTCTTGAGCGGGCAGTCAACTCGTTGCATCGAGAGGCGGATGAAGCCGATCCTGGCCGTCGCGCTAGCATAGCATCTTGTCAAGCTGAAAAAATCACAGACTGTAACCACCGGCGGGAACTGACCCGAAGCTACCGCTTCACTGCTGAAGTTCAGGCTGCGGTGCTCTTCGCTCCGAGCTTCACCAGCCTCTTGACCTAAGCGCTGCTGGATCGGAGGGACGACGTCGATATGATTCTGAACTCTTCGAACTGTTGTATCAACCGAATGAATTCAATGGTTCTTAGCGCGGATTGGACCCGCATGTTGTAGGATTTAACCTACACAAATTATGAGCAGATCATGTCTGATTTCGACGAACTTCGAACGAACAAGCACCAGCAGATGTTGGTTGATGTAGGGCTGGTGCTTCGGAAGGCTTGTGGAGAATCGTATGCACGAGCGTTTCTTGAAGAGATGGCGATCCCCGAATTTGTCATCACGCGTGTACTAACCCAATCAAGTATGCGTCGCATGATGCATCTCACCCCGATTTCTGTTGAACATTAATAGAGACTGCCACGACAAGCACGATTCGCGAGACAGCCCATCAACGTCTGATTTTGGCCGGAAGCTGCCTGTCCAAAAATTGCTGTCAGTCGAGCAAGATCGGCCAAATACTCCGACGAACAGTCGAGTTTAGATTTTGAAATCTGCCAGCCTCTTGCCGCCAGCGATACCTTCCGAGATCCATTTCGGCTGACGCCCACGGCCTGTCCAGGTTTGAGCATTGTCGGCAGGATTGTGGTACTGCGGCTCTACCCTCTGCCCTTTCCCCTTCGACAGCTTTTTTGAACCTACCGCAAGCAATTCCTCGACTGTCACACCGACTTCCAGTGCTATCGAGAGTATCTGCTGACGTGCTTTCGCTAAATCGCCTTGTTGGCGGTTCTTGATCTCTTGGTCGATGTCATTCTGGAGTCCCTTCAGTTCGCTGAGGTTGTAGCTTGACAGGTCAATCTTCGCCATTTTGTTTCCTTTTCAATGAGTTATAACGTTCTGGTGACGATTCTACTATGCGCTCATCAAATTAGATGGCTTACAGAGCACAGAAACCAATCTTCTTGAGCGCCTGAACAAGCGTTAAGAACAATTGAATCTAACCAACAGAATAAAAAATCATGGACACGACGATAGGCGTCGAAAAGCACTCCGTAGTTTGGAATGACTCTGAATGCACGGTCCGATAAGGCCTGTGAGCGCGAGTCAGGCGGCGCTGCCCGGCGGTCGGGATATTGGTCACCAGGGCATGATTCGATTGAACCCGGCGCTTGGTTCAGCTCAGCTGTTTTGCCCGCGCTAATAGGCTGCAGACTGTCACAATGGGCAAACCGCCATGGCGCTACCTGTAGTCTGTAGGAACCGATTGCCTATCGAGCACCGAAAGACCGCGTAGGGTTACTTGCAACCGAACATTGTGGCGATCGAGGTATGCGCATATTGCTGATACCTCGCCAGCGACCGAGCGGACGGCCAGATGTAAAGATGGTTTGGAAAATCTGCGGTCGGTATAAGGTAAATCCCATCAACCCGCTCATTTAACGTGTCTGCGCGCACCCAGATGATGAAGTCAACGGCAGGCTGATGCACAAGCGCGACCTTCCAGCAGGGATGACTTCGTTCGTAGCGGCATCGCGTACAGAGAAGGCGAGCGGTAACTCCGTTTAGTCTGAACGTCCGAGGACTGAGCCTCTCGACCAAAGCGTTCACTGCAGCGGCCGACCGTTCGAGTTCGATCGTCATGTCGCGAGTAATACACCGCATACGGTACCTGGTGATCGTGCTGCGGGTAAGGGATGGCCAAATCACGCCGGCAAGCCCCATGGCTGATGTGATGCCGTTAAAGCGGAAGGCATACGACTTCACAGCTGGGCCACCACTGGCGTTGATGAGGTCTGGAGTGACCGTTCCGTGTTCGACGAATATCTGGCGAAGCAAATCGAGCATCTCATCGTCTGACCATTGGCGCCGCCGCCGATTTCGCTCTGCGCGTGCATCCTCCAGCAGGTCGCGAGACACGATTGCGTCAAAGGCATCCTCCACCTTCACCCAGGCGGCTTGCGCATTCGCGCGTCGCGAGCTTTTCAACCGCTGCGTGCTTCGGTTGAATACCAGTGTTCCGGCATACTTGTCGTTCGTAAGCACTTGTTTGACATGGTATGGCGACCACGTGCGGCCGAACTCGTTCTCGACTCCTTCGAGATTTAGTCGGCGGGCGATACTCGTATCGGACATCCTTTCGACTAAGTACATTTCATAGATGCGGTGGATTATGGCTACCTCGTTGTCAGGACCTTTAGCATAGGTCACTCTGTCGGTAGGGATGCTTTTACGCTCTCCGACACCGAGCAGGGCCTTGGGCTGGCCAGCGGCCGAGATCACTATACGGCGTAAGCCATAGCCGGCCAGTCCGCCCTGTTTAAATCCTGCTTCGGTCAGACGGCACTGAGCACGAAATACTTTCGCAGACAACTCTCGGCTGTACTCGGCGGCCATGGCACGCTTGAGTCCCTTGAGCACGGCGGAAAGCGGTGATCCGTCATTGGTAAAAGGCTCGGCGCAGTACGCGACAGCGATGCCCGCGCGGCGGCAGGCGTACTCATAGTAGGCGCTCTCGTCGACGTCCTGGAAGCGACCCCACCTACTTACATCGTAGACCAACACCACACTGAAGTCTGCACGGCTGGCCTGAATATCAGTGAGTAGTTCGAGCAGACCAGCTCGACCGTCCAAAGTAAGGCCGCTTCTACCCTTGTCGCGATACATCTTTACGACCGTGAGTTCGTGTGCCATTGCGTATTCCCGCAACGCTGCCTCTTGGTGCTCGGTCGAGTAGTTCTGGTGCTCCGTAGAGGCTCGGAGGTAGAGCGCAGCTGTGCTGGCGTCAGTTTTCATCATAGGAACCCCGAATCGTCGTGCGCAGCGAGACCGAACATCGAATTTGCACTTAAATGTCGCATACGCGCGAACCGCTCTAAGTTCGACTCCTTCAGATAAATCGGCCCCGGCACTAAGTCGGACGCGCTGAAGAGGTAGTAGTCCGCGATGGATCCCGTTTTCGGCTCAAATCGACCGACGATGGTGAAATCCATGTTCGGCCTGCCGCAAATTCTCCAATTTCGCTGGCCTCGCCGAGGGTTGCGCGGGACGGCAATCATGATCTGCACATGAAGCGTCCCATTCATGAGAATCGTATCTGGCTCACTTGTTTTATCAGCGGTGCCGCCGGCAGTGTGGGCGAGCGTTTCGACTTCCTGCATGAGTTTGAAGCGTTCGGAAACAAGCCGCTTTTTTGTCGCTACAAATGCATATTTCGGTGACGCCGGCAGGCCGGCCGCGTCGTAAGCATCCATGAGTGAGCCAAAGGTGCGCACCAGCAACTGTGGGTCCGGCATCAGCGGGTCGGCCGCGATGATCTTTGCATTCACTGCCCCGTGCCGACCATGACAGGATTGAAGCAGATTGACCAGTTCATGCGGCGTGTAGCGCCTCATCCGACGAGCTCGTTCCGCTTGGACCTGAGCGAATTCTTCGGCTCCGATGATCGGGGCCAACGCCTCTCTTTTCACGATCCATCGATCAGTAGCGTTACGAGTTCGACGCGCAGATAACTTGCACGAGCGCCGGTTATAGGCGAGCGCGCCGCAATACTTCACGTTGGTCAGCAGTGAGTTAATCATCGCCTGAGTCCAGGGGCGATTGAACTCGCTGAGGATCGCCTCGCTATTGAGCAAACGCGCCAGGCCCGCTTCGCTAGCGCCTTGTTGCAAGTAGAGTGCATAAACGCGGCGCACAGTTGCTACCTCATGCTCGGGCCCCCATACAAGCACGACACGATCCGTTACTGAAACCTTTGACTCACCATACTCGAGAATGGCACGCGGTAAGCCGCACGCCTTGAGCGCCAAGCGTCTGAGCCCATACCCGGCATGGCCACCTTGTTTGAAGCCCATTTCAATAAACCTGACCTGTGCTGCGAATACCTTCTCGGATAGGTCTCGACTGTACTCCGCCGCCATAACGCGTTTCATGCTCTTGAGCAGCGAGGCGTACGGCCCCGCTTCGTCTGCAAATCGCTCTGCGCAATAAATCACATCGATCCCGGCACGCTTGCAGGTGTGTTCATGATAGGCGGCCTCATCAATGTCTTGAAACCGCCCCCATCGGCTCACGTCAAATACCAATATGCAACTGAAATTAGGACAAGGCGACTGGACGTCCTGCATGAGCGAGAGCAGCCCAGACCGCCGGCGAATGTCTAAACCGCTCTTGCCGTCGTCGACGTACTCTCGAATGATCATGATGCCTCGCGCTGTTGCGTACTCTTGGATCTTGGCGCGTTGGTGGTCGGTCGAGTAGTCCTGACTCTCAGTCGACATGCGAACATAAATCACAGCGCAATTCGCAGCACGGTCGACCATAGAGCCTCCAAATTTGATATGGCGCAATACGATGCAGGTTTTTTGGAAGATTATAGGAGGATGAGTAAAGACGCTACCTCAACCAGAAACAGCCCAACGATCCTCGCCACCGCGCTTGCTCTGGAGAAGATACATGGCACAGGTTTCGCTGCGACCTATCTGCATGACGCAGGTATTGCTGCGGAAGTTATACTTGAATTATTGTATGATTTTGCACTCGGGCAGAGTCGAGATTCCGCAGGGGCATCAGGACATCGGAAGCAGCGGGAACGCTTTGGGGACTAGAAGTCTCTTAAATGCAAAATAATTCTGGCCGGGCCTCGTCTGCGCTACTAAGCGCAGCAATACTTCACGCCGAGAGATTGCTCTCCGCCTCACCTCTTGAGTCCATGTGGCCCAACATAGACGGGTAGACGTTGCGATTTCGTAACGCCATCAGAAAAACAACCAACTAGTGCTATACGTCGGATATTTTCCGTGTGAAGCTATCCCAGCGATCGATTTTTAGTCGGTTTCATGCCTGCCGCCGAGCGGTTCCGAGGCTTCTTTAGTACGTGATCGGTATCTCTCCCTAATACAGACGAGGCCAATGATGCGTACCGTCTCTATCCTCAGCGCGTGCATTACTTTCGCGCTGGCGTGCATGCTTTTTCAAGCAGCGCGGGCCGCGCCGACTATCGCGCTGGTCGACACTGAAGTCGTAATCACACCCGACAAGGAAACGGCCCTAGGATCCCTAGTGCTGACGATTATCCCTGAGACGGCTGCAGCAGGCGCCAAACCACGGATTAAGGCGATCCACGACGTCAAGAAAGCTGCAGCGGCTCCGCCAACGGTGACCTTTTCCCAGGATCCGGTGGAGGTCGCAGGCGTCGGCCCAGCGGTGAGATTCTTGCTGCCTTTCACTGTCGCGCAAATGCCCGCCGCTGCGCGCCTGACCCGCTATGTAGAACTACAGATCGACGGCGTAACTTGGACTGGTTCCTATCGCCTCGCCACCGGCCCTGCCCCGCCTGCTCCGGTCCCAGTCCCCTGGAGGATTCTTGCACAGTCCATGAGCAAGCACGTGGCCGGCGCCGACTGGGCCGTGCCGATCGACATCATCATCCCGAAAAACGCCAACGTGTCAGGATTTAAACTGGGTACCGACACTTTAATGCGCGCTCCGGATTTCAGGCGTCTCGCGGGCGGGAAACTGGCGATCTGCCCGACCGAGAAACCATGCGCGGGGGACGGTATGGATCTTCCGTCGCCAAGCAGAAGGGTCTGGCTGACGAGGCTAGCACCTGGAGAGGAGGACATTTTCTCAGACCCCGGCACGTACACCGGTTCCGTTATGCTTGTTAGCAATGATCGACCGGAAGGAGAGACTGTCAGCGTGACTGTAGCGGTCACCAATCCTTGGGTATCGGGTACAGGCGTTGCACTGATCGGGATCGGCGTTGGGCTCAGCTACCTATTTTCCACATTTCTGCGTCATTGGATTCGCCGCTACGAACTACTCATGCCGGCGGTCGAGTTGCGGGCCACGATCGACTCACTGCGTGGTCGCATCGCAGGACTGTCTGAATTCCCGTCGATGCCCAACGTTTCTCAGAGAATGAATGACCTGGATATGGCGCTCTCCGATAACGAACTTGTGCGAAAGGGGCTGCCCGCCCCGAATCCATCATTTGTACAGATCCTGGCCGGCGATACTTCTGGATTGACCACCCATGTCGAGGAACAGCGCCTGCTGCTGAACGCCATATGGATAATCGTCGATGAGGGACTCGAGTCCTTGGCCGAGCTACGCGACGAGCTTAAACCCCCTACTACCCCGCAGGATTTCTCAACAGCGTTTCAGAAGCAGTGGGACACGCTTGATCGCCTTGCAACCCACACTTCCGCGCTCTCGCACGATACGCTGCGCGCTAGCATTGCGGCAAGCCTACAGGCTTACCGCGTCGCTGTCATGCCTGACCCAGCCGGACAACTGGCACCCGCCCACGCCATGATGCAGAGGCTGGCAGCGCTGCGGCGTTCGGTTCGAACTCCGTCCATTCGCGACCCCATCGCGCTGCGTTACAGGATCGAACGCTATCAGGAGTGGGGATGGATATTCGTGATCTTCCTGACCGTTTTCACCGGCTTCTACCTACTGATCTTCAAGAACACAGGCTTTGGCACAATGGGGGACCTGATTGACTGCTTCCTGTGGGGTCTTGGTCTGCCGGCGGGCGCCATGTCGGCGGCGAGCGCCATCACCAGCATTAACGCAACTTATCGACCGGCGCGATAGCACGCTGACGCAATTGCATGCCACCAAGGAATCCTGGCCATGTCCATCATCATTTTGTGACACGCCCTAGACACACCGTACCGCTTGACGAAACTATAACATCGACAATCAGTGGCCCACTTAAAACAACCTGCGGCGATGCGGGCCGACATCTTCGCTGCGCTTTCTTGAAGGGGTAAAAATGTCCGACACATCACATTCGCATCTGCCTGGCGATGATCTACTGCAATGCAGTTTACAGCCGCAGCCGGTACGTTATTTCGATCCCTCCGTTGCGGCGGAACGCCAGGAAACCATCATCATCACTGCCAAGTATTGGGCCAATGGCACTAAGCTGAAGTATTACTTCTTCGATGATGCGCGAGCCTCGTCCTTCCCAGATGAGATCGACTTGGTGCGCCAGGGATTCGCGGCGTGGAAGGAGCTTGGCATCGGTATCGACTTCACGGAAACCCTGGACGCTGACGAGGCACACGTGCGGATCGGCTTCACGCGGGGTATCGGCTCATGGTCGTATATTGGCCGTGACTGCTTGCAGATCCCACACTACAAGACAACGATGAATTTCGGTTGGGACCTGCGTCACGATCCGCGCAAGGTCGGCGTGGCCATTCATGAAATAGGCCACGCGATCGGCATGCCCCATGAACACCAGAATCCACAAGCGGGAATCGTTTGGAACACCGAGGCGGTCATCGCGAAATTCTCAGGCCCGCCCAATTCGTGGGACGAACCCACCATCCGGCGCAACATCCTCGACCAGTTGCCGCAAGCCGACATCCGTGGTTCCGAATGGGATGCCAACTCCATCATGGAATATGAATTTCCACCTGGTCTCGTGGCGGCGCCCGACGAATACCGGATCAACGGCATCCGTCCACCGGGCGACCAGCTCTCCCCCCTGGACCGCGAATGGACGCGCAGGTTTTATCCTCCGCTCGACGATACCGACCTAGCGCACCTCCAACTAAACGCATCAGTTCCCGTCAACATCGCCAACGGTGAGGAGATCAGTTTCCTGTTCAGGCCCTCCGTGACACAGGACTATGAACTGCGCATATTCGGCCAGTGCGACGCGGTGATCGTCCTGTTCGAAGAACGCGCCGGTGGCCAACAGTTCGTTGTAGGCAAGGACGACAGCGGTAAGGATGAAAACGCATATATCCGGCAACGACTAGAGGCGGGAACCAGGTACCGCGTCAATATCCGTATGCTCTATCGCGAACGGGAGACCATCGTATCGTTGATGCTGTGGTAGCGTGCGGCGGGTGCGGCACGCATTGACTGCACCCGCAGTTATATTGGGTTGCTAGTCCCGCTGTAGGCTCGCGCGGGTCAGCGAATGTTCACGCTCTATTCTCGACATGCAAGCTACCTTGGCAGACCTCATATGGGTAAGTGGTGCCGTCGATAGTGGCGACCATACCTGGGCGATACATTTTCGCGCCTGACGAGCGTTGATACCTTTTGCAGACTCTGTCCAACGTCAAATGTATCCGCGCCTTGGGAAGGTATGGATCGGCATCCATCGGGTTGGATCTGCTGAAATGAACGCGCACCGCTGACATGTCGCGCAGCGACGCGAGCCGGTACCGGACTAACGTTCGTACTGTAGTCGCAATATGCCATCGCAACTACCTGCACTGTGCTCGCACCGCATCCGCTAGCGCCTTTCACATCACGGTTTATTTGGCGCGGGCGATCCAGCCGCCGGCGGCGGCACGGTCGCTGCGGCAGCTCGCTGCTGTTGCAGCCATTGCTGATTGGTGCCGCCCTCCTCGGGTTTGAACACGAAGATTTCATTAAATCTGCGTCCATCGGCGGTCGCTTCGGATGGAGATGTTTCAATCGCCCTCGCCGTGACAGCAGCCGGCGCGGCGGCAGGCGTCGTGAGGCCGCGCCAGCCGGTCGCCAGCCGCGTCACCGCGTCGAACAACGCCTGCACGCGTTGCTCCTGTGCCAGCACCCGCGCCAGGTCGTTTGCAAGTGCCAACGCCCTAGCAACGGTTTCTGGCGAGGGCGGCGCCACGCCCGGGCCGTGGGTCGCGATGAAGGTGGCATGCGCTGCATCTAGCAGCGCGATCTCGCGGGTCGTATCGAGCGAAGCCGCGACCGCATCCGCGCGCTCCGACCTGTCTCGGCCCAGATCTTCCGCGATCTCGTCGAAACGGCGCTGCGCCGACAATAGCAAATTCCGGGCCGCGTGAAAATGCAACAGGTACTCTTCGATTTGATGTGTATCGTCAGACATTGGAGCTCCTCGGTGGCAAGGCTATTTGGCAGTCGCCAGGGCAGCGTCGCTGGCGCTATTCATCGCATCGCGGTTCGCCTTCACGCCCTTTCGAATTTCATCGACAAATTTTCGGTGTTCCTTCCACCGCGTTTCCGCGCTAAGTTCCTCACTCATCGTCAGTGCCGCGCGCTGGGTCATTGACAAGGACTCGTCGGTAACGGGCGACGTCGTTGTGGCAGCTGTGATGGCAGAGATGCGCCGTGTCAGGGCAGAATCATCGATGGACTTGAGGGCGACTGCATCGGCAGCGGCCGATAAAGCGTCTGAGACTACAAAACCGTCTAGATCTCCGCTCCACCGCCGCACGGTACCGTCGACCACCGCGCTTGCATTCGCCTTCGCGATGCTTTTCTCCTGCCTCACAAGCGAATCAGTTATCAGGAACGTTACCAAGCGTTGTTGGCGCTGGAAATCCATCACGCTCTGCCTCAGTTCGCCAATCAGCGACGCCGTGTTTTGCGCTTGCCGGGTCACCTCGGGTATGGTCGTACACCCCTGGAGCACGATCATGATCACTAAAAGAAAATAGGGTTGCATCAATTTACTCCTTTGGCGATCCACACCAGACTGACTGCATCAATGAAGCTAAAGAGCGTTTCTGGTTTGATGCCGCCTTGACCATATGCGGCGAGTTGCTCAATGCTGCCGCCGATCAGCATCGACCATTGGTTGAGATTGGCTTCGGCATAGATCAGGGCGCGTTCGCGCTTCAGATAATGCTGTTCGTATGCCAGTTTGTCGATCTCGCCGCCGGTGCGGTATTGAGCATCTAGATACAATCCAGCCGCCTCTATCAAGGAAGTGCGAGCATCCACGGAAATCGCTGTCGCCTTGTCACCCTTCGCTGGAATGTCGAAGACGTTGCGGAAGGTCAGTGGAAGCGCCGCCTTCGTGCCGGGGAAGCGCAGCGCGCCACGCGCCTGTACCAAGGCGGCGATTTGGTCCAGGTGCAGAGCTACGATCGCATCCAGCACCGCTATCTCGCGCTCGCCGGATGCTATATCTCGGTCGAGCGCGTCGGCCTGTGCCTTCTCGAAATCGCGCTGCATCAAAAGCGGTTGCAAGAGGAGTGTGCGGCTCGCGGCGATATCTGCTTTGGTTTCGTCCAGCCAGCGTGGGAACAGTCGGAAAAACAATGCGGCGTCGCTCGCGGAGTCTGGCAGGGACTCACCTTCCTTGGTATCCAGTACCGCTGTGAAGAAGCGGTCGATCGAAGCCTTTCGTTCCCCGGCGACAAATGCCTTAGAGTATTTGTCCGGTTTTCGCGCTATAGCCTCTAATGCTTCGCGCGCATCGCCTAGCGCGCCCGTCACGCGCTTCTGGAGATCGGCGTCCGAACCAGCGCTTCCCTTCGCGGCGTCGTATGTGAGGACTGCGGTGCGATATCGCAATCGCAGCACCAGCGTCTCCCTCTGCAGGTCATCGATGCGTTTCCGGAGTGCCTCCTGACTGATTCTGGCTGTCGCCAGCAAGGAGTTCGCAGACAGGTCGATGCCAATTGTCCCAACGAGATCCGCGCTCTGGCATGCCTTGATCAATTCTTTGATGTAGTCCGATGCGATGGCGTTGACGGCGCCAACGCCTTCCATCGCTGTACGAACCTCCACGCTGTCGCGTATCGATCGGCAGTCCGGGACCTCGATAGCGAGTTGCTGAAGCCCCCGCTTCTGATGTTCCACGGCAGCCGTCGCATCCGCTTCCTTTTTCACGGCTGCGGCGATTTTCGCCGCAGTGTCCGGACTTCCGGCCAGCGCTAATAAGGCACGGTCGATTTTCGCGAACAGCTTGTCCTGCACCGTTCCGCCAGCGGACATGGCGTTGATCTCCGCCTTTCTCCGACTCGCAGTGAGGCGATCTGACGTAATCGCCTGCTCCTTCTGCAGCGCTGACAGATTCTTTCGCGCCGAGACAATTTCCTCTGTAACGGCTCCCTTTTCCCACGCACTTTGCAACGCGCTGCCTTGCTGATCCCTAGTCTCGCTGTGAATCCGCCAGCCGGCGCATCCGGATAGCAGCACGCCGGCCAGCATGACCATCAATACGCTTGTTCGGTACGTCATAGCTCACCCCAGTAATTGTTATGCCTGCGTCCCGAACTTAGTATCAAACAAAATTAAGCGCAAAAGGCAGTTGTTGTAACTTTTAGTTTTATTTTCACATGCGGAGAATGCTGTTCTTTTTTTAATGCAAAATGAAACAGTCGTAAGTGAAATCCTGCAAGGAGATAACTGATGAGCTATCCTTGGCGTGCAAGGCATTGGAGCGTGAACCTGAATTGTGGCTCGCCAACGCCAATTGAGCACAGCGCACGGACTTCTCTGCGACGATCGGTGGAAACCCCATCAAGCGGCGCGCAGAAGCAGGCTACCGAAGTTCGTCTGGAGCGCGACGATTTCACGTTGTCGCCGCGAGTGCAGCGGACATGAGTGTGATTCTCGACCAGATCGCCAAAGCAGAACGCAAGGCGAAGTTTGATGTGGAATCGGTTGTCCGAAGCAGCCGCGACAAGGTTCCAGCGCAGCTGGCGGACGACCTCGAAAAGGGCGAGCGCAAGCAGTTCCTCCGCGACAGCCTGCAGGATATCAGTCGGGCGGACCACTTCTATGAACGTATCATCGCCGGCAATGAGCTTCAGGACATCAATTACCTGGAGCGCGGTGCAGTTGCTGCCCGGGCAGTCGGACGCATTGCGATTCGGCGGCGGGGCATACTGACGGGTTGGGGTACCGGATTCCTGATCGCGCCCAACGTCCTTTTGACCAATCATCACGTGCTGCCCGACGCCGCTCTTGCCAAGAGCTCGCAGGCTCACTTCGCGTATGAGCGCACCTACCAAGGCGAGGAGTCGGGTCCGTGCGTTTTTGCGCTAGAACCGGATCGGCTGTTCCATGCTGATGAAAAGCTTGACTTCGCAGTCGTCGGCATCAGCAGCCAAGCGGAAAATAGTGATGAGCCGTTGTCGTCCTATGGCTACCTGCCCCTGCTGGAGGTCACCGGCAAGGTGGCCGATGGCGAGTGGCTCAGTATTATCCAGCACCCCAACGGCGAATTGAAACAGGTGTGCGTACGGGAAAACAAGCTCCTCAAACGCACCGAGAATGAGCTGTGGTATTCCACCGATACGTTGGGCGGTTCGTCCGGTTCGCCGGTGTTCAATAACGATTGGTATGTAGTCGCCCTGCATCACAGCGGTGTCGCGCGCAAGGTCGGCGATGCCGTGCAAACTGTAGATGGTCGCGACTTCGTTCCTGGGGTCGACGGTGAGAACAACATCGACTGGATCGCGAACGAAGGCATCCGGGTATCTCGCATCGTGTCCAAGTTGCGGGAGCGCCTGCCCCACCATCCCTTGATGCAACCGGTGTTCAGTGCGACACCAGAAACGGCGCGCGTTGGTCTGTTTCGCACGCCGTGCGGCGACGATGCGCTCTACTCCCTATTGCCCACTGTGCCTGCTCACCGTTCAGAGGAAGAAACTGTCATGAATGCCAGCCCTGCGCCGTCGCCCCGTACGATTTCCTTGACTTTGCAGATCGCCTCTGACGGCTCAGTTCGGCTGCAGGACCAGGCGTTTGCGGAAGCCGCCGTTATCGAGCCGTTGGCTGCGGGGCGCGCGTTACCGTTCGATGTGCAGTTCGACTACGACTATGGCACGCGGCAGGGCTTTGCGCTGGATTTCCTGGGTATCGCGAGCAGCGTGGTTGTTGATCTGCCTCGCCTGTCGCCGTCACTGCTGCAAAAGGCGGCCCCCCTGATCGGCAGCACCGTCGGCTGGCCAGGCCAGTATGTTCTCGACTATCGGAACTACAGTGTCGTCATGCACGCGCAGCGTCGCCTGGCGATCTACAGTGCCGCCAATGTGGACTACTCCAACCGTTACAAGCTCGGACGTGCTGGCGACATCTGGCGCAGCGACCCACGCATCAGCGAGGATCACCAGCTGGGCAATTTCTACTACAAGAACAACCGGTTTGACCGGGGACACTTGTCGCGCCGGGAGGACCTCGAATATGGCAGCACAGTTCGTGACGCGCTGGCATCCGCTGCCGATACCTGTCACTGGACCAATTGCACGCCGCAGCACGACAGCTTCAACCAGGGAAGATCACTTTGGCTGGGATTAGAATCCTACGTGTTGGAAGAGACAATCTTCAAGTCCGACCTGAAGGTGCAGGTGATTACTGGCCCGGTGTTCGAAGAGGACGATCCTGTCTATAAATCATTCCCCAATATTCAATATCCGGTTCGCTACTGGAAGTTGTTAGTAGCGCTGGATACCGAAGGCGCGCCCAGCGCCACTGCCTACATCCTGGACCAGAGCCGCGCCATTGCGCAGTTCGGATTACTTCCAAAAGAGGCGGCTCCATTTGGTGCCTATCAGACCTATCAGGTCACCGTAGAGGAGCTCGAGCGCATCAGCCAGCTGACCTTCACGGGCACATGGCAGAGCAACCCGATCAAATTTCGGGATTTCGATCCCCTCGCAAAGAAGCCCGAGGGTAATCAAGCTGGAGGAATCCTAGCGCAGGAGTCGGAGTTAGTCCCCACGCGCAAGGGTTATAACCTGCTTCACCATTTCGGCGATGTCGTATTGTAGCGAGCTGCCGGATTATCGGCGCCAGTCACTGTCCAAAAATACTTATGGTGGCTACAAGTCATAAAGCCTACGGGAGCGCAATCGACTTCATGGCCTTAACTGCCGGGAGTGATCGTACGAGTGGGATGCGCAGACGCAAATTATGGACCAATGCTCTGAGAGCTAAGCACCGCAACTCAGCCCGCGTTAATCTACTAGGAGATGGTGAATGTCAGCGACTGCGCCAATCCGGCAGTTTGCTCAGCATATCAATTCGCCATTGCCCAAAAGCCGCAGACTACCTAGCAGGGCTGCAGCCGACAAAGGCTGTGTTAAAACGTAGCGTCGGGTAGACCGACGTCGCGCGGTAAATGTTAAGCCACTGGCGCCTCAAATAGTCAGCAATTCCGGCAACGTCAGGAAGGCGAAAGCATCCTAGCGGCCGATTGCTTTTGTATGATGTGCTCGGGCGGACGGCTCGATGCCGGCGCGCGACTACTGTGGCGCTCTGCCCGTAACAGTATGTTGCTAGGCACATTGCCCGTCTCAGCGACCTCTGCCCTCGGCCCGACCCTGGTTAGGAAGCGATAGCTAAATCCGCTGTTTCACCCCCTCTGTTCAGCAGAGGGCCCGATGTTACCAGCAGGAAATTAAGAGTTTTTCGCTAAGCACACGCTTTTCTCCACAGCGAAAATTCTGCGGTCGGCAGCTGCAATGTCTGCCCGACACTTGGTCACCTTAGAAGGACTCGCATCGCTATCAAGAGCACCTTTGTGTCGACAAGACGAGACCAGATTGCAACATCTATCGGATTCATGCTGACCAGCAGTGCGACGGCTCCAAAACATTCCGCTCTACTTGCCGCTACTTCAGCTGCAATCTAGGCACCTACGTCTACGCCAGGGCACGCGTGCCAGCTTTAGACTGATCGAATTAAGAAGACGACAGGAGCTGCACGATAGCGTGAAAACTGCCGACATCTACAAAGTTGAAAGGGCACGGAGCAACTGCTGAGATACGGCCTGAGTCTAGGGATTTTTGTCGAATCGACGGTGGCGCATGTTTACCGGCGTGATTACTACGCGAGGATACGCTACGCAAATAGACCGAGGGTTATTGGAAAATCCTCGGCGCTTCAAGGCAGTAGCTTCGTCCAGCACCCTATCGACGTTACTGCTCCAGTTGACTCAAAGTATCACTTAGTTGGGAAAGAGCCCGTCTGTTCCCCTCTGACATTTTCGAATACGACAAGATAATATCGGCTAGCCGATCGTCATCACAATACAAAAATGCTACGGGAACAGACAGGACTCTGGCTAGTTCCTTGGCGAACTTCATAGGAGGTTCGTGTATACCGTTTTCGTAGCGACTTATCCGCGCGCTACTTGACGACTCTTCCAAGCCCGCCAGTATACCTAGCCGATCTTGAGACAGCTCCGCACGCTCCCTTGCCTGGCGAATTCGCAGGCTGACGATCGATTTTGTAGGAGTTGCGAAAAATGACATCTGACGATGTTCGTAGATTCAAACAGAAATTTCTCTACGAAAAACGTAGATTCAGAAAATTAATTGATATACTGTCTATACCCATGAGTGCGGGGGTAGTCGTGTTGCCGAAATTTCGCGAATCTGACCAGATGAATGCCCGTATCGACCGCCTAACTCTGAAAAATGGCCCTTCAACGTAGCAAACAGGTTAAAAATGAGTTCAAAAAAAGTTTCGATTATAAGTACAGTTGTAGCTGCCATCCTCGCTGGATGCGGCGGTGGCGGCAGTGGAGGCAAGAGTCCGGCTCAAGCTAGCCCTGCTCCTCCGGTCGTGACCAATCCAACCACGCCAGTCACCCCAACTCCTACGCCGACCCCAACGCCACAGTCGGCAAGCCTGCAAGTGGCCATGGCATCGACCTACGCCGCAGGTTCGAGCGAAGCGGTTGCCCTGAGCAAGCTCAATGCCTTCCGCGCCGCGCAAGGTCTGGGTCCGCTGAACCAGAACGCCAACGCCGACCTCGCATCGAAGAACCACGCTGCCTACGTGACGACCAATCAGAGTGGCGCTACGCCTCACGCTGAAGTCGCTGGCAAGCCAGGCTTTACCGGTGTCGATGCGATGGATCGCCTGATCGCTGCTGGCTACCCGGCCAAAAGCGCGACGGAAGTGATCGCATTCAGCATGCAATTCCCAAGCCCTGACGCGTCGGCAATCGACAATCTGGCCAACACCGTGTACCACCGCGCAAGCATGATGTACCAAGGCATGACCACGGTCGGTATCGCCCCGGAAAATCAGGACAGCCCGCTGTACGTGGCCATCGCCCTGACCACCCCACAGGTCAACGCTGGCGACTACGTGGGCATGTACCCGGCCAACAACCAGACCGGCGTGTGGCTGACCCACAGTGTCGAATCGCCAAATCCGTTCTACAAGGAGATGGCAATGAGCCAAGAAAATATGTGCACGAAGACCAGTGCGCCTGTCAGCCTGACCTCGGAAGCATCGACCACCCTGAGCGTGACGAGCTTTACCGTGACGGAAGAAGGTCAGACTGCACCATTGGATGCTCGCCTGATCACCAAAGCGACCAGCACCCAGGACAATACTTACCTGACTCTGAACGTCGCTTTCCTGGTCGGTAAGGCACCGTTCAAGCCCAACACCAAGTACAACGTGCGTTTCGTTGGCAAGGCGACTGGCGCAGCAACCGGCAGCAATACCGGCTTGGCGATCGAGAAGTCGTGGACCTTCACCACGGGCGTCTTCAAGCGTGGTTGCCAATAGGCGTAAATTGCGAAACAGACTCGATCTGCACCTGAGCTGTAACCGTTGGCTCCAAAAATCAGCCTTACAAAAAAAAATTAAAATGATAAAAAAGATCATTGCTTTAAGCATTATGGCAACCGCTCAAGCGTACGCCCAAAATGTCCCACCTTTGCCGGGCCCAATTCAACCTCAGAAAACCGACAAAGAGACATTTATTTGTGATGTATCAAGTATTAATGAGGATTTTATAGATCGGTCCAGAAACTTATGGACCACTGCCGCTACAGGGGGCAAATTCAGCGCGTTGAGCCCACTCAAATTGAGGGTACTGTCCGCGTCGGAAAACTCTGCGATTTCTGAGGTTTACGATTTCTACAGAAAATACGCTGCAGCTGCTTACATCAAATCACCAATGTATGACAAGGGAACTCGTCTCACGCAAAAGTTCGTGGTGAGCAGGTGTGTCGTAGACAAGAGTCGTGCTACAACTGTTGATTTAAAGAAAATTCCTCTCAACGGATATAAATCGCTGACCACTGCCAACGAACACATCGTAAACTTTTTAGCGTTCAATAAGACGCCCTTAAATGAAGAGCAAATCGCGAACCTAATGTCGGACGGTCCTTTCTCAAGTAACGCATTCGAGCGAAATGAGCAGATCCAAGAATCTGCAGCGCGAGCTAGGAAGGCAATGAAAAGTGCTGGTGGTCCCAACATAATTCTAAACGGCACGCTCTTAATCGGCCCATACGACTTCGCAAAGAAAAGTTTTGATCTTTCGAATTTAAAACGGAATGCAGAGGAATACTTATACAAGTCACCACGTGGCTATGGGACAACCGTTCCGATGTACGATCTCACAGTATCAGCGCGCTTTCTTACCTACACACCTAATTCTTTGGAAGAGGCAAAAAGAATTGAGGCGGCGCGCGCTAGATCTATGCCGATGACACTCAAGACCTATGTACAGATCAAAGATGCTTCGTATACACGAGGCCCGGTCATAAGCGGGACTATCGGGGCGATCGAAGCTTATACGGATAAAGGCGAATTATTATTCAAGATTATGGCGAATTAATCTAGCAATAACCACAATACAATTTGCTGATAAATTTGAACCATCTGGTCTGATAACCGGCAATCGCCGCCGGCTCTCAGGCCCCCTCGAGACACTCCTGCCAAATCCATCTACGGACTAGCCGCATAATGCTGGATCTGAAGGAAGATTCACGGGTCTTTCTTGAGCCAACGCGTCTAGCAATCTTTCCAGGCTGACATATTGTACAGACTTTATTTTGTGGCATCCGATATGCCAGTTCACTAGGTAACAAGCCTAATACCCTTATTCTACCTGTTCGCATTTCCGTGTTTCAGTTTAGTAGATCATTAAGTAAGATTGGTTCATCCCACGGACGATTGCCCGAGATTACGTGAATGATGCGAACAACGCAGAATACACTTCTAGAAATGTATTCTCTAAAAAAACAACAGCGACCAAGGTATTCTCCGACTGTAATCTTATGAATCGTTGCGCTTAGATACATAGTATGTATAATTGGATCCAAGAAATTATTGAAACTCCAATAGCGCACCGTATGCAAAATGAAGTGAAAAACGATGTCATTATTAGTTTCGGTGCGGATCTGATACCGTTTGCTATCGCCGGCGAAAGCGGAACGAACCGTGCTCGTGGGATTCCCCAACAGATATCTGCAGACAACGATATCGATGCAGTTAAAGCATGGCTCGCGCGATTTTCAGATAAGAAAACAACTTTTGACACATATCGAAAAGAAGCTGAGCGCCTTCTTCTGTGGTGCACGGTTCAGCGCGGAGTTGCATTATCCTCATTTACTCACGAGGACTGGCTTGCTTATAGAAAATTTCTGCAAGATCCTCAGCCAACTTCCCGCTGGGTCTCTGAAGATGGGCGCAAACTCCCACGATCCGATCCACGTTGGCGTCCATTCACCGGGTCCCTATCCGACTCGAGCCAACGTCAAGCGGGTGTAATACTTAACTCTCTATTTTCATGGCTTGTAGGTGCGGGTTATCTTATCGGAAATCCGCTCGCGCTCTCACGAGGGCGAAAGCGCCGCATCTCGCCTAGGGTTACCAGGTATCTCGATGACGACTTATGGTCAGAAGTAAAAGCTACAGTCGACGGTATGTCGCGCGATACATCTCGAGAGCGTGAACATTACTTCCGCCTACGCTGGCTGATCACCCTCTGTTACGTCTGCGCGTTGCGTATCTCAGAAATATCTTCCAACACTATGGGAGGTTTCTTCCGTCGTCGCGATCAAGACGGCAACGACAGATGGTGGTTAGAGGTCTTGGGAAAGGGAGACAAGATTAGAATTGTTCCTGCTACCAACGAATTAATGGCTGAACTGGGGCGTTATCGTGGAGCGCTAGGCTACTCTCAACTTCCCAATGTCGGCGAGTCCACGCCTCTGTTGCTACCGATTGGAGGCAAGCCTCGCCCAATGACACGAGGAGGGATTCACGAGGTGATCAAACGCGTATTTAAAAATACAGGCGATCGACTACGCGCTTACGGACCAGAGTTCATTGCGACGGCAGAGTTAGTCGAACAAGCATCCACGCACTGGTTACGTCACACGGCGGGATCGCATATGGCAAACAGAAATATAGACCTACGTCATGTTCGTGATACTTTGGGGCACGAGTCGATAAGCACCACAAATGCGTACTTGCATTCATCTGACACTGCCCGGCATATGGAAATTGAATCAAAGCACAAAGCTAAATGGTGATTCAGCGGAGGCGTGATTTTTTCTGTCGAGGCAGAGGCTGCGCCGCGTTGGCTCGACGCGTACTTTCCGTAGGTTTCGAGCTTATGTGAACGGCTCCTAAAAGATCCGCCAAGCTAATACCTAAAGCATAACAAATTTGTGCTAGTGCTAAAATTGAAGGATTCGCAACGCCTCGCTCAATACTTGATATATATGTTCTGTCGATCTCGGCGTCGACCGCGAGCTCCTCTTGCGATTTTTCTGCCGCAATGCGGAGAGCTTTTAAGTTCTGACCTAGCGCTATGCACAGAGGGTTCCGTACTTCGTCATGTTCAAGAGAGATATCTGCCATTTGCCAATGATGCAGGTCTATAGGCGAACTAACCACGGCAGATATACATCAATGAATTGATGTGTATAGTCTACAAAAAATATAGATTTATATACCCCTGGACTGCCGGTTTAGGCAACAGGACCGGAAGTCCGGCCGATTCAGCCAACCGCGAATTCAAGGCGCGATGGCGTAACAAATCTGAGTCAACAGCCATCTCATTGGTATTGATACTATTACAAAGAAATTTTACAAAGAAAGAATGGTTATTAAATCCGAGACCGCTGACCGAGGCGCTCCTTAACCGCCACGGACGCTGACGGATTGATTAAAGCAACATCGATAACGATCCGTTGCCGCAGTGCAATCGCACGCGCAACGTCCCTCCCCTCATCCCGTTCTCGATCACCATATTTGATTAGCCTTTACTTCTGTATTACCAAACTCGCCTTTCGCTGCTCTCTTAACTATCTCCTCATGGCTTAATATATATCTGACGACGATCGGTGTCGCCAAATTAGAAATATTATGGTCTAGCCGGCGAGCTTTTGTGGAACGGTGGCATGAACATCCGGAGAGTGCTGAGCCCGAATAAGTGAGACCAGTAAGTTTTGGACTATAACTTCCGTAACTCCCGCACCTGAGATAACTCAATTTTCACTCCTCATATCACAGAATCAAATTTCACATTGCACGGCCTGGCCGTTCAAGAAAAGCATAACGTAGCGCCCGAGCATCATTCAGCGCGTGATGTTCAGGCAAACAACTGAAGGCGTAATAATGATTACGCAACAGCTCACTAATATTTCGTCGGCCGATCTGTTTATGATTTACGAATTTCGGAGGGCCACCGTTAAAAATATCATTGAATAATTTTTTGTCAAACTCCGAATCATAAAATAATTTCACTGTAGTCTCAAGGCGAATGGCCCTAAACCAGTTCAGTAATTCATTTTGTAGGTCTTCATAAGCGACCGTTTTCCCTTCACTTAGTAAAGGAATTACTGTCTCCTTCACGAAATTACTACATCGCTCAGGATAATATGGAACCTCTGCATAAAATTCCTCACCGGTCGAGGCCGCTAAGCCAATACTTATTAACTCCAGCCCGTGAAAGCTGGTGAACTCTGTATCCATAAAGATTTTCTGATTTACCATGGCTATTCCGCTTTCTGCAATATTTTTTCCCGAGGACAGAAAATTATACGTGATCGATTAAGCTGATACAAAACCGGCTACCAAGGTGCCTAATAATTCATGTGAAGCTTTTACCTGGCGCTACGCACAGCTAAGCCAAACAACACGTGCGTTACTAAACTCACCTATACTTAGATCTGCAACGGATTCATAATACTTTACTTTGTTGGAACATAGAAAGGCGTAGTTCTCCCATCCGGCAACAATAGTTCCCGATAGAATCTTGTCGATTCTCAAAATGTTGTAGCCAGCATTATCCTGACGGCGAGTCTGAAGACTCAGTCGAACACTTTGGTTTTTATTTCCTTTAAGTAGCGGGAGGATTTCACGTATGTCATCAAATATAAATCTTGACCATTTTTCTTGGTTACGAAAACGGCTTTTTATGTCTAGATGAAAGAGCTGGGTGTTCAAAGGTATTTCAAAACACGTGAATTGGCGGAGACCTGGCTGATCCATAGTCTCTCTTAGCACCGCAGTTCCTTCAACTACTTCCCAAAATTCATCCGTATGTAACATGTCGGCATTATCCCTGGTTGGCGAATGCAAGGTTCCGGTTCGGAACCCTAACAGTGCATGTATGAGAATGGTTTCCGAAGTCAACCTCACGTACGAAGCTCAGCACACCACGATCATACACTACACTATGATGCGGTGTATACTATACAATAACAGCCGTCCGCTCGGTATGATATCGGCCACCGTCTGACATTTAACCGAGCAAAAAGCCAACAAGATATTGCACAGATGCAAATTAAAAGGTTGTCTCTTCGGCACGTTGTAGCAAATTTTCTTGCTCACTTGGGGAAATTGTTACGGTCGAATTTTGTAGGAGAAACGTAATGACGAGATCTGTTGGAAATTGCAGTCAGGATGTTCCTTTGGACTTTCCGAGGCCCGATCACTTGGGAGCACTGCCAGGCGCGCAACCGAAACTGTTAGCCGTGCTATACGAGGGCAAGTTCTACACTCCTGGAACAACCCCTCCTGAGCTGCGTGCACGGTGGGAATTTTGCGCTGACTTTGCTGATCATTTAGCTGTGAAGGCATCTGTTTCCAAGGCTGGAAAAAGGTTGCACATGTGTGAGCAGGATATCCTGCAGCATTATCTTGACCGTCTTACTCGTGTTGACAAGATTACAGCGGCAGAGGCCAAGTGGATAATTTTTCAGGTAGCCTCTATTCTCAAATGGCCGGTTTCAAAATTTCCATCGAAGCAATTTCTTTGATGGGATTTTATCAACCCTAGCACTGATTATCTGCGTCTTTGAAAACAATGGATGAGCGATATCGCTGCACGATACCGCAATCAGAACCAACTTAGACTATAATGGCCATAGAAAATTTTCTCCGTGGAATCGGAGAAGATCGCTTTCAAGCTTAAGCGAGTCCCAATAATCAGCCTTAGTTCTGATTAAGAATTCTAGCAAGCCGGGGACGGTTGAAAATATAACTGTACCGCCTGGTACGATATTTTTTTCTAGAAAAAAGCTTTTCGCGACAATTGAGCCAAGCCGCAGTGACAAGCTTCTTAGAGAGAGATTTCCGATCTTACGCGCGCGTTCAATTGTTCAATAAAGACATACATACACCGCTACAAATATTCCTCGGCAAGCTTGCCTTGGCTCCCTGCCCTAAATACCTGCAAAAATATGCCTCGGACCGGCAGTCAAGCTCTAGTCCTAACAACCTTGGCGATTGCAATAGGGTGCGCTCATAACTTGATTCGAATACGATTCTCATTGAGTGGTAGGCAAGAAGCTCCGACGGCCACTCATGTAAACAGACGTCACGGTCGTCTGGACAGAAAAATACTCCAAGCGCTTTGGGTAATTTGCATATTTTATACCAGCCACTTCCTTAACAGACCGGATGTTGACAGGCAATGCAGAAATGCCGACGTAGCTCTGTTTGGTTCGCTAAGTCTCGGAGAACTACCGTACCTTCGACCTCCTTCCAAAGCTCATCAGTAAGGAGCATACACTCTAGACTGGAAAGCATTGAATCGCATCAGTTTGATGCCGCATTCGTTACCAGATGAACGTCAAAAGCGGAGGTCGCTGAGTGCTTGCTAAGCTAGCCCGCCAACTATTATGGGCCGTACCGGAGTGCACATACTGCAAACGTATAGTGCAGAAGATCCTTCGCATCGATCTACGTGATAGATGCGAAGGTTAGCTGCGTAGGTCTTACACCGCCAAGTATGTGAAACCTGGGCGAGCCATATTGTGATCTAAATGTCTGACTTGAAAGAGGATATCTGAATCTCCACCACCCCCACTCTCGCTTTCGTACCTTACAGGGCGTGCCAAATTTCCCCAGCTGGCGTCCACCAAATTACCTGCCGAATGTGATTTCGTCACGCATCGTCGAAAATCCGTGGCATTAGTAAGTGTCATGTACGGGTACAATATGGCAATTCTTTTAACCACATTGGTTTCTTGGGCATCCATTTCGAAACCAAAGTGGAACAAGGTATTCGCATAATTGTCATACCGTTGAACCCTGAAGTTTCTACGGCCAAGGAGGAGCTTTGTACTTCGCAAGATCCCGAAGAAGGTAAAATATGCGCAACGAACTCTGACGGCGTCTGATAAGCCCTCGTGCCGGGATACTCCAGCCAGACGCAAGATTGGCTTCTTGCTACGGCTGGTATTCAAGCCCGCAATACGCACGAAATTTTCAGATCCCATTCGCCAAATTACATACGCGAGTGCAACCGGGCACACGTGATCGCCATCTAGCATATGTTGTTCATCAGGTGTTAATTTTGTCAGAGCTAGGTAACAACGCTTATGGGATGATATGTACCGTTTAAAAATCTGCCTCCGAACACTTCGATAACCGCTCGAAATATTCTTGCTTGGAGCCTGCCACTCGGATTCTGCATTAGCCAGCTTTGCATCCGCGTCGAGACAATTCGAAAACGTACTATAACGAGCCGATTCGGCATTGAATTTAAATCGCCATTGTAAATTCACGTTTGCAGATGATGCAAGCGCTTGTTGTAGCTGCCAGGCACGATTACCGATGCGTGCATTATCCACGTTACCCGCGCGTAGTAGATCACCTAGGAGGATGTCACGGTCACCGAATTCCCGCCCCACAAGTTTCCACCAGGATACAAATTGATTGCCTAGGGCACCGATTTGTTCTCTAAATATCTCGGTCTGTATCGGGTTTATCAGTTGCGGTAGCGTGGAGGGGATCAAGCGACATCTTGTGCATCCAGTCGGATGACCTTGTTTTGATAACGCGAAAGTTGACTGAGTGCTGCACCCCAAACATGCTTCGGTGAGGCGACAGTTATGTAGGGGACAATGCGATATTGAGTCTATATTGAACAATACCGTGTGGTAATTCAACTCGGTGCACTGCGCACATTGGCGCATTGAGGAAATTGTACCAACAGGCTGCCGTATTTTCATCGCCTCCCACGTTCCTGATCGAATACGTGCTTCATCTACTTGAAGTAATCTGGAAAGACGGTGAATGTCGATCCAATTTGTGCTTAGAAAACTTACCCGAGCGCGGCGCCCTGTCCCAGTTTTGTGCTCGATCATTGAAGCTAGTTGCTTAATGGGAAGGCGGTTTAGTACGACGACTTTGTGGAGAATCGACCACATAGATTCGTAAGGAGCTGGAAAGATTGGGTTCCAAGTCAAGTTCTTTTCTATTGGATTGTTGATCATTTATTACCCTTGGCCTTCCATAACGGCATTAAAACTAGCAAGTTGCGAGGAATCAACTGCTGCATCAATGTCACTTGTATCCAACTGAAAGTTGGAGCAATCTTGATGACGAGTCGACAACAGCAAGTTTTCTATTGATAGGCACGTATGCTCCATTGGAATGGACCCGGTACCGCCCGCACTTGCGGCTCTACTTAAACTTTGCCACAGGGTTTCTGCCCAGGCCTGCAAACGGAATCCATGCTCAAACGCCTTTGGGAAAAAGAATCGCGTGTAGCTCCAACCAGAATCCTCCGGAAATTCCGACAATTCATCGAAGGTCTGCAAAATTCGGCGAAGATCCCCCACACTCGAACAACCGTTGTAGTGCATGGGTTCGCTAAGAAAACGCGCGATAATTTGACGATCATTTGACGCCAGCAGTGCAGTTCGGCGATGAAGAATCTCCGGTTGCGCAAATGAGATCGTTGTCATCTTTATTTTTTGCAATTCTAGGGCATTGTGGAGTGAAACCAATTGTTGTAAATCGCTATGATTAAGGTTCTGCATTTCGTCTATCAGAAGCACATACTGGCCGCCTCCCTTCGACTTCGTTTTGATCGCAATGTCCGCCACTGTGTTCTCAAATAAAACATCCGCGTTTGCACGACTTGAAAGAGCGTGATGCTCCGCTTCGAGAATCATTCGAAACATATGCGTTTCGGTAGGTCGAACGGACCGTCTAGCGCTGAGTAATGTTATGTGAAGCTTTGGAAATTCTCCCATTAGATGATCTTTGGTCGCGAAGGCACAGCGAGTTTTTCCAGTTCGCGGGGCAGCGTAAAATACGGCACCTGTCCGCCTAGCCCAAACGCGCTCCCTGATAACAGCATATGCTCTGCCCATCATTGGAGTGGGCATAATGTATTCTCTTTCGCGAATCGGATGGTTATCGAGAAGCCGCTCTCGATCGGCATCGTTCAAGTCCGCCAGAATCTTTGGCGTTACAGTTCCACTTTCATTTTTTACTTGCATCGTTATGGCCTATCTTCTGTTTTTGATCGTCGTAAAAAATGAGTTAGCAGCATCGAGAATACCGCTGGCGTCTGGAATTGGTCTGTGTATGGCCGGTGCCGAGGCTGGCTTGGCCGAATGGATTCGGGGTTGCGTACCAGACTCCTTCGCGAGATGGGTAAGCTGCGTGGCTTGTCGAGCTGTGACCGTCCCGGACTTCCTTCCGCGCGCCGGCTCGGATATGTACCGCATATAAACCTGAACTGGATCGTCAAACTCTGTCAGCATAATAATGCGTTTCGCCACTAAGGCATTAATGGCCTTACGCGTACGACGACTGTGCTTTGTTTGTCCCCATTTGCCATGCGCCCTAAGAACACCAAGTTCAGCCCCATTAGGGAGAAACGCAGTGAAATGCCGATAATCTTCCTCATCAACTTCAAGATGAAGCTGCTGACCTACAAGATGTCCAGAATTAGCCAGAATCGGGTTTGTGTAGCGAGCTCGATCGAGCTGAACATATGGGCGCCGCCCCGTCCCTATTCCTCCGCGAACCTTCGCGACAACCTTAAGTGCAAATTTGCGCCTTTGGTCTGCCTCTTCTAAAGGAAGACGTCTCACTAGAAATTCCTCGTTCGACTGATTAAAGAAATAACTAAGAACTTCCATCGGAGACATATATCCATTTCCGTATCCTGGGAGTACGTTGTGTTGTGCAATCGTTACGTCGAGTAATTCCTCAACTTCAGTCGCTCTTATTTTGTGGCGCACAGCCTTTTCGGCTCCGTTGATAGCTCTACCCCTCAGCGGACCTCCACCAGTTGTAGATGGCAAACGCTTAAAAAGGTCCCTTGCAAGACCGTCGAACGTTTTTTCGACATTGGGACGATGCTCGAAATGTGCGACCGGGCCCCAATTAATGCAAAACCCCAGCGCTTTCCTGGCGCGTTCATGAACTGCCGTTGATAAATGCGCCAGAGCACCGTCGAGTAGAGTAGATGTCCAGACCGCTCCCCGAGCCTCAGGCAAAATTCCGTTCGGCAGCCCCCCGTTAGCTGGATATGTGATAGGAATCGTCAGCGCCTTAGGGCTCCACTGGCCAACTGCCGCCTCTCGGATGACTCTGACAACATCATCTGCGCTTACTTCGCTGCGGTACACGACCGTGTAAGCGAGGATTGCTGAGGAAAATCGGTCGACCGCAGCGACGATCCAAAGCCTCTCGAGCGCAACCTCTGTCTCAACCCCGTCTGGGGTCAGCATTGCGACAGAAAGATGTGAATCGACTCGATATGCATCAATTTCCACGGCTGCGTAAGGCTCTTCGTAAGTTAAGAACGCGTCGTGTCCGGTCCCAACAGCCAAGTGAGCCCTCGCCTCTTGGTTTTCGCGCGTAGTAACCGACCGATCAAAATTCATATTGATCAAATCGCGCATATATCCTTCAATAGACCTTCTTCCGAGAAGTTTCGTATTGAAGGGCCATTCGGTCCGAAGAAGTTGCTTTTCCTCGAGAAGCTTAATAAAGATGCGGTGCAGATCGCGGGCCCTAATACGGAATTCATGGACTTTTCTGTGTTTCGCGTCTTGTCTCACGTGCTTTATGAGCGATTCCTCGATGTCAGGGAAACGGGCGAGCGTGCTACGCAACGCACCAGCGCATCCACCATGAGCCTCTGGCAGTTTGAAATTTATAGAACTATTTCGCTCGTAGTTCTTTGTATGGAAATAAGGCAACAGTGCACGAAAGCCGAGAATGCGCCCGTCATCTGCCGGCAGCAGGCATCTTCGAGCTAACCTAGGCAGCGCGTTTTTCGATATGCCCGTCACCTGCTCGATCCTTGAGACCGGGGTAGTCCCAAAATACAGAGTTACCGCTTGTACCTGCGCACAATAGTGCTCACGCTTTCGCTGATCGATCGCGTCAATGTCGACTATTGGCCATGTGTCCGTAGGCGGAGCACTAGCACGCGCTTCATTACGATTCCACATTTTGTTCACCTCGTGCTAATCGCCATTGCGACTTGAAAGCAAGGCCGTGTTTAGTTAGATCGATTTCTAAATAACCCTCAATAGTGAGCCTGATCAACATCCCAATCACGAGAGCTTGATTAAATTCGTTAGTGTTCTCGAGAACGTCCGCCAGCGTTCCATTTTCACGCGAAGACAATAGAGGAACTAACGCCAGTCGCACAGGGAGATGCTCCTGGTCGCGAAGCACACTCGCGTAAGCAAGCGCTTTTTGCCAGCGCATTGCGATCGGAACGATCGGTTTCAATTCAGCATCCGTAAAGACTCGAACGCAGTCTGATGCTGCGCTCTGACTAGTCTGTCCTAAGGAGCTCGCAATCTCTACCTCGGCTCGCAACCTCGGTTCAATCACGTGCTTCTCTCTCGTTCCATCTACTCGAAGAACATTGACGTACGAAGCACTCCTCGTGTCTCTTTCGTCCGCTTCGATCTCAAAATCTTTAACACCATGGGCTGATTCAAGAAAGAAAAGCCAATGCACGAGTTGACGATTGCTAGTTAGGAGCCAGTCGCGATTGGTTTTGACGCTGTAGACGAGCCATAGCGAGTTATTCTTCCTTCCGCGCGCGCGGTATGCGTCGAGTACCTTGGCCCTTTGCCTTGATTTTAGTGTTGCAGTCTTCATGTACGTGTCCCTCGTTCACAGTGTTGCATTTTGCATATGACAAGTAAGACTAGCAGCATATAAAAAAGTTCACCAGCTTGATTTGCATTGGCCCGGCGCGCCGCAACAGGAGAAAACGAACTAAATACCTAAAAATCTATGTTTAAATCAATTCAAGAAATTGTTGAAATTCGCGGAAATATAGACGAATTTTGCAATATTTTTGACAAAAATTGATAGCCGTTCCGACCCAGGAAAATTGAAAAAAATATTAATTAAATTCGAATTATCATTACTATGATTAAAAAAATCTGCAATAAATAAATCTAGAAATTCAATGATTTAGTAGAGGATTATTTCCGGCGCGCTCGTGGTCTTTACGAAATATCGTTGTTTTTATACAACAAAAACTTGAAGGTTGGTTTTAGTTTTTTGCGCTACAAGAGTTCGGAGCTGGTAGATAGCGTGAAGTAAGAATGTATGAATGATGGCAGGGGCATGTCGAAGCGTCTTTTGAGACGCTTGTGATCTGTGAAACGGGGCTGTGCATGCTAAGCGGCCCGGAGACTGACGGATGTTGGAAAAAAAAACTGCAGTCGAGCTAAAGGTTCTTGCCGCAGTCTCATTAGCAGGTGCCCAGTCTTCCGACAAAGCGCGAAACTTGATTGCCGTGACGCAACCAACTGCGTAGCGGGCTAGTGACTCTCGAAGCCTCTCGACATACGGTCATCAGATGTGGGGCAGGCGAGTGCCCGAAGCGCTTGGCACATGACTGTCGCCGCTCAGACAGCATGTGCAATTTGCGAAAGTAGTGCCGCCAACCAAGGTGCGTTGGCCAACCCAACGCCGCCCGCTAAAGCTTCAGCGCGACCCCATGTACCAATGTGCGATTCGAGCAGCGAAGACCTAAATAAACAGCCAATTGTAAAGGGCTCTATAAGCGGACGCTCGAGATCTGTATCCAAATTTACGATGCGATCAGGCTGCTGAAGTGTCAACTTTTCCCCGAGAAAAACAGTTGTCGTGCAAGAATCTGTGGAAAGACCTAGCGATGAAAACCAACGCCCAAGTTGGAAAGATGGGTAACCTCGAAATAGCAGCGCTGGAAGTAAAGCAGATTCATGAACAGCGGCTGGCGGCGCGGCGAAAACGTGTCGGAGAGGTGGCTCAGGAGCTACCACACGTGGAGATCTGCCTAGCGGCCAATGCCAAGTGAACTGGGTACGACCTAACGGCTGCTTTTGGCACAGGCTCTGTCAAAAACGCAGACCGGACTGCAGGCCGGCGACGCTCGATCTCTCAGAACGTTCACTACGGCGTTTCCTCTAGATCGGAAATAGTCAAGGGACTCCTGAAGACATTTGGATTTAGCGTATTGACACAGCCTCAACCGATTGCGAAGGGTCGGCATTGTTCAGTGCATCCGACTGTTGCTTACAGAGAAACCAGATGGCTTTGTTAGGCGCTCGAAGCCTTCCTGTTTAAAAGTCTTACCGCGCGCTAGAGTCCAGCAGAGTGTCTACACATGGGTAACACATTTAGTTCCAGCCGCATCTTGGTAACACTTTTAGTTCCTAACCCGGGAAGTAAATGTGTTACCCCCGCTATACTAACGCAGCGAGAATTTCGCCTAAGCCTATGAATATAAAAGGGTTTATTTTTTCTGAGCAGGTGTATGATTTACTTCGGGAGTCTTGTGTTGCGTAGATATTTCAACAACGTCAGATGCTTTTCCAGCTTCGCAGTCAGCACATCCCTCCAAACCTTCAAGGCCCGCTTCTAGTCGACGAGAAAGGTCTGCCGCGTTACTGGGCAGCTATCTGGTCGACTTTCATGGCCGGTCAGCTCGCTGAATCTACGCATATCAAGAAGCTTCGCTTCATTGATGACCTATATCGACATGCAGATCAGTCCTTCGGACCGGCTGCACTCGATGATGCTTTGGGGTCTGCCAATGACGACTTACTTGCGTCGATCCTCGAGTCCTGGTTCATTGCGCTCCGAAATCAGCCCACGAACACCGAGGCCGATCAAAAACGATGGGATGCCGGACTTACGTTCGTTTCCTCGGTCTTGGGATGGATTTCGAAGAGCGACGCAAACCCGCAACGACAAAGCATGGAAGTCCGACTGCATCGCCTTTCGACGCTTTATCGGCAGTTCCACGTACACCGTCGTAGATCCGTGGAAGCGATACGGTCACTTCCCGCCAGTACGGTTGAAGCCCTATATCAGATGGTTGATCCCGAATCCGAGCTTAACCCGTTTCCGAGGGAGCGAACGCGATGGCGGATATATATTGCGTTTCTCTTGATGCTTCATCAAGGGCTGCGCCGCGGCGAGGTTCTTCTCCTGCCAGCAGATACTGTTAAAAGTGCATTTGA